>Ga0326733_1000005_pt1 | contig 310728 bp, 427 predicted proteins | sample 14_GP2_308_FD_207946 | JGI IMG/M metagenome (GOLD analysis project Ga0326733, IMG submission 207946) | Glacier ice microbial communities from Ngari, Tibet, China - 14_GP2_30.8 | ecosystem: Environmental > Aquatic > Freshwater > Ice > Glacier | place: China: Ngari, Tibet | collected 2018-07-17
GATACAGGTAATGGCTTTGATGGCGGAGGTGGTGCGTTCATTGACGGATTAGTTCGCTTACCTGCATCTGGTACTGTTAAAAATTTATATACGATTTGCGCTGCACCAGGAGATGGAGGAGGCAGCGCCGACCCTAATTCACAGAACTCAAAAAATGGGGGTTTTGGAGGTACAGGATACGCGTTCAGTAATAATTCTCTCCAAAGTTCAAACGGCGGTCTTGGCGGCAACGCAGGGAATGAAGAACAAAGCGGCGGTGCGGGTGGTGGTGGTGGCAGCGGCGCGCTATGGTATGAAGCAGATGGGTTATTTATACCTATTGCCGTATCTCCTGGCGGCGGCGGCGGCGCCGGCCTGGGGCATACCCCTAATATTAAAGATCCAAGTATAGTACCAAGTAATAGATTGAATAAAAACATTTTTATTGATATTAACGCCGGAATTTTTTTAGGTGGCATTGCCGGTCAGGGATCAAATAATCTACCTCCACAGGTTACTTCGCCATCATACGATGGCGGTGCGGGTGGTGGTGGTGGTTCGATGTCTGGTACCGGCGGAATCTACCCAACTGAATTCATACAAGGACAAACCCGACCGCAAGATGAAACTGCCGGCACAGGCGGCTCTACTGGTTTTGCTCAATATAATACTTCTTACGTACTCTCGTCAAGTAATTATGCTTTCATTAATAATAATTCCAGCACCTCGAGGGGCACCGTCAACACCGGCTGGCAATCGGGTAATTATGGCTTTGGCGGTATTGGCGGCACCTTTTCTATATCGGGCAGTTCTGGAGTTCAAGGAGTTACTTCAATTGCGTGGAGCACTCAAGTTTCTCAACCTAACCTTACCCCACCTGGAGTTTAAATGATTAAGCATTCTTTTGTAATTGGCTCATTGAGCTGCTCTCAAACTAATCCGGCCAAGCCAGATCTTGTTGTTGCGCTGCAAGTACAGTTCATGGCCGTAGATGATACTGATGGAATTAGCGCAAATATGGGGGCAGTTCTAAAAATTACAGAACCCGATCAATTCATTCTATTTCATGAATTAACGGAAGGTGTAGTGAACTTATGGGTAGAAAATCACGAGCAGTTCACAAAGATTAAAGAAAGCCTTGAGGGTATTATTGCCATGAAGCAAAATCCGCCAGTAATTGAGCGTACAGCGCCGTGGATCTCTAAGGTTGTTGTTTAACATTACTTGACTCGGGTTGGCAAACCGGCGGATCTGCTAAATAACTGTGTTGAATACTGAACCTGAAATTAATTTTACTTATCGGGTTTTTGTGTTAAGATTCATCTATCGAACGTTGAGGCGCCGGACAGAACTACGTTACCCGGGCGAACGTTCACTAACCTTATTAAGAGAGTATCATGACTAAATTTTGTATGCAAACTTCAAATCGCTTCTGGCAAAATTGCCAGCGGTTTGATTTTGCCCGCAAAAATGAACATGAGATTAATACACACTTCCAGGCTGGAGGTTCTAAAGCGTAAGCTCTAGAAATCCAAATCCAACCTGGGAGACTATGAAAATAGTTTCCCAGTTTTGTTTTCGACTGGATTTAACAACCGCTTTAAGCTTAGCGGAATAGAAATAAGGTTGGACCGCGATGAAACTGTCGAGTAGCCTTCAGACAGACGAGTGCGATAAAGGCAAACAAATTTAATAGGCCTGCTGTGAAAGCAGCGGGTTTATTTTAAAGCGCAGCTAAGTGAACTAGACCAGGTAAGTAGAGCCAAAATCTCGAACTAGCGCGCTTTAAAATGAAGGGAGTAGGTGGATTGGCGACACGCAACCTTCTGAGGGTTGATGCACAAGGTTCGATTCCTTGACTCCCCGCCAACATTGCCGAGTGAGCTAGTGAAGTCATAGCGCTGGATTGAAAATCCGGAGAACATGGAGCGTTACCGTGACTCGGCACCAGAATACTACCGTTCCACTTCGGGTGAGGTGACCTGCCCTTCAAGCAGAGAAGACGAGTTCGACTCTCGTACGGTAGATAATTTGTTCCGTGATGACTGCTGGTAACGGTCAGTACCCTTTCAAGGTACCGCCTCAGGGCTAGGGTTCGACTCCCGTACGCGATACCATTTTTCGTGTTCGACTTCAGGTGAGGTCAGCGGGTAGAAAGCCCGCGTAGACAGGTTCGAGTCCTGTACACGGAATTAGTTATTCAGTCGTTTAAGTGTACTTTGCTCCAGTGTAGCTCAGTGGTAGAGCAGCTCCCTGTTAAGGAGACGGTCGTTGGTCCGATCCCAGCCTCTGGAGCAAAGTACATTTTAAAGTAACAACGCCTACACGGTGTAATCGCAAAAAACGAGAGCGTCTGTTCTCGTGATTAATTCTGTGTAGGCTTTTCAGTTGGGTGCAGGCGGATTGGCGACGCGCGACCTTTTGAGGGTCGAAGTACAGAGTTCGATTCTCTGGTGCCCTACCAACATTTAGTTCCAAGGTGTTCATGGACGCACACGGCCCTGTCACGGCTGAGGAGAGGGGATCGTTACCCCCTGGAACTGGCGAATATATGTCTGCCGATGGATACGGTTTTGGCCCTGCGAAGGCTGAACAGCAGGTTCGATTCCTGCCAGACGTACCAACATTAATGGGTCTTAGGCCGAAGAGGATTAGGCACCTGGCTTTTAACCAGACATTAGGGGGTTCGAGTCCCCCAGGACCCACCAATACAGCAGGCTGATATACTTACCAGCCTGCGCTACCAGTTAATCCAGGAAAATAATTCTAGCAGTACCGCTTTGCACGGTATTGAAGGTTATTGTAATTGTGTCTGGATCGTTGATAGTAATAGAGTCCGGAAAAATAACGGACTTGTTATTATCAAACGCCTGCACTATTACATTCTCCGAATTGAAGTTATGATTGACTACCCAGGTCATGGCGGGTGTAGTTACTGGCACGATTGCTTTACGAATACCATTTCCTGCAAGCGGCAAACCCACAAGAGCCCCGTTCACAAAGGCAAGTACCTGCCCTTCTTGAAGTGTAATAGCGTCGAACTGACGAGGTCCTGCACCACGTCGAACGATAATAGTTTCTTGGGCTGGGTCCGTGTTTAGGTAGCCACGTTTTGGCAATTCTACCTGGACAAAGTCTTCAAAAGCACTCATTATGCCACCTCTTCAATGTCTACTTGCAGGGTGCCGGTGGTATTAGCGCCAGCAAAGTCTGCATCGGTGAGGAAAAGAAAACCACCGTTTGGATTGTAAGTACCATCTGCGTTGGTGATGGTAAAGCCTGCAAAGAACTGTGAAGTATCAGTACGACGCGTCAGCACAGAAGATCCAGTATAGCTTGCGAGTGTTTTGGTAAAGTCAGTAACGTTAGTACCAATCGCTGCTGTTTGCGAGAATGCTGCAAAGACAAGAGTTCGACGAACAAAACCACCAACAACATAAGAGGCACCAGCGGTAATTGTAGAACCAGCTACATTTGCAATATTCGTTAAAACAAGCGTGTTAAACGTTTGTGATCCATCTACATCTGCATCAGTGATTCTGAGCGTACGTGAGTAAACTCCGGCTGAGAACGTCCATGCACCCTGAAAAGTTCCGCTTGAAGCAACTAGAGTTGGCAGCGCATTCAGCAGTTGATTTGCGGTAATACGTACCGTGTAGTCCTTACCCGCTGGTGTTGATGTAAGTCGGGTTGGATTTCCAACAATTGAAATTGCTGCTGTTGGAGCCGTATTTGCAATTGAAATAGCTGCTGTACTAACCGTAACTGCGGCGTTCGAAGTTTTTGTTGCGGTAATTGTATAGTTCTGAACTCCAATTACATAGCCACCGCTGACACGCGTTACGGTCTTTGTTGCACCATAGACTGATGGGTCAGTTACTGACAGATCTGCTGAAGAAGTGTATGTAACCGTATCTGCACTAGTAACAGCAGCGGTAACAGTCGAGGACTCTGTGCCCTTCAGCGCAGATTGACCAGTTGGGTAAGTAATAACACGAGCTGCAATGCCCGGATAAGTCTGATTCAGTGTAACTGTATTAGTGGTAAGGACGGTGGAACCAAAGGTTCCAAGAGCGTTGCGCGCCCGAACTGATGCACTTTGAACGCCAGATGCCGCGCCCACAATAAAGGTGCCTGTTAAAGTTTTAAATCCGGTACCACCTGAATCTGTTGCTCCCAGCGTTAGCGAAGAAATAGATTTTGCTGCACCGCTGACTATAACTTCAGCGTACGTTGCCGAGTTAGCTACAACACCAGAGATTGGCAGCACGTCATTTTGCTTTACCTCTGTTTGAGATCCTGGAAGCACTCCAATTGTGGCAGTCTGTACGGCTGGGCCTGCTTCAGCAACGGTGATTGTTGCAGTAGCTGTTGCATTTGTGTTTGACGTAATTGTGACAACAGAGTTCACAGTAATAATTAAGTCTGCAAAACCAGAGAAGAAGCGACGGTCAAACTGGTCTTCTGAAATGGTACCGGTAATTGGTCCACCGGCTTGTGGTGGCTCAGTTGTTACGGTAACAGTTGGAGAATAAAAAGCTGATCCACCCTCTGCAATAAATGAGACACGAACGTTTTGTGTATCAGTCGTGCCGTTAATAATGACCCTGTTTGCTGGAATAGTGTTGGGAACAAATTGCTTATTGCCAACAATACCCGTTGATGTTGGGGAAATGTCTGTGATGAACACACCCCCTACAATGGCACCCGAGATCACCTGAGCATCAACATATCTCTTTGTTGCTATTTCTTGAGGCAGTGTTGGATCAGTAGTCGCGGTGCTTTGATAAATCTTCATTTGTCAAGCTCCTGTTAATATAAAATACATCTTTAAGATACAAATCCATATTTATAAGTGCTGCCATGCCCCGTTTTGACGCGGGTGAAAATAAATGGCGGTATAACATTAACATCCCTCTGCTTACGGATTAAGCTCGAGCGCTTCGAACGCTTGATGGGTGGTTTGACTCCATCCAGAGGGGCCAAGTTTCAATGGTGCGTTTCGCGTGTTTGGTATTGTAAATACTTCATATTACCAAAGGGGAGTAACAATGATACTGCGTGAATTATTAAAATTGACAGAACAAAAGGTGTTTGCCACTGGCAAAAATGGAGCTCCAAGTAAATGCTTCCGGGAGGTTACATCACCTAGTTTGCCTAAAGATACCATCATAGGTTATGGCTCTGTCAGTGACGGAACAGAGACAGTTACACATGTGTTCCTTCTGGATGATAATGGAGACATTCAAGAACCAACCATGATGAAAGGGCAAACAGGCTTTGCGAAAGGCGCACCTATCACTCATCTGAAATACAAAGTGCTTGGTACGATTAAGCTTGGTGATCTGCCGAATGACGGCACTGATGGCATGCAGAAATGGAAAACTCGTGAAATAGCCATAGCAAAAATTGCCAATGAGGCAGCTAAGACAACTTAACATCAGAATTACGATTTCAATGGTGCCTGTAGTGTAATGATTTAACACCTCCCCCTGTGAAGGGGATATAGCGGGTTTGATTCCCGTCAGGCACCCCATTTTTTTAATCAGGAGTTATCATGACAGAACTACAACGTGCAAGTGCACGATTATTTGGCCCGCACGGTATTGGCTGCAGCGATATTAAAATTTTTCCGGGCGATGGTCAGTTCACGGCGGAGCAATTAGCAGGTGAAATCAACAAAGCGTTAGACGCGCTTCAGAGCGGTAACTATGAGCTCGTGCTTGAGGATGACTGATAGTCTGACTCCTGTAACGACCGTTACACTTTAAACCGGCATTTTTCTCAGGTTGATGTTATAATCACTCATCGACTCACGGAGAACAAAAATGCAAAAATTAGTTATTATGTGGGATATCGAAGCAAGTGAAACTAAAAATGTTTCTTTAACTTCACCAGTTCTCTACGAATCGCCAAAGAAATTTCTGATGGATTTTGAGGCGGCTGTTGTACAGTCTAAGAAAAATAATCAATCTACTTTTATTTTTGCAAATCTCGCGTGGCGAACAGCGGATTTTTACTTCTCTGGTTGTGACATACCAATACTGCCTGAAGTCTTTACGCTTGACCAATGGTTTGAGGATTTTGTTGCACTTTAAATTAAAAAATATCAGGTTGATGTTATAATCACTCATTGACACTCGGAGAGTCTCATGGAAAAGCTGATAGTAATCTGGCAAAAATCGGACTTTTATCACACTGATATGCCGACACCTGTTCTGTATGAATCACCAGAGAGGTTTCTTAGCGATTTTGCTGCAGCAATTCGTGCTGGTGTCGCCGCCCGCGAGCCAGAAATAAAATTTGCTGGTGTTGAGTGGGTCTGTGATGATTTTTATTATAATAATGATGTGATCATGTATCCGGACGTGTTTACTGTTGATGAGTGGTTTGAAACATTTGTTCCAAAATAATGTACGTACTGCTCAATTAAGCGTATAATTTTATTCAATCTTGTAAACCGGAGAATCAGATGCATCGCACCGATACTCACACTCGTAGAATTTACTGCGTAGATGTTGCGGCTTCCTTTGCTAAACATCGTGCTGATTTGGTAGCTGTGGCAAAAGCTGAAGACTTAACCGTTATTTTAGACAGCGCCGACGGGTTCGTTGCAGAGGGTTTTGATCACTGCAAGAGTCGAATCAGATATCTTGCTGGTTCAATTGATCAGCCATTTGCGAATGGCCCATCACTGACTTGCATGGACGGGCATCTTATATACCACACGCTTTTCCTGCCAAAAAGCGCTAAACCAGAGCAATCACGTAGAACGCAAATCGGCAAACAAATTGGAGGCAACTGCCACGATGTATAATAAGACTAAAACTGAAGCACCATTCATCCCTGATGGTTATTTGGACAACGTAAATCAAGCTATTGCCGAAGCAAACTCGCGCTTGAACAGAGCAGGAATGCCAACTTATTCAGACCTCTTAGATATGCTTCGAACAGCCGAGACCCTTATCACGGGAGAGTTTAATTCTGCATTTGCCCACCAAGATGAAACTATTCAGCTGATGGCACAAATACACAGTGCTTTCATTTATGCGGGCCGCAAAACGTGAATCATGTTGAGCTCTCCAAGCTAGCACACTTCAAGCAATGGAACACTTCCTGGGTGACACAGACACGGCGCCCACCTGAAGAGCGGGAGAATACGATCGTTGCCAACACCAAGGACCATTTTTATTGTCGAGAGTAATATGAAAAAATTAGTTATTCAGTGGAAACACGGCGATGACTGCACGTACAGCTGTACTTTAACGCAGCCAGTTCTGTATGAATCAGCTGAAGCGTTCTTAGTAGAATTTGAAGACGCGGTTGTTCAGGCAATGCACGCGGGTGTTGCAGAGTTTACATTTGCAAATATAATTTGGAACACTCACGAATTTACAGCGTTTAGTTTTATATATGACTGCACGTCCCCCGTACTTCCTGCAGTTGCCGAGCTTGACGAGTGGTTTGAAATTAACTGTCAAGCGGTTAATTAGTTTTTGTGAGTTAGCACTAGTGGAAGTGCACTGCCCCCATACGGCAGAACGAAATCAGTTCGAACCTGATACTCACAACCAAACATATTGCCCTTTAGTTATAATATCACTTCAGTCAGAAAACAAGGTTGTTCTTTTATAATCCTTTTTTCGACGGTTGCTAAATAGATATTGCAGGAACAAACTGTCGTTGACAGTCTCCTAACTACTCAAAGGACATAAAATGATTAAATCTACTCTCGTAGTTCTGACTGCCGCTGCATCGCTTGGTCTGACAGGCTGCGCAACTAAGCAACAAACTGGCGCGCTGGTTGGTACCATTGTTGGTGCTGCAGTGCTTGGCCCAATTGGCGGCAGTGCAGCTGCTCACATTGGTGCGGCAATTGTTGGTGGTGTTATTGGTAACATTATCGGTTCAAAGATTGGTGCAAGCATGGATGCTCGTGATCGTATGCTGGCTCAAGACGCAGTTGCTCGCAACCAAAAGACCACAATCACCAGCACAAGCTCGAACGCTGTTTACGTTGTAACTCCAGAAGACCAGGGTAACGGTACCTCCAGAGTTACCATGGAACGGACGCAGGACGGTAAGACTTCTTCAGAAACAGTTATCATGAAGAAGCCAATCCGCGAGTAATCAAGGTTAGTTCAGTTATAAATAAGAGGAGTCTTACGGGACTCCTTTTTTGATTTCAATGCACCGATGCCAGAATGGTAATGGGCGCAGCTGCAACCTGCGTATTTGGCGGTTCGATTCCGTCTCGGTGCTCATGAATATGGGGAAATAGTTTAGTGATAGAACAGGGCACTCCAAACGCTCTGGCCGAGGTGTGATTCCTCGTTTCCCTGCCAGCTTTATGTTAAAATATTATTTTAACTACTAATATTACAATGAACGCACTTGAACGAATTTGGGCCCGAGCCACTGGCCACTTAATGGGCGAAACAGATCAGGATCGTCCTGATGTTCCAGTGTTAAAATTAAAAGAGGCCAGAATTGCTTTGGCTCTAAAAACATTCTGGATTGTGCTTCATACTGTAACCTGCGTTGCGATCATTGCAAATGTAATCAGGCACTGGTAATCACAATGAACGCTACCTCGTCTGTGGGATACAGTATTGGGACTTCTAATCCTGAATGAGAGGTTCGACTCCTCTACGAGGTCCCATCAGCCACGCGCCAGCTAAATAGCTCTATATTTTTATGGAGCCTAAATGATTAACCTTCCACGCCTGCAAATTCTTGCAGAAGCACGCCAGCCTGATTTAAAGTACAGTGACAAACGCGTCAAGGGCGCACTTGAAAAAGTAACACTTGAGCTCCAAGGTAACAACTCTGGTGCCATGACACGGCTTACAAAACGCTATGAGCGCCTGGACCGATCAGCAAAGCTGCTGACTGAAAAACGAAATGAAGTAAACGCGCAGATTAAAAATGTTGGTGATCAGCTCTTTGATGCTGAGGACAGTATTGCTACGCGAATTATCGAAACAATTTCATGCACCATCATGTTAACTGCTGCGCAGAAAGCAGCTGACAAAGCGCCAAGCAAAAAGATTGATTTTGAATCAGCATACGCTGAGCTTGCAAAGCTAGTGCCAGAGCTGCAGGAAAAAGTCGATATGATTACTGCTAAGTACACCGAAATTATTGCCGCAAAAGATACTCCAACGGCTCTTCGAGTAAAATTGAAAGAGGGAATTTTGGATACCTTAAAGAGCTGGATCAAAGGGTTTATCAGCGAAATTAAATCTTGGGGAACATCTTATGACGCTAAGCTTGCCAAAATTAAGGCGCTGCTGAAATGAAATTAAGCGAACTTCTATGTGAAAACGCGTCTGGTTATGATAATCTGAGTTCGTCTGCAAAAGAAATGTTGGCTTATCTTATTCATGATAAGTCACACGTGTTTGATAAAATCTCAACCAACAAAGACATGGTTGAAGTGCTCAGCAAGCACTCTGAAAAATGTAATAAGACACTGTATCGCGGTGTTTCACCTGCAGAGCTAAAGCAAATTAAGGCTGGAAAACCGCTTTCCTATCACACCTCATATTCAGAATCAAAAGAAATTGCTGAGGGTTTTGGGACAGTTATCACGGTACTTCCACCAACTACAGGTTTTTGCTATTGGAAGTACCAAAAGAAAACTCTTGAAGCTTTGCGCAAAAACGATCCAGAAGAATTTGATTCTGTCGATGGAGAACACGATCTTAAATTATCTCTTGACGAAAAAGAATGGATTTTTGATATTGGTGTAGTGTTCACGGAAACCGCTGAACTTACATATAAATTTGGCGCCGCAGAGCAAACAAAGAAAGCTGATGTTGCGGCGGCTAGCGATGCTTTAAAAATTGAAGACATAAAAGTCGGCGATAGAGTCTCGTTCTTATCTGATACCACATACGGGACAGGTGAGAAGAGTAGACAGGCCGGTAAAGTAGTGTCAATCACTAGAGCTGGAGAACCTATTCCAGCCGTTCCAGGCTATGATTTCAGCATAAACAATAAAGATTCACAGCCGGGAAAACCTACAAAATTTGATTTGTTGTTTGTGAAAGCGGAACATGTTAACCTCGCTGGTAAAATTAGCTATGTGCCGATGCTCAGCAGTCAAATTGTTAAGAGTGCTAAATTTAGTTGGGAATAGATAGATAAGCGTGTTATAATAGTTTCAAGATAATTCGAGAGCGAGTGAAAGACGAATTATGCTGCCTAGAGAAATTTAGGTTCTGCGGTTAGCAGAGGTAACAGAGTCTCGCAAGTTATAGGGGCGTGGTGTAGTGATAGCACAAGGGTCTCCAAAACCTTTAGTGGGAGTTTGATTCTCTCCGCCCCTGGTCCTGGTTAATTTGTACAAGTAAAGTTCCCTAAGACCCTGCACGGGACAACCCACCAGTAAATGGTCTAGCACAGCCTAGGTAAGCGGAACCAATCTATAGTTCTAAACTCCATAATCAACAGTTTACACCTCTCTGGTAATAGAGTAGAATAATCTTTTATTCTGGTCTACGTCAAGGGATTTTATGAATCGCATTGGTTTTGCCTGCAAATGGATCGACAGCGCGTCTCAGGTTAACGCAATTGGCGCCAATGATCCGGCAAAAGAACTTAATCCCTGCACTACTACAATTACTTGGCTTGCAAAGCAAACGCGCGAAGTGGCTGAGCAAAAGCTGTTTAGCCTCATGAAGTACAATATTGAGGCCACGCGTCGGTTAGTAGAGCGAGTTGGCCAGCAGCCTGCGCACTTGCGCATGGTGCGGCTCAGCAGCGATTTGCTCATGGCGTACACACACGTAGACCACCGTGATTGGTGGCAGCGCCCTGACGTACAGGACTATTTGGAAAAGAATTTTAGAGTTGTTGGCGATTTAGCACGAGCACTAGACGTGCGTCTTAGCATGCACCCTGGCCAGTTCTGCGTACTAGCAAGTGTCAGCGATGGAATTATTGAGCGCTCAATTGAAGAATTTGAGTACCACACGGACATGGCCCGATTTATGGGGTACGGCTCAAAGTTCCAAGACATGAAAATCAACGTCCACATTAGTGGCAAGCGTGGCCCACAGGGTATCAAGGACGCACTCCAGCGACTGTCGCCAGAGGCGCGCAATATGATTACCATTGAAAACGACGAGATGAGCTGGGGTGTTGATGCAAGCCTGGCGCTGGCAGATGACCTGGCCTTGGTGCTTGATATTCATCATCACTGGATTCGCACGGGTGAATACATCCAACCAACTGATTCGCGCTTTCAGGCCATGATCGAATCCTGGCGTGGTGTGCAGCCCGTAATTCACTACAGCGTAAGCAGGGAAGATGTGTTGCCTGATCATGTTACGACCGTGCTGCCCGACCACGCGGCCCTGCTAAAAACAGGTCACAATAAATCCAAGCTCAGGGCGCACAGCGATTTTTACTGGAACACTGCAGTAAGCGATTGGGCAGGCAGCTTCCAGCCCTATGCAGATATTATGTGCGAATGTAAATCCAAGAATTTAGGAAGTGCAGCTTTTGCAGCACAAGTTTATAAGTAAAACAACACGTCTGTAGCTCAATTGGACAGAGCAGCGGTCTTCTAAACCGCAGGTTGTGGATTCAAATTCCGCCAGACGTACCAGATTTAAAACGCTATTTGTCACCTAATGCCTCTATATGGCGCGTAATACACATAACACTCTCAGGCACATCTAAATAGAACTCTCTATTATGCCTTTTTCGTATGAAATTTTTCAAAAAAATATTGGCGTTAATGCTGGCACTTCCATTTGTCGGAGTGTCCCTGGCTACTGATCGCCCGCTTTATACAATTTACACTGCGTCCGCAAAGGGCACGTACTACCAATTTGGCCTTGATATTCAACGCGCCTGTCCTCATCTAAAAATTCAAGTAATCAACACACACGGCTCCCTAGACAACGTTAATAATCTGATTCAGCCATCAGTGATGAGGACTGGTCACCAGTTTGCTCTTGTCCAAAATGATGCGCTTGCTGCAATGACTGAAGATGAACCGCGGCTTAAGGCGCTGATCACTCCAGCAATGCGGATGTACAGCGAGGAAATCACCGTGCTTGTTAGCAAGAGCTCTAATATTCAATCGCTGAGCGATCTTGCCGGGAAACGAGTAGCAGTTGGAGTTGTAGGATCTGGTACCTGGTTTTCGGCTGCCGCCATCAAGTCTCAGCTTGGCATTACATGGGCTTCGATTGAAATACCAGCAGAAGAAAGTTTACTTGGTGTGCTGTCCGGGGATATTGACGCGCTTATTACCGTAAGCGGCCACCCAGTAAAATTTTTTAGTGAGCTTGGAGCCAGCATGAAGGGTCACGTAAAGCTGCTTAACATGAGTGGCGTTGAGCTGGACCAAATGTATAAAACCGCGGTGCTCCCAAAAAACACGTATCTTTGGCAAGACCGCGCCGTAGAATTACGCTCCACGCGCTCCACTATGATTACTCCTTCATCAACTCCTGAATCGGCCACACGCGCCCTTATTCAGTGCATCAGCTCGAAACAAGAAGAGCTGCGAGCATGGGGACACCCAAAGTGGCGCACCATGCAGTTTCCAGCAGTATCAACAAAGACTAAGTAGCCATGGATCCTAAAAAAGATAAACTGACAGAAGATAAACTGACAGAAGATAAACTGAGTTGGGTTCCTGCAATACAGGATTTTACCGACAAGTTAACAATAACACGAATTGTCACAGCACTGTTTGCAGGTATCATGTTCACCGGAATGATGATGGTGTATGAAAACCGTGATTTGATTTTTGAAAAAATTTACAATACCGGCCAGCGCCCGCAACCCAGCGCAATGCTTTTGTCAGTGTGGGATGTAACTCCTAAAACAAAAGAAGATTTAATTTCCCTAGTAAAGGGTTCCAGCTTAATTTCTTTTGCGCTTATTACTGAAGTTGACTTGCAGAAAAACCGCAGCACTGCTAAGCACTGGTTTCTGGACGATCCAAACGAGGCGCAAATCCGAGCGCGGGCTTCTACTGCCCTGCCGCAGGCGGTGTTTGACTATGACGCCAAAAACACGCAGCAAATGGTAGGTGTGTTAAACAACGATTTTGTGTGTGCCAAATTTACTGACACAATTTACGTGCGGTCATTTCCTGATCTTGCAAAACGTGTGCCAGTAATATGCCGCATTGCAATTCCACCGTTTTACGGGAAGTTTGTAGGTATCCTAACATTTGGCCTGCGCGTACAGCCTACAAAGGACGAACTAGACTCGATTAGACTTGAGGCTTCTAGGCTAGCAGTTGAAATTTACTTGCGCGATATTCTAAAAAAGCAACCAACAAAGTAACTGGTAAACCTGGTAAACTAGCCAAAGATCCCTAAATAGCTTTGTCAAACGGAGCGTGTATGGATCTCAAGAAAGTTTTGCCAGTTGCAGCAAATGTGATTTCTTGGCTGTCACTGAAAAAGATAGTCATGCTTGTTTGCGCGGGTCTAGTGCTCATTTTTGTCATGACGATTTTTGAAAATCGCTCGGTTGTAACCAAAATCTTCAAACCAAAAGACTATGCAATTCCAGCTGAACACCGGCTTGTTGTTGCTGACGACACCCAGAAAAAAATTCAAGAGTTAGTAACACGATCGCCCGACATCAACATGATCATGATCATTGGCGCAGAGATCAGAGTTAATCAGCGAGAGCTTGTTTACTACTTTTCGGATGACGTAACAATTGATCTAGCAATGAAAAGTTATATTGGCACCCACTCGACACGTCAACCAATTTTTTCGGTTGACGAGCGCAATAACGCGCAAATGGTCAGCGTGATTAATGGCGAGTTTGGATGCTATAAGTACGAAGCTTCAATGAGCACGATTATTGCGCCCGCAGTAAGTTTGCAGGCACCAGCAATTTGTCGCATATCACTGCCACCCTACTATGGCGAATTCAGCGGCTATGTGAATATTACGCTCTCTAAATTCCCCGATGTGGCACTGCAAAATCAAATCAGAATTGACGCTGTTAGACTGGCAACTGAAATTTACGACAGAAGCCAAAAACAGTAATCAGCTGGGCTATTAGCACAGGTATTGTAAATAGAATAACGATTATGTTCTTAGGAGGACTTATGATTTATTTTATTATTGGCGTAGCAGTTGGCGCAGCATTCTCACCTTTCTGGATCAAGCTTTGGTTTGCAATAAAAGCCAAAGCCCGCGATCTATCGGATAAAAAATGATCCCCGATCTACAGGTCGGCACACCTGTCCTGGCACTGATGGCCGGCACTTTTGCGTGGGTGCTCTTTATTATTGTGCGCAGAGGCGTGGCATGTCATTCCTGGCGCAAAAACCTAAACCGACGAGCTGAAACAAACAAAAAAGCAGAGGCAGTATTACACCGACGCCGTACTGATGGCTCTCTAATTGACACGAACTAGACAGTAAATACGCAGAGTAATAACGGGAGCCAATTATTCGGGCTCCCGTTTTAGCTTTAACACTAACCTAAAAATATATTATAATTGGAGTCATTATGGATTCAATAGATGAACTGCAGTACGAAAAACGCCCAAGGGCCGGTTTAATTCCGTACATGTGGGAAGATGGCATTTTGAAATTTTTGATGATGGTAAGCTCGAACGCTAAATTTGGCGGACCACGACCAATGATTTCAAAGGGTAAAATTGAAGAAGGCGAGAACACGTTTGAGTGCGCCATTAGAGAAGCTGAAGAGGAGCTTGGTCTAGTGCGTGAAAATTTGGCCGCTGTTCCAATACTAATTGCCAGCGAGCGTGTTGAGCTCAGGAGTGGAGCGTACAGACTTACCGTATATGCAGCACCAATTCAGGACAAGTGGGACTTTAGTAAGTGGTGCGACGAGACCGAGTATATTTTATGGATGTCGCTCGAAGATTTTCGTGAAAACGGTCGTAAGGACCACGTAAAGTACGTCGAGCAAGTAGCAGCTCTAGCCGCTCGCCTCTAGGAGAAACAGATGCACAAGCACCAGATCCTTGCTCTTGACCAGCAAGGACAGCCGCACCGATGGATTAGCGCAGAGCTTGCAATTACATACCACGCCAAAGGTTTGGTCGCTTGGCAACTGGGCGATGAGGCGCACTTGTTGTTTCGTGGTGGTGACAACAGAGTAACTGGTCAGCAATCTCAAATTGTTACTGCTCCAATCGTTGCAATAAAGGGCGAGTCCGTGGCCGGCAATAAGCGCGCCAGTCGTGTGCCAACGCTGTCTAACAAAGAACTCTTTGCCCGAGACCGGTGGACGTGTGCGTACTGCGGCCATATCTTTAATGACACTAAGCTTACTCGTGATCACGTTATCCCGGTGAGCCGTGGTGGTCTAGACGTGTGGACAAACGTAGTAACAGCGTGCGAATATCATAATCACAAAAAAGATAACAAGCTTTTGCAAGAGGCCGGTATGGAACTGCTGTACGTACCGTACACACCTAATCGCGCAGAGCACTTGATTCTTAAATCAAGAAGGATGTTACCTGTCCAGGCCGAATACCTGGCACAATTTATTCCTCAGGCGAGCAGGGCTCATTATCTGTTAGATGAAGTACAACATTAGCATTAGGGAATTTTATGAAATTGTCTGAATTAAACGCCGCACCAATAATCGAAGAAACTGTCGGTTGGTATATTATCAGTAACGCAGAGGATTCATTTCCGGATGCCGGTCCATTTGAAACTTATTCAGAAGCCAGACGAGCCAGTCAAGGCTATTCATGGTACAGAGAAGAAGACTTTGACATTGCATACGGTCGCGCCGATCCAGCCAGCCAGGATTTTTACGACCTGAAGGAACCAGACAAACAAAGAAGCCCTACAGATTAAAACTGTGTTAAAATTTATTTGACGGTAACTACTTAGGAAAATTATGCAAGTTAATAGCGAACGTTACGCGGAGTATTGCTTTAGGGCCGCCAGCATTGTGTGCATTGGTCTTACCTTCCTGTTCTGGGGTGAATGGCTAAAGGTGCTCTTTACTTGGCTGGGGCTTGTTCCAATGGCTATTGTGTTTGCATTTTTTGTAGGGGTAGTACTGCGAGCCATGGGCGGTACACTGCCCGACACCGAAGAAGCCACCGAGCCAGATCACGTTTGGCTAGAGGGTACAACAACTAAAGTATCAGATGAGATTGTTGGCGTCTATATGGACACGCAGATTCACGCCTGGGTTCTCATGAATAATCCTACTGAGGGTGGTGAGGACGTTAAGCTATTCTGGGAAAGCACAGTAGATCTTGAGGCAGGGTTTGATCCACCGCCAAATAGATGGTTCATGATCTTGCCACCGGGTTTGTTGTACCTGGAGCCAGCAAAAGAAGAAGCCGAATCGTTAACCACTACTACAGAGGAATAAAATGTTGCGTGCATGGATGAATATTTTACCGCTTTTTATAATAAAGATCTTGGCTAGAAAATACGGTGAGCACTTTGCATTTGGTGGAATTGCTGTGGCTCAGGCTACACCAGGCGTTTTTGTTCAAGTCAGTAAAAAGTAAATCATGTAATAATTTTAACGTGGTCAGTGACCACGTTTTATTTTCAGGATGCGCACTGTTATAAATAGTAATATAATGACAATACGCGCTAAATAACAATATCACTCACACTGATACAACTAGAGGATCGTATGAAACCGCAACAAAAACGGAATGCAGTTTACGCAGTGCTAGGTGTTCTAACACTGGTAGTGATTGTTGCGCTTGGAGTTAAACTTTACCGAGATAAGGGTACTCTTAACACAACCGGCGAATTAAGCACCGCTTCAAAAGAGCAGCTAAAAGAAGAAGTTTCTGATACTAAACACGTGTTTGGCGCCTATGTGGTCAGAATCAGCAAGTCTTCAAAAGACAACCCTATATTATGGTCGGGTTCCACTAATCCGGAGTTTAAAAGAATTACTGAGAATTTTTTAAAAACAACAGGCGGAACTGGAGTTGGAGCACAGTATTTTGAACCAACAACCGGTAACTCTAATTTAATTTCACAGGCAATTTCAAAAGGTCAAATTGCCTGTGATCGAATTGAAAATTCAGCTTTACCAGCTGCTATACCAGAGATCACAAAGTACGCTAAAACCGTGTGCTTTGGACCGCTTCCGCCGTTTGACACGGACTCAAGAGAGATAATTATAGTTTTACTTGACGTGCCAAAGGAAAGCTTGAATGCCCAGGTACTCAGAAAAGAAATTTTGCGGATCCAATTAGAAGTATATCACCGCGAATATCTTAATCAAGAGATCTGGTTTGAAAAAGTAATTAACCCACCAGGAGTAAAATCATGAAGAAAACAGTCCTAGCACTAGCAATTCTTGCAGCAAGCACCGCAGCCTCGGCTCAGATATCGTTTACTATTTCCGATACCGGTTATGGTCGTATCACCCTTGGCGAAAGCGTTCAGCCTGACGTGGTCTATCAGGAACCGCGTACCGTGTATCAAACCTATCAGAATTACGAGCCAGTCTATGTCCGTGTTCCGGTTCAGCAACAACAGAACTGGTCCAGGTATTGTGCATCGTACAACCTGTGCAATCGCCCAGTCTATTTTGTGCAAGAGTCTTGGTACCAATCTGAAACTCGCAATAACGACGACTTTGAAGAGCGCCGTGAAGAAGCACGCGCAGAAGCACGCGCCGAGCGCCGTAGGTTGCAGGAAGAAGCACGTGAAGCGCGCGAAAATCGCAAAGACTACCGCCGCGATGAACGCTATGGCCACCGCGATGAAGTAGACTACAAAACTCGTTGGGTTCATGCAGCAAACGAGGGTCAGTCTTTCACGTTAAACGGAACAGCTACTGTACGTTATGGTGCTAACGGCAAGTTCGTACAAAAGAACGTCACGAATGCCGGTGCCTGCACCAACGCGTTCTTTGGCAGCGATCCAGCACCAAATGTTCGTAAAGAATGTGATGTGCTTACCCGCGATAACCATGACAGCCGCCATGACGACTACAGAACTCGTTGGGTTTTTGAGGCAAACGAGGGTCAGTCTTTCACGTTAAACGGAACAGCTACTGTACGTTATGGTGCTAACGGCAAGTTCGTACAAAAGAACGTCACGAATGCCGGTGCCTGCACAAACGCGTTCTTTGGCCGTGATCCAGCGCCAAATGTTCGTAAACAGTGCGATGTTCTTACCCGTTACACACGCAGTAACTAATCGCGGGGTCTAATAGACCCCTGGAAGTAACACGGCCCCTTAACTGGGGCCTTTTTGTTTTCCTACGAAAATACACGATAAATAGGCTATCTGTCATACAAAGGAAAACATGAACACTATTCTACGGGCAATGATCAAGCCCTTTTTAATTTCAACACTATTCTTATTCTCTTTGCTTGGGGTAGTGTTTGTGATTGGTCGCATGATTGGCTATGATGCGGTACCACCAGTGCAAGTACTCTACGCTGCCACTGATGTCACATGGTTAATCCAGGCCAGAGCCGCGGTGCACAGTACTGTTACTGTTACCCTAGTGCTAATGGGCATGGTGCTTTTGGCTTCTGCAAAAGTTCAAAGATTCACATATGGCCGCCGTACACTTGGAATGACCGCGGTTGGATATATGCTGCTGACTACGGCCGCGTGGAACATGACTGTTGTAGGTTTAATTGTTTACGGCGGGCCATGGCACTTGATGAGTTTTATTATAGGATTTATTGAAGCCGTTATGGTGACAACTGCTGTGCTAATTATATGTCGTGCAGAATTGCTTAAGAGATCCGTGCGTGGAGAAAATCGTGAACAGCAGATTCGCTAAACCATTCTTGATTGCTCTCGCCATAGTGCTCACGGTCATGTTTGCATTTACAGCGCTGTTTTCAGCTGAGAAATTAAAAAAACTAGACTATGTAAACACTGGATTTTCAAATCAGCTGCACCCGCAGACCATTAGATCCATTGAGGATTACTCTCAGCGGTATCCGTTTATTGGCGCTATTTCGTTAATTGGGTTTGACTTTCAGAAAAATACCAGACTCCCAGTGTTTACAATAATTCCAAACGCCCAAATCAAGGAAATAGTTTCAAAGTATCCTGCTGGTGCCGACATTGCGCCAATTTTTACCAGTGATAAAAAGCAAAACGACGCAATGTCCGCGCTCTTAAACGGTGAATTTGCGTGCGTAGGCAGCAAAGCAGGTGCATTCTCACGGATCTTTAAATTGCAAGATATACTAACCACGTCCTGCAGAATTCCTATTTTACCGGCAAGTGGGCGCATGATTGGTTATCTTGCCGTGCACCTCACAAAAACTCCGACGCCAGCTGAATTAAAGCAAATTGAAGCTGATACTAAAACTATCGCGGCCAGCATTTACTATGGAGAAGTTGTGCCATAACTGTTAAACACTGTAACGCACTGTAACGCACTCGTGGGTCTGCACTGTTACAAGTTCAGACCCACGGTGGTATTCCGTTACACTTTAGTTTACCACGATCCTGAAAACATGATATTATGTCTCTACTCCACCAGCCAAGAGATTAAATGAATACCGCGCAAATAGCACTTCTCTCAAAAGCAACTGAACAAGTTAATTCAAATCAGGAACTTGCATTCTTTGCACTCGAAGCAGAGTTTCGCGCGAATGGACCTTTTCATACTGCAAAAAAGTATGACTGTCTAGTGAATAATAGCGGTGAAGAGTTTGCGATTGCCGTCATGAGTATGCAGAATTCTATCGTGCCAAGGAGCTACTAAGATGGGCTATAAATCTATCGCGGTTATCGATCACGACGTGCTGCAAGAGGCACTCAATAATCCAGAAGAATTTGTCAAGCGTTTATTTACCGCGTGTTTGGCGCAGGGTAAATCTAAATCTGTTTCAGTAGCCGGCTGCACACCTGCAATTGTATTATGGACTGGTCCCGCTGATCAAACTCCTGTTCTGCGTTTTGAAGATTTTAACTGCGAGCAAGCAACTGGTGCAGTACTCGACGCGTATGAAACGGCTCTTGCAAAACGCGGGCGTGCTGAACAGGCTAAAAAGAAAACCTTAGGTTACGACTAAGCAAGCCGTTACAGTTTAATTTACCACGATCCTGAAAAAGGTGATATTATGTCTCTACTGACTAAACGTGCTAAGAGAAAATATGACTGCTAATTCATTTCCTAATTTACGTAAAACAGTACATATTCATGCGCACTTTACGGCACAGGATTGGAGTTTGTCCGGCTCCGGTCTTCTAAACATTGCTGCACATATGCTAAATCGTCAACTTGAGCAGTTTGTTAACGCTGGTGGATATACCAAAAACGACGTTATGGAAAGAATGGTAACGTATATGAAAGAAGAACACTTGGAGTCTGAGGAAAATTATGCAGCGTGCACGCCATTTCTGAATAAAGTTCTTGATGAAATTTACGGAGAATAATATGACTATTCACTATGACTTGCTTGGCACTCACCCAGAGCTAGATGATGTTCAAGTACAAGAAGCAGTAACGCACTTGGGTCTGGCAATGGCTTCGCACTCCTCCGCGGTCAAAGATTTTGCCGATCGGCTCTTAAACATTATCAAGCACCACTACGGCTTGCTGCTCGAAGATTTTAATTCTCTTGGCGCTCTTCTAGACGCGGTTGAAAGTGTAGAACAGGCAAACGCTGTTCGCTGAGAAGCGTGATATAATTTAAAAAACTGCCAGGAAAAACTATGAGCTTTGATAAAGACATGACGTACCTTCAATCCCTGAAATTTGTAACTCTGGGTATTATTAGAAGTCCTCTCACTGTTGATGAACTGTATGAGCTAAAAGAAGCTGCAACAACAGTTTTTTATTTGGTGTTTGCCGCGCTCTTCAGAATAGCGTGCTTGATTGCACTGCCAATCACAGCCCCGCTGTTTACTCTGCTGATTATGCAAGAGCGCCGAAAGGCCGCCAAACAAACTGATTTTAATTCTGCTAAAGAACAGCGCGCGGCATTTAGAATAAATCGCGATGACTGAGCTCAACAGGTTCCAACGACTGCTCATCTCTGCCCGGTACTGGTTGCTGGGCATCGCTGAAACTGACTCGCAGTACTTCAAAGTCCTTGAAGCACTGGAGTTCAGCCGCGAGCATCACAATGGCGAACGCAACGGCGGCGATCCGGAATTTATCCATCAGCTGGGTATTTTCCATCATATTCGTACGCTGCACCGGCACCTGAAGAATCCACTCGTTGTGTACACGCTTATTTTCCTACATGACGCAGTTGAAGACAAGAACAAAAGTACTGGTGAGTTTATCTCGCTGACCGAGATTGGCGCCAGATTTGGCCCAATTATTGAGGCCAAGGTTAAAAAGCTTTCCAAAGAAATTTTAGGTCAAAAGAACAGTGAGTATTCGTTAGACGTAATTTTTGATGATGAGGACTGTGGGCCAGCCAAAGGTGGTGATCGAGTTAACAACGTATCAAGTATGGTTGGCGTGTTCAAACCTGATCGCTTAGAGCGTTATGTAAAAGAAACTGCTGATGAATTTCTGCCACGCTTGAAAAAAGCTCGGCGAAAGTTTCCACACCAAGAAGCCGTATATGAAAACATTAAGCTTGAGCTAATTAATCACTTACAACTTATTGCACACATTACCGGCACGCCAGAACATGAAGCTATTCAGTAAGCTCAATGCGTGGTACAGCAATTTAGAGCAGCCATACCGGGCCATGCTTTTTATAATTCAGCTGTACGGAGCATTTATTGTTTTTAGATTTGGCGCTATTTTTTGGCTGCGCGTGCCAATGACACTCGGCCTGATTGGTTTTTTAATATTGTTTTTGCTGAGCATTTCACGGTGGCTCAGCGGATACGGGCTTACTATGCTTGCAGCAACTGCTGGCGTGCTCACATATACTGCGTACATAACACTGTGCTAATCTTGCGCTGAAAATCAGGTAAATTAAATGATTAAACTAATTACTGCGGTGGACGCCACCAACGCAATCGGTAACGCGGATGGTTCGCTGCCCTGGCAGCTCTCGCACGATCTTGCAATTTTTAAACAGAAAACTCTTGGTTCTACCGTGTTAATGGGCCGCAAAACCTTTGAGTCCCTGAACCGACCCGCGGGCCTGCCGGGCAGAACAAACATTGTTTTAAGCTCTTCACAAACACGGTTTACTGAAATTCAAGGGGTTAAATTTGCACGCGGATTTGATCAGCTGCCAGCTGTAGATGGTGATCTCTGGATCATTGGTGGTGCTGCCGTGTACGCCCAGGTACTTGATCGCGGAATTGTTGATGAGCTACATGTTACGGAGGTTCACACTAACTCGGGTGCCAGCGTTCATTTTCCAGTTCAACTTTACAACACTCAAGAATTCGTAGCCAACCAGGCAAAGCTAGGGATTATTTGGGTGCTTACTAATATTCACCAGCCGACTGTATCGCACATTGGAATTACAATTAAAGTTTACAAGAGAGACCGCCGTGGCATCCCCGTACTTTGAGTACTCCAAAATAATTTGTAACGGTTCTGCCCTAAGAGTGCGAATTGGCAGCGAACTGTGGTATGATACACTTCAGGCTGGAAACAAGCAGAAACAAATTTTTAGCTTTAACGTGCTAGAAGAACAAACTGCTCCGCCAGGAATGAAAAAGCTTAGAGCATACACGGTTATAATTTTATGGTTTTGTTTATCAATTTGCTTTTAAGAGAAAAATGAAAAATCCATTTAAAGATTCTGGTTTTGATACACTGATTGGCACTGGCACAATCATCATCGGAAATATGATGATTGAGCCGGGCTGCACTGCTGTTGTTGATGGTCGAATAGCCGGTGAATTAATCGCTGGAGGGGCAGATCTAGAAGATACCGGTAAAACAGTGCTTGTGGTACGGGGTACGGTTGAAATGAGCAGCTCTATTCATGTACACAACGTAACCGTGAGTGGACATTTAAAATGTAAAACATTAATCGTGAACGGCCAGCTCTCGGTTAAAAATGGCGCCAAGATCACCGCCGAAACTATCAAGTACCGAGCGCTGCACGTAGAATCGGGCGCGATTTTGCTGGGACAGATGATTCACCTTGATCATGTGCAGTCTGTTTCAGAATGATTGCTATAGAGTCAGGATCAATCAAATAAACTTTACTGCGCCTCTCAGTTTAGTGTTATAGTAACCATGTACCACGAAATAACCACCCAAAGGAGTTTCACATATGTCAGCACTTACATCTCTTGCTTCTAGCTTTGCTGCTAAGTTCGCAGCTCCAGAAGTAATTTCACTTGAAGCATATCTGGAAAAATGTTCTACAGATAAGATGGTGTTCGCAACTGCTGCTGAACGCATGGTTGCTTCGATCGGCGAGCCAGAAGTTGTCGATACCTCAGACGATCCTCGCTTGAGCCGCATTCACAGCAACAAAAAGATTCGTGTTTATTCTGCGTTTAAAGATTTCTACGGCGCAGAAGAAGCAATCGAGCGTTTAGTTGCGTACTTCCGCCACTCTGCTGCTGGGCTGGAAGAGTCAAAGCAAATCCTGTATCTCAAAGGACCAGTTGGCGGTGGTAAGTCCTCCATTGTCGAGCGCCTCAAAAGTCTGATGGAGAAGCATCCAATTTACGCGCTGTATGATGCCAGTGAAAAAGATCCTGAAATGCGGATCTCTCCAGTGTTTGAATCGCCGCTTGGCTTGTTTAACCCGCACGATGCAGAGCACGCTGCAGTGTTGAATGAATCCAATATTCCACTGAACTATACTGGTCAAACAGTACTGAGCGGCTGGGCACTGAAAAAGCTTGAAGAGTTTGGCGGTGACATTACCAAGTTCAGTGTTGTAAAGCTCTTTCCAAATAAAGACACGCAAATCGGCGTGATGAAGGTTGAACCAGGCGACGAGAACAACCAAGACGTCTCGGTGCTGATTGGTAAAACTGACCTGCGTAAACTCGAAAAGTACTCGCAGAATCACCCGTACGCCTACACATACTCAGGCGGTCTGAATCGCACAAACCAAGGTATGATGGATTTTGCCGAGATGTTTAAAGCAAACATCAAGACGCTGAATCCGCTGTTGATGGCGACTCAAGAGCGTAACTACAACGGTACTGAGGCTATTCCAGCAATGCCGTACACTGGTATTATTTGCGCGCACTCTAACGAGAGCGAGTGGTTCGCATTTAAGAACAACAAAACTAACGAGGCTTTTCTTGATCGTGTGTACATTGTTGATGTGCCGTACTGCCTGCGCGTTGATGAAGAAATTAAGATTTACCAGAAAATGCTGAATGGTTCCAGCTTGCGCGACGCGCCTGTGGCTCCTGGTACTCTTAAGATGTTGGCACAGTGGATGGTACTTACGCGGTTGCGCGAGCCAGAGAACTCAACAATATATGGAAAGCTTCGTGTATACAACGGCGAAAACGTCAAGGACACCATGCCAAATGCCAAGCCGTACGAAGAGTACCGCGATGCAGCTGGGGTGAACGAGGGTATGAGCGGCATGAGTACGCGCTTTGCCTTTAAGGTGCTCTCATCGGTATTTGATTTGCGCCCTGAAGAAGTCCAGGCAAACCCGGTTGATCTGATGTTTGCGATTGAAGAAGCCATTAAGAAAGAAGCACTGCAAGAGGAAACACACAAAAAGTTCTTAAGCTTTATTAAAGATTGGCTCCATAAAGAGTACTTTAATTTCTTGGAAAAAGAGCTGCGTGCTGCGTATCTGGATAGCTTTAATAGCTTTGGGCAAAACATGTTTGAGCGCTATGTATTGTTTGCTGAAGCATGGATTAGCGATGAGCAGTGCCGCGATCCAGAAACACATACCTTGCTGAATCGTGAAAGTTTGAATCAGCGCCTGGAGGAGATTGAAAAACCAGCTGGTATTGTTAACGCAAAGGATTTCCGCAATGAGATCGTTAACTATGTGCTGCGTTACAAGCACAAGCATGACGTGGCTCCAAAGTGGAATGAGTACGAAAAGATTAAGGTTGTGCTTGAAAAGCGGATGTTTAGTGCTACTGAAAACATCATGCCTGTTATCTCCTTTGGCCAGAAGCAGGACAAAGAGACTGAAGAAAAGCACGGTAAGTTCCTTGATCGTATGGTAGAATCTGGTTATACAATTAGCCAGGTTAAAACCCTAGTGAGCTGGTGGAGTTCGAACAAAAAGAGCTAGCAATCCGGAATGATTCAGCAGGGTGAAAATCTTGCTGAATCTCTGTGAAAGAGCATATTGAATCTACAAGAAAAAATTAACGCATATCTCAGGACCCCTAACGGGTCCTGGTCTCGTTCCAGAATGGACTCCCCTGAAAATGCGGAATTGATTCAGGAAATACGCTTAAAATTTCCACTCCTTGATCTTGAAGAAGCAATTTGGCTGTGCCTGCAAAATGCTGATCCAAGTACATGTCAAGAGTGTTCTGCACTTATTAAATTCAAATCGCTGCGCACGGGCTATGGTGGCAGATATTGCTCAATTAGCTGCTCGTCAAAAAATACCTCGGCTCAGGCGCGCGTAACTAAACTTAAGAACGGAACTGACGGATCGTTTGGCTCAGTGAAGTTTAAACAGTCCATGGTTGACAAGTACGGAGTTTCAAACTCAGGCCAAAGCGCAGAGATTAAAACAAAAATAAAAGAAACGATGTTGGAGCGCCATGGGGTTTCCAGCGGGCTACAACTAGTGCAAGATAGAAGTGCTGCGCAGAGTTCAGCAGCAAAAATAAAAAGAGCTGTTACTAATCTAGAAAAGTACGGCACGGCTCATGCAATTTCTGCTGTGGTTACCAGAGAGAAATCTGGTGCAACGCTGCTTAAAAACTACGGTGCAACTAACCCCATGCACTCCGTTCAGATTGTTGCCAAAATGTCCGGCGTAAAGTTAGAAAAGTACAGAGTGGCGCGGGTTGCTGCGCTCTCTTCAACCGTTGAGCTGATCAGCCCGGTGGGTGATTTAAAATCTAAAAATAGTATGCTTAGCTGGCGGTGCGTTCAGTGCTCTAATGAGCTCCAGAGCAATCTAGATGACGGAAAAACACCTCGCTGCATAATGTGTTATCCTCACCAGAAAACCGGATCAGCGCTGGAGAGCAAATTTTTAGATTTGATAAGCAGCGATTTAGGCCCCGTCAGAGTAAATGACCGCACACAACTCAGTCCACTGGAACTTGATTTTTACTGGCCAGAGAAAAATATGGCGGTTGAAATCAGCGGGTTGTACTGGCACAGCGAAAATGTCGGCGGTCGTGGTAATAAAGAGCTGTCTAAATTAGAGCAGTGCACTCAGAAAAACATAAGGCTGCTGACCTTTTACGAGGATGAAGTACTTGGCAAGGCGGCAATAGTGCGATCAATTGTGCTTGCAGCGGCCGGAGTTTTTAAAAGAAAGATTGCGGCCAGAAAAACCACCGTGCGAGAACTAACAGCGCAGGAATGTAGAGAGTTTATTGACTTAAATCATATTCAGGGTTATTCAGGTGGTTTCTTGAAATTGGGCCTTGAGCACCAGGGTGAACTGGTCGCGGCGTTGGTGATTGGAAAATCCAGATTTAAATCAAAGAGTCAGTACGAGCTTATTAGATTTTGCCAAAGTTTAGAAACTCAAATTGTTGGTGGATTTGCTAAGCTACTGGCAGCGGCAAAACGGCAGGTTTCTGGGACGTGCGTGAGCTATGCCGACCGCCGACTCTTTACTGGAGCGGCGTACTTGAGGCACGGCTTCGGGTTAGACTATTACACCTCTCCTGGTTTCTACTGGACTGACTATCGTGTTAGAATAAATCGTCAGCGTTTTCAGCGGCATAAGTTACCAGCAAATGAAAAGACTGCCGCACAAATAGTATTTGAGCGCGGATATGACCGGATTTGGGACTGTGGACAAGCAGTCTTTACAGGAAACCTTTAAGGAATAAAATGGAAAAGCTACCTACAACATCGTACATCTTTGTAGACCGCCGTGTTCTTGGTCGCGGTAAATCAATGGGTAACAGGCAGCGGCTCTTGCGTCGCATCACCGATGCAATTCGTCAGGCTCGCCCAGAAGACATTGATGCTGGTGGCGTAAAGAGCATGGGCGGCGGTGCAACACCACAGGGTAATATGAATCCGGTAAAGGTCACGCGGCAGTCCCTGTACGAGCCAACCTTTCACTACGCCAGCGGTACTGGTACTCACGACATTGTTCTTATTGGCAACGACGAGTGGGAGCGTGGTGATCAATTCCCAGTATCCAGTCCTGAAGAAGGCCAGGGCGGCGGTGGGCCGGGTGATGATGGTGAAGATGATTTTATTATCAACGTAAGTCGCGATGAATTTTTTAACGTGTTCTTTGAGGACTGCGAACTGCCTGACCTGGTTCAGACACACGAGAAAGAACTGCCGGAACTAATGCCCAAGCACGCTGGCTTTCAGAAAGAGGGAAATCCTGCACAGCTTAATGTTGTACGCTCGTTTAAAAATGCACTGCCACGCCGTCGTGCCCTGTCAAAAGACTCACGTGAACAATTAGAAATACTAGAGGCAGAGCTAGCAGCGCTAAAATCCGGAAACTAGTATAACCACTAAGAGATCTAATTATGCGCGTCAAGACAGTAATTATTTTTACAATTTCAATTGTTGTGTGTTTAGTGGCGGCCTTTGCAACAACGCTGCCACAAGCGCTATCACTGCGGCCGGTCTTTGCCGGTGTGGCGCTTTTCTCGTTTGCAGTATGTTTATCACTGTGGTTGTTTACATCAGGGCGCAGTTCTGAAAAAAGATCCGATGGAACTCTAGCACTTGTGCCCCTGAATAACCCTGCTAAGACTGAAGAAACTCCACTCAGTGGGGGCACTTACATGTACACCGAAAGTGGTGGTGGAAACTATCAAATTAACATTGGTTTTAAGAGCATGTCTGAAATGCACGACGCGCATGACTTTCTGTGTGATTTAATTAAGGCGTCTCCAAAATCAAATATCGATTATAGGTGTGTACTGTCTTGTGGCTGCAAGAGTTCGTATGGTGGATTTCCATCAGAGTGGGATGCATCCGATCGCGATGGCAGTCTTGCTATTGCCAGTGGTGTGCTGTGTGAAAAGTGTTTTCACGCGTTTGAGGCGCGGCCAGCACCGCACAATTAACGCCAAGGAAAAGTAAAAATTTATGCAGCCCATCGGGTTGGTTATAGGTTATGATAACGTATGCACGTCCTCTAAGGGTTTTATATGAATGAGATTACTGGAATCACTGACAAAGAGCTTAAGATTGCCGAAATTGAGCTGCAAATCGCAGAGCTCAAGGCTAAAATCTCGGGCATACCGTTCTTTGAAAAGCTAGATCTGCGGTATACCAAAAAAGATAAAGTGCTTGTCAAGTCCGCCGATGCCGTGTTCTGCATGATCATGGACGTATCAGGATCAATGGATGAAGACAAAAAGCGCATGGCCAGAAAATTCTTCAGCCTGCAATATGCCTTTATCAAACGCAAGTACCCGCAGACTGATTTGGTTTTTATTGCACACACCGAAACGCCAGAAGAACTTACTGAAGAAGAGTTCTTTACAACGCGGCGCAGTGGTGGCACCGTTCTCTCGCCTGCATATACTATGCTGAATCAAATTATTAAAACCCGGTACGACGCAAACATCACGAATATTTATTTGTCACAGGCAAGTGATGGCGACAATTGGTCTGATGACAATAATAATATTATTCCTGAGCTTGAGAGCAACGGCCTAATGGCCAAGCTCAGATACATGTCTTATGCACAGGTTGGCGAAAGTTTCTCCTCTAGCTATGGCGGTGGAGTAACACTGTGGAGTGTACTGCAGTCAATTATGAACACTAGCAAGAAAATGGCCATGGTTAAAATTGGCCAAGACTCAGAAGTTTTTGATGCGTTCCATAAGATTTACAAAAAGGGCAAAGACCGCAAGTAACATAATATGATCCGGATAGCGGCTGGGTTAGATGCTCAGCCGTACTGGGAACATAACTTTATGTTGTACTAACTGATTAATTGTGTTATAATTTATAATGCAAAACGCCAAGACCGCCAAATTCTTAAACTTACTGAACGTAAGCACAGTAAAAGAACTCAGGGCAGCAGAACTTCCATCATCATGGTCGTACATTTCTAGAGCTCGTTATCTTAATTCCACCGCACCACTTTACTCTTTGCTGGACACGGTAAATTGCAGAACGCTTTCTGAGGCAGCATATACGCTGCTCAACGGCCCTGGAGCCTGCAAAGTGTGTTCATCAGGTACTCCATTTAAAACTTGGAAGTCAGGCAGAGCAACGTACTGCGGAAAAGCGTGCATGCACAAAGACGCCGACCTGGCTCTTTCTCAACGGCTAAAGCGCGAGGCAACAATGCTCGAGCGCTATGGTGCAAAGCACACGCTAAGTTCTGCTAATCTGCGCGCAAAGGTAGAAAAAACTTCACTGACTAAGTACGGCATAACTCACCCGGCTTCATCAGATGCGTCAAGGAATAAAAGAAAAAAGACAAACACTGAGCGCTATGGTGGTCCTTCTCCGGGTGCCTCTGCTGAGATCTCAGCCAAATACGGTAAAACACGACGCGCTAATAAAGCCACAAACCATATTGCAACAGCAGAACAACTTGGGTTTAAACTAATCAGTGGAGATCCGTTTGACCGAGAGCCAAGCACTTGGCAGTGCTCCTGCGGTTCGCAGTTCTCTCATTCATGGATGACTGCGCAACACGCGCCAATTTGTAGAGTCTGCACGCCAATGATTCGCGGCACTTCTAAAGAAGAGCAAGAACTTGCTGAATGGCTCAGAGGTCAACTACAAATTGAAACTAATTACCGAATTTATACGGGCAAAAAGACGTACAGCGAGCTAGATGTCTTTGTTCCATCTAAAAAGGTAGCAATAGAATTTAATGGGCTGTACTGGCACAGCGAGCTATTTGGTCGCGGCTCCAGGTATCACGCAGATAAAATGAAGCTCGCCGCCGAAAACGGAATTAAACTTGTTCAAGTGTTTGAGCACGAGTGGTCAAAGAAAAAAGAAATTTGCAAAAGCATTATCTCTGCTAAGTTAGGGTTAATTAAAAACAAATTTCATGCCAGAAAATTAGAGCTTGTCCAGTTAGATAAAGCTGAGGCCCGCGCGTTCTTCGATCAGAATCATATTTCTGGAAACAGCACGTTTAACGTGGCTTTTGGCTTAAAGTTAAATGGAGAACTCTTGTGCGCCGGATCATGGGCACAAGATCGATTTGCGCGTGATAAGAGCAAAATTGAACTTATCAGGTTCACCAGTAAAATAAATTGTTCAATCTCTGGAGGACTTGGTAGAATAACAGCAGCAGCTCAAGCCTTTTTCCCAGGCAGAACCTTAAAGACTTTTTGTGATCTGCGATGGGGAACTGGCGATGGTTATACAGCAGCAGGTTGGGATAGAATAAAAGAAACTGCACCGGCATATTGGTACTTTACTGGATTAAATGTGAGTCACAGAAGCATGTACCAGCGTAAGAAGTTATTAGAATTAAGCGGTAAAGATAGTGGTACTGAATGGGAACTCGCGCAGTTCTGTGGGTTAAACAGATTTTGGGACTGTGGAAATGCCGTCTTTGAAAGGGCACCGAAATGAGCGATCTAATTATTACATCAAAAACTGACTGGACTCCCGATCTATTAGAGCGAGTCTGGAAAGAAATTGAAAAAATCTCTATTGAAGAGCTTGAGCTGATTCCAGGCCGAGATCTCTATACAAATCAATTTGAGATTGTAAGCGCGGAACAAATGCTGGATGCGTACGCCAGTATTGGTTTACCGGTGCACTACAACCACTGGAGTTTTGGAAAAGACTTTTTGCAGAACGCAAAAGCCTATGAAAAAGGCGAGCAAGGTTTAGCGTATGAGATGGTAATCAACAGCAATCCATGTATTAATCTGCTGATGGAGGAAAATTTAGCTTACATGCAAACAATGGTGATGGCGCATGCTGGCGTAGGTCACAACGCAGTATTTGCTAACAACGTGTACTTTAAAGAATGGACCCAAGCCGGCTCCATTATTGACTACATGTTGTTTGCTCGTGATTATATCAGGCACTGTGAAGAGCGCTATGGTGCTATTGAAGTTGAACTAGTGCTTGATGCGTGCCACGCACTTGCAGCCCATGGCATTGACAAGTTCAAGCGACGCCATCGTCCAAAATTGTCAGAAGAAGCGCGTCTGAAAATGCTGATGACCAGCGATGACCAGCGCCAAAAAGAGCTAGACATCATTCTGCAGCGCACTACCATTGATGAAAAGCTTGAATCAGCAATGGATCTAGACGAGGGTGATTTCCTAGAAGAAGACGAAGAAAATATCCTGTACTACATCATGAAAAAATCGCCCAATCTGGAGCGGTGGAAGCGTGAAATTATCCGGATTGTTTACAAGATTAACCAGTACTTTTCGCCACAGGGTCCGACAAAAATCTTGAACGAGGGCTTTGCCACGTTTTGTCACCACTACATCATGCAGCGCTTGGAAGAAAAGGGAATTATTACCAGCGACGCTTTTATGGCGTACCTGACATCGCACAGCGGAGTTATCTTTCAACCAACGTACGACAAGCGCTACTACAGCGGCACCAACCCATATGCACTTGGTTTTGCAATCTTGTCAGATGTAAAGCGAATTTGCGAGAATCCAACTGATGAAGATCGCCAGTGGTTTCCTAATTTGATCGGGCAGCGGTGGCAGGACGCTATTAAAGAAGCAGCGTTTGAGCACCGTGATGATAGCTTTATTATGCAGTACATGTCGCCTAAAGTTATTCGTGATCAAAAATTGTTTACGGTTAGTATTGACTACAGCAACGATGACGAAGCACCGGATGCTTTTGTCTCTGAGATTCACGACGATATAGGTTATGCAAATATCCGCAGTGCTCTTGCAAAGTCTAAAGAGCGCGTGAACTATGTGCCGCAAATTGTAGTTGAAGGCGCTGATCTTGAGGGCGATCGTACATTGTACCTGCGGTACGACGCGTATCAAGGACGCGAGCTTGACGAGGAAGATGCTGCTGCAGTGTTGCAGTACGTAGACAGTCTGTGGGGATATACTGCAGAACTTGATGCCTGATCCTGAAAACAGTGTATAATAGCACTGTTGCTAATTTTATTCGGAGACAGTATGGACTTATCTTATCTCGCAAATTTATCTGAAACTCAATTTGAAGCAGAGCGCTACCGATTGATTAAAGCAGAGATTGAAAAGGCACCAACACCGGTACTTAAAAAGAAAGCGCTGGCTCTTCAGTTTGAGCTTGACGCTCTCAGAGAAACGCTGTCTACAGAGGACTTCTTGCAGTCAATTGCGCACAGGATAAGAGACAATTTAGAGAACATAGAAGATCAAATCCAATATGCAAAGAGTGTGTAGCCAGACATACTCAGACTAACCACGCAAAAGAAAGGGACTCAATGAGTCCCTTTTTATATGGCGCTACATTAATCCGCAGCAGTGCAACAGGGCACCACCGGTTAAGTTAAGTTCGCTTCAATCTGGTTTCTTGTCGTTTCAATTTGATTAAAAGCTGTTACGGCTGCTTCCAGCGTCGCAGCGTTTTTAATCAAGTACTTGTCCATCCGCAGATTGTCAAGCGCAAAAAGTGCAGACCTGAATCCTGCAGCTTGATTTAAAATAATCCCAGCGGCAGTCTGATAAGTTATGTTATTATTATTAGCAAAGCGAGTAATCCACTCTGTTGGTGCTATCGTGAAATTAGAATCAGTATACTCGCGAGCCGCCTTTTCTCTTTCGATATAGCCCATGTAAAAGCGCGTCTTTTTTGTAATTATTTCGGCGATAGTATCGTCTACTGTTACCATCATTTGCTCTCGCTTTTGTATATCACTGAGAACAGGTGGCGGTGGAATTATGAATTCCCCCTTAATCTGCTTTTCAAGCGCTCGATCCGCAAAGCCTGATATGTTATCTTCTTTTACAATTTGCTCAGCAAGCGCAATAACACCAGCTTCAGTGCGATCCGGAATTGGGCTAGGAAAAAACTTACTGCTCTCAGTTTTTAACGACACACCTGCCGGGTTAGTTACCGTAAAGTTAAATTTAACGCTTGAGATTCCAGTTTCATCACGCTGAGCGCTAACATCTTCAATTATATATGTGTTCATTTGTAATCCTTAAATTTCAGCGTTGATTATAGCGTTTGCTTGTGTAAAGCCGTGGTTGGGGCCAGTGGTTATAACCACTGAAAAAACATAGGTTTGTGGGTTAGTAGTCACAACCTGCAGGTTTTGCGCGTTAGCGTACGCAGCAGCTGGGAACGTTACTACTGGCGCCGTCCTCATGACTGTGCCCCATCGACCTGTTGTATACACGGTGCCACCAGTAGCGTGGTAACCACCAAAAATTAAATCGTTGTGCACAGTGTAATATCGTTGGCACAGTTGTATTTCAACAGCACCTGGTCTGCGCTCAAAGCTGTTTAACGCACCGGGTTCTAGTTGAACTTGCGTAATTTCAAAAAAGTCGCCTGCGGCGGGTGCCTGAACTCTAATTGCTATTTTTAGGAAGTGGTCAACGCCGAATGTTTTACCCACAATAGAAGGCATAGTAAATGTTAAAGAAGACCGCTGAAACGCGGCGCCGGCGTTCCCAGCACTTACTTGAACAACTGAACCAAAAGTTGAGGCACTTGCACCACCTCCCGTCCCAAAATTTTGCTCAATGTACACTGATACACTTTTAGCTGTTGCACCAGTGCGATGACTAAAAGACAGTGTTACTAACTGACCCGATAGGGTAGCCACACCCTCAACGCGCTGGCTAATATCATAAAACGTAGTAGCACCACTTGTAGTTTGGGCAATGCGCATGGCATTGCTTAGGCCATCAACAGTCTGTGGGTTTTGCGTTGTTTGGCTTACTGTGTACGACGAGCCCGAAAGCGAGTCAGTGGAAATTATCCACCGATCCGCAGTGTACACGCCGGTAACATTAGAAAAAGAAGTGCCGCGCTGCCAGATGCCAAACCCCGGGTTAATAAGTCGGTTTCTAAAACCTGTGGCTGCCGTGATTCCACTCAGCGCGGTCTGTACAAATTCAGTAGTGGCGACTTTAGTAGAGTTATCTGCCAGGGCCTGAGTAGGGGCACTAACAATTGCCGAAAACGATGTGTTTCCGGAAAATGTATTAACCCCCGACAGTGTCAAACCTGATTTATATTCAAGAGCAGTACCAGCAGCATTGACTCCCAGCACCTGATTTGCAGTACCAAGCGCGGTAAGATTTGTACCACCTTTGCTAATTGCCAAAGTTCCACTGATATTGTTGAGAGCAAGATTTGCCTCGGCAACATCAATGGTTGGGTTTCCTGCAACTCCGCCGCCATCAGTGACAGTAAGCTTTGTCGATCCTGCAGTAAGCGTACGTGTTGCACTGGTACCAGCACCAGTAACAGCGTACAATCCTGTAGTAACAGTATTTGCAAGAGCTGTCAGATCTGAATCAAGGCCTTGTGCATCAGTGATGCCGTAACCGGCTAATGTGGTTGGATTTGTACCAGCGGTTACACGCCCAAATGCGTCAGTTGTTACTGACTTGTATGTTCCAGCGGCACCAACTGCCACCAGGTCAATTGCCGGACCGGCCGTAACTCCATCGCCATTTAATACTGATACTCTACCAGCGGCACCAGTAATCGATCGTGTTGCCCAAGTATCCGCACCGGTCCGCGCGGCAAATCCATTCCCAGATAATCCCTCAAGAGCGGCCAAATCATTTGACAGCAAAAAGGTCAGTGTTCCGCTGTTTGTAATAGGTGATCCGGTAACAGTAAAGCCGGCAGCTGGTGCAATTGCAGCAACTGAAGTAACAGTTCCGACATTGAGCGCAGCAATAGTGACAGATCCTGTTCCGTGCGTTACGGAGATACCAGATCCAGCTGCAATTGTTTTATACTCTAACGTACCGCCCGCAGATACAACGCCCAGCACCTGATTTGCGGTTCCTGCGGCGCTTAAATCCGTACCGCCTTTTGCGATTGACAAAGTTCCACTAATGTTGTTGAGAGCAAGGCTGGATTCAACAACGTCAACCGTTGGGTTTCCTGTAACCCCATTACCACTTGCTATTGAAATCTTGGTTGACCCGGCAACAATCATGCGTGTAGAGCTTGTTCCTGCACCAGTAACGGCGTACAACCCCGTAGTAATGGTGTTTGCAAGAGCTGTTAGATCTGAATCCAGACTTTGCGAGTCAGTAATGCCATACCCAACCAGAGTTGTTGGAGTATTAGTCAGTGTATTCCAGTTCTGCGTTGTACTGGCAGCAGTAACACGACCATAACCGTCAGTAGTTACAGCAACGTACGAACCTGCAGTTCCAACAAGTGCCAAGTCAATAGAGTCAGCGTTAACAACGATCCGGCTCACAGCAGCGCTTACAACATCAAGTGAGTTCAGCGTGCGAGTTAAACCGTTTCCAGCGGTTAGTACTGTGCCGTCAACATAGGATTTTGTTGTTAGATCACCAGCACCTACGGGAGCAACACCTGCTACTGGCAGCGTGAAAGACCAGGCACCAGTAATTGTTTCTGTTCCGGCGTTTCTGGCCAAGAGAGCGCCATCTGTGATTTGCGACTCTGTAACTGTAAGTGCGCCTTGATGCTGCACAACGCTGCCTGCAGAAATTCTGGCGTTGTCAAATGCACCGCTTGTGGTTTGGGCAGCAGAAATAGCTATTGGTGTGCTGCTTGCAGCGGTAACTAAACCCTTGTTGTTAACTGTAAGCGTTCCAACTGCAGCTGCCGTGCCAAACACACCAGGGTTAACGTTTACAATTGCAAGCAGCAACTCTGCGGTGGTGCCAGTAACAGTGCCGCTAATATCGCCGGTGATGGTGGTGCTTGGCGCAGGTCCCGATCCTACTCGCTGCCAGGCGTTAGTCTCATCGTAAAAGTATAATCCTTCTGAGGCGTTATTTGTATTGAGATAGTAAATCTGGCCGCTGGTTCCACTGGTTGGTAGTGCAATTCCACTTGGGGTAACTAGCTGCTGCTCAGTGCTGATTCTGGTCCATGCGCCGGCAATGTAAATGTTGAGGCCTAGAATAGTATTGTCAGCAGATGTGTGAAAAAATAACTCTCCAACGTTTGGTAGTGCGGGGAATGACAGACCAGAGGCAACCGTGAGGTTAGTAATTACTGATCCTTCTGTAAGCTGAATACCATCATGACGCATTATAATTCCGATATGGTTAGGGGTGACAGCGTATTTACGAATATAAGACCAATACCATAAATAAAGATCGATTACTGAGAAGACCATGACATCCACTGTAGCCGCTGTTATTTCAGACACTAATCCAATCCTTGCTGCGACTATTCCGTGGCCGGAAAAAGGTAAAAAGGTAGAGCTCATTGCAGAAAAATTTAAAATTTCTGCCAGTGAAGCCAGTAATATTTTTGAATTTGGATGTGCTGATCGGGGCTGGGGTGAAATGTCCACTGAAGCCAGGGGCACGGTGCACACGGCATATCAAGAAATTTTTCTTGAAGAAGCAGACGCTGAAGTTTCCCAGGCAGTTGTGATGGCAACACTACAGAAAGAGTTTAACCTGTGATTTCATTTAAGCAGTTTTTAACCGAGGGCGGCAAAGCTACAGAGAAGCACGGAACCGTTCGTGCTACTCAGGCGGACATGCAGGCAGCTCTTAAGTTTGTGTCAAATGCAATTGAAGTTCCAGTTTCTAAGCTGGCCAAACAACTGCTTGGCTCGGCACGGCTAACACACGCTGGGCATCAACTAGATTCAGGCGATGTAGATATTGCGCTGCCACTAGAATTAAAAACCACTGCCGTTGAAAAATTAACTGCGGCAGTTGGATCTAAACCACTTGCAATTGGCGGCTCAACTTTTTCCTTTGCTGTTCCAGCCGGCGATAAAAAAGTCCAAGTTGATCTTATGTTTGTAACAGATTTAGACTGGGCCAGTTTTTCGCATTATTCAAGCAAGGACAGCGCGCACAAGAGCGCCGTTCGCAATGAGCTGCTGCACAGTGCACTGAAATTCTCTGCAGAAGATGGAAAAGACCTGCGCGTCAAAGATGCGGGTGGAGAAGATATTGTGCGTGCTTCCCGCGCGTACAAGCTTGATACTGGCGTAGAGCGAATTTTTAAAGTAGCCAAGAATAGAAAAGATGGCAAGGGCCGCGTAAAGGGAACCAGTGCTGTGTCTCCGCTGGAAGTACAGGCTGCGCTAGATGCGTTAGGGCACTCTGGAAAATTCAGTTCAGAGCAGGACCTTATCACGGACCCAGATAAATTTGCTGCGCTGTTGTTTGGCAATACGGTTACCGCTGCTGATCTTAAATCCGCTGAACAACTAATCAAACTTATTGCCGCACACTCGTCAGCAAAAGAAATTTTCAAAGACGCGGTTAAGGGTATGATCAGACGAAAACTTGTGGTTCCACCAGAACTAGAAGAATACAGATAAAGAAAAAGGGAGCTAATTAGCTCCCTTTATTATTTCTGCAGCAGTTAAAGCTTGTTGACAATAAGCCTACGATTTAACTTTTGTACTTCTTCAGTCAGCTCGGTTATTTGAAGCTGCTGAGCCTTGATTGCTTCAACAAACAACCCAGCTAAGTTACCGTACGCCAGCGCGAGCATGCCACCATTATCAGATACTGCTTCTGGTAGTACAGCTTGCACATCTTGCGCAATCAAACCTGTTCTGCGCTGGCCAGTTGCAATGTCAGTAAAGTTTACACCATTTAAACCTTGCACTTTAGCCAAGGCGTCTGGTATTGTTGAAATATCAGTTTTTAATCTGGAATCGGAAAAGGCGCTGATGTTACCGCCTGATGAAATGCTGCCATTTGCAGTAATGTTGCCGCCCGCATCAACACGAGCCACAACACCGCTTGATCCATTACCAAAGAACGTGCCGTCTGTCCCGCCAAAGTAATTTAAAAATACGCCGGTTGCGCCTTCAGCAGAATCAAGGTGCAAGTTGTTTGCCGGTTTAGCTAATACTGCTGAAGTGTCAACTCTATTAAATGCTCCAATGTTACCGTCTATTACGCTTGTAAAAAGTGTTCCCTGCACCGAAGCATTGCTTTGCACTACAAGCGTTGGAGTTGTTACTTGACCGCTAAAGGTAGGACTTGCGAGCTTTGCATATCCCGCGGCATTACCTAACTGACTCAGGTCGGTTAAGTTACCCTGATCCCAAAGAGTTCTAAAAGCACCCCACACACCAGTGTTTCCAGTATTGTCGTTCACGCGGAACTTCAGGCCGTTTGGTGCGCCTTCCTCAAAGTTCCAATTCGCGGCGAGCTGCATTGCTCTGGCACCACCACCTGCACCACCCACAACGGTAAGGCCTACGTGAAATGCCCCAATGTCGCTAGAAGTAAACGAATCAAATCCGCTTATAGAGTTTATGTTGAACTGCGGTGGCGTCATTGACAGAGCGCCTGAGCTGCCCATGTCATAAAACAGAGCTGGCTTAGCGTGCGCGGTAAATCCACTTGCTGGAGAATTTGGAAACGTTTGCGTGGCAGTATTAAGTGCAACGATTCCGGTCCACGGCACGCTCAGCGCATTCTGCGCGGTAGTTGCAGTAGTTGCAGTAGTAGCGCTGTTTGCCGTGTTAGCAGTTGAAGCGTTACCAACGCTCAGCGTGGATTGATCTACGAATTTTGGTGCTGCGGCTCCCTGAGAAATAAGCACTTGGTTTGTTCCGCCAAGTACTGCACTAACTGACACGCCAGCGCCATAGAGCACTGCACCTGCGGCTGGCGGAATTACAGTTCCAAGCCCACCAAATTCAACCCGTAACGCGCCATTTAAAAAGTATGTTGGCAGATCTACGTATGAAGCACCATTTAGGCCGTCCAGTAAATCCGCATTTAGCCCGCTGCCAGCCCCGTCATTTTCAGCGGTCCAAACTTTGGCACCTCTAAAAGTCAGGCCAACAGCAGAAGCGCCATTTACAACAAGCGCTTGGGATAAGTTTAGCGTGCCGCCTGAGCCGGTCCATGAATCGCCGGTACCCATAGATATGATACCGTTAACGGCTTCGATTATTGACGGCTTATTAGTTCCACTGCCGTCTTGGTTACCAAGAAGTACTCGTTGTGCGCCCGCGGCCTGCGTGATTTTTAAGAATGATGGCACAGTAAGTGCGCCAGTCATTGTATCGCCGCTCTTTGAGACAAACAAATCAGGTGAAGTTGCCTGCACCCAGTCTTGAGTAGGTTGATAACCCAGAGCGCCAGTATTGGCGTCCTGAATAAAACCAAACATGTACAAGCCTTGTGAACCACCAGTTCCGCTGTCCGTCTTGAAAAACAGCGATCCGTCGGGGGTGGTATTAGTTGGCGGCAGCAGCGGACCGTACGAGATCATTGCGCTGCCGTTGAGGATTTTTGCCATTTATGCTCCAGAAGAACCGGGTTGTCGTAGATCTGCTATTTAGCCTGATCCTCGGCCTGTGGTAGTAGTACGCCACAAAAGTGTTAGAATTACTAATCACTAGTAAAGAGGAAAATATGGAACACCAACAAACTGGCGAGTTAAACAACGATTTCCGCACTTGCTTGTCTCATCTAATGGAGAATGGGCTTACTGCAAATCCTCGCGGCACTGTTACTAAAGAGTTACTAAATTACAATATTTCTTTGCTGGACGCGCGAAATCGCGTTATTACATTTCCAGATCGCAAAACTAACCTAAAATACTTGCTTGGCGAATTTGTGTGGTATCTCACTGGAGCCAATACGGTTAATGGCATATTACCTTATTCAAAATTCTGGGCCAATATTACAAACTCAGGCGATTTTGAAGAGATTGGTTATGCAGCCGGAACTATTAATTCAAACTACGGTTACCGGTTATTTGGGCACGACGAGTTTTCGGACGTTCCAGGCAAGCGCGATGAGACTGGTACAATCCAGTGGTTGAGTCAGTGGGAGGCCGTTATTGATCTTCTCAGCCGGGATAAAGACAGTCGTCAGGCAATTTTAAATATTCACCGCCCAAGCGATCGCCATCCAGGAAACTCAGATGTGCCGTGCACACTGTCTCTGCAAGTGTTGATCCGCGAGAATAAGCTGCACATGATTACCAATATGCGCAGCAACGACATTGTGCTTGGATTCACAAATGACGTGTTTCAATTTACCATGCTGCAAGAGTGTTTGATGGTTCAGCTTAAAGATGTCTACCCGGAACTAGAGCTTGGCACGTATTTCCACAACGCTGGTTCCATGCATGCTTATGACCGGCACTTTGCAATGGCTGCAGCTATTATTGCTGATGAAAATGCAGTCGAGAAATCCATGATTCCAATGGACGAATTTAACCTGGGTGTAGTTGAGAAACTAGCATTTATTGAGCAGTTATGGGTTCACCACGGAATGCCTGCAGCTTTTGATTTCGCTCAAGTGCCATCTTTTAACGAGCTGTCTCCTTACTGGCAAAATTTAGTTAAGTTCTGTTTTTCCTCGGATCCTGCAGCAGAACTAGCAATCTTTAAGTAAGACTTACATGAAATATAAAGAACAAATAGAGGAAGCTTATAATTACCTTGGGTTCACCCCTAGAGGAAACCAATTAGCGGACATCAGCTTGATTTTAACTGGTTTTCTTGATGAAGGATTTAAGACTCAAATCTTGTCTGCACCAACTGGTACTGGCAAATCTATAATTGGCGCAATTACTGCAGAAGTTCTGCATAAAATTAGAGCTCCTGACGTACATCACGGGGCCTCTTTTTTACTTTCGCCAACTAACATATTGAGCGAGCAATACCACAACACTTTTCAAAAAGGCCGTGATCCGCTTGACACCCGCTTCAGGATGCTAAAGGGCGCCAGTAATTTTACCTGTGCAGCGCTGTCAACCCCAGAGGAACCCCAAACAGCAGAGCATTGCGCAATCAGAATGTTTCAGAAAGCTGACATGCTGTCAGTCATTGCCGACAACTGTGACAGCTGCGAATTTGCCCTGCAAAAAAGAATGCGCGACAAGGCCAGGCATTTAATTACAAATTATAGCTACTACTTTGTTGACCGAATGTACTTGGAAATTCTGGCCAAGCGCACCGTCACCGTCTTTGACGAAGCGCACATGATCAACGATTTGTTCACAGAGCACAACGCAATTTATTTCAGCGATTCTAGACTCAAGAAAATGGTTGATGAAATTGGTGAGCACCTGTCTATTGGCCACCGCGGAATTTTTAAAATAATCAAAGAAATTAAAGAAGCCATGAACAATGGCGAGATTGAACAGCACACGTACATGAAGTACTTGGGGCTGCTTGCAGATGTCTATGGTCAGGTAACTGAAGCCGCGCAACTTGAACTAGAACGGTGTAACCCACGCAACCAGACAAAATACATGGCTCTTAGCAAGCTATCAAAAAAGTATTTTGGCCTTGGTTGCAAGATCAGTGACTTAATGATCTATGACTACCCACATGCTTTTGAGTACAAAGAAAAAAATCCAAAAGAGAAATTCTCAGAGGATGAGGTTTCGGTTAAGCCAATTTTTGTTGGTGAGATGTTTGACAAGTTAATTAACGCTGAATTTAATTTGTTAATGAGCGCGACTCTCAGCGAGCAGTACGCCCGGCGCACAATGACCCTTGAAAATGCTAAACACATTAGGCTGGCCCCGTCGTTCCCGCGAGAGAATAAAAAAGTTGTGTTCTATAAGCCTCAAAATTTAAACCAGACAACGCTTAAAACTCCGGTCACAATCAAAGCGCTGCAATCGGCAGCGTATGAAATCGCAGCGCATCACTCTGAGTTGGGCCACCGGGGCGTTGTGCTTGCGCCTAGCTTTGCTCTTACTGGAGATATAGCCGCGGCGCTTGAGGCCCGCGGTCTTAAAGCCAGAATTTACGAGCATCAGCGAGGTGAAAAGCTAGCAGAGGTGCTTGGTAGATTTACTCGTCACGCTGATGGCCCCGCAATTCTTCTTACGCCATCGGGCTTTGAGGGGCTAGACTTGGTCGGCGATTTAAGCCGGTATCAAATTATTTTGAAGGCGCCGTTTGGCTCTCTAGGCGAGGCGCGCATGAAAAAGATTTTGGCGGTTTGGCCGGACATTTATTCTCTGATGACATTATCAAAATTAGTACAGGGTGCCGGAAGATCAGTTAGATCAGCAGAAGATTTTGCTACTACGTACATGTTAGACTCGAATATTCAGAGGCTGTGGACTTCAAAACAAAACGAGTGGAGCAACGAGTTTCAGACCAGTTTTTCCAGCATTCTGTCATAACCTGAAGCAGCAAGACTATAACTTTTAAATTCTGTATAGAATAGAGCTATGAGCGATGACATAGATGACATGATGGCTGAATTAGACCGCGGCTTTTTAAGAGGGCTGTCGCTAGGTAGGGCGCCAGGTGGTGGCTTTACCGCTAAGAAGCGGCGCCGAAGAATTAAAGCTGAAGACAAGCGTAGGCAACTAGCCCGCCGGTACAAATCAAAAAAATTACTTGACCCAATAGAAATGAGGAACCATATGGAAGACGCGCCACTCCGGACCAAAGAAGCTCAAGAGACAAGCGGTGTTATTTTTGGTGCCTACAGTACCGACGAGTGGGTATCTAGTACTCACCTGCGCACATCAATTGAAGCTGGTAAAAATACTCTTGCTATGGAAGGCACGTGGGTAACTCCAGCGGGCTGGAAATTGAGTGAGTGGGTCATGCAAATTAGTGATCGTTATAATTTTGTTTCAATGAACCGAGCGCTTGTCTTTATGCCATGGGGCATGATTGAAGCCAGTGTGAGCCGCGGCAAATTAGAGCTTGAACTAAACGGCACTCCAGAAAATGTTTTGGCGTTTATCAAAGCGCTGGACGACAGAACTACCACAGCACTAAAGCGAGCTGAGAATTTAATTGAGTGGGTTTACAGCGCCAGAGGTGATTCTATTTCAGTGCCACTGAACTACCGCCCCGCAATTAATGGTGCCTATCCATGGCTGCCAAAAGATCTAGACAGCTATATTGATGACTACCTTAATTCACAGGCCAGCGTACTTATTCTGATTGGCAAGCCTGGAACCGGTAAGACTACATTCATCAAAAACCTGATTCACCGCAGCGGTGGTGATGCAAAAGTAACCTATGATGAAGCGGTAATGTCCGGTGATTCGTTGTTTGCTGGCTTTATTGAATCAGAAGACCGCTTTATGATCATGGAAGATGCTGACATGTTCTTGAAGAGCCGTGAAGATGGGAACAGCATGATGCACCGGTTCTTGAACGTGAGTGACGGCCTGATTTCGGCGCAGGATAAAAAGCTCGTATTCAGTACGAACCTGCCAAGCGTGCGCGATATTGATTCTGCACTGATGCGACCAGGCCGCTGTTTTGACGTGGTGGAGTTCCGCCCTCTCACTCGTGTTGAAGCACAAGTAGTAGCCTCTGAAATGTCGGTTGAGCTGCCTGATGGAAATGAGTTCACTCTTGCCGAAATATTTAATGTGCAGCCAAGTGGTGACGTTAACAGCAACGCCCGCACCGTAAAACGTAAGATTGGGTTTGCCTCATGATTATTTCATCGCGCCCTGATGAATCATTTTCAGCGCACGCTGATTTTACTCAGGCAGAACTTGAGCTTATGACCGTGCTGTTGTATAATGTAAAGCTCGGCAATGGTTTTACTGAATGGAGAGACGCTGCTTTTACGCTGATTAACAAATTAGACGATATGGCGTTTTACAAATATCAAAATATGGATTTTGCTGCCGATGCGGTTGCAAAGATAAACATGGAGATTCACTTGCTTGATTCCCGTGGTCGTGCTGCAGGAATCTTAAATGAAGATTACGAAATAGTCGTTTAAGGAGCTAGTGTGGTTAAAAATTTAATGATTGAGGGGCTTGATCGTCTCGGTAAAGATACGCTTATTGAGGGCATTCAAAGTCTATTAGGTTACCATCAGGTACTGCATTACTCAAAGCCAATGGCTCTCAAGAAGTATCTTAATGACCTGCAAATGTATCAACGAGTCTCGTTTACCGTGATGTTTGATTTGCTAAACAGTTATCACCGGATAATTTGTAATCGAGCGCACTTGGGCGAGTGCGTATATGCTCCTCTGTACCGAGGGTACGACGGAAACTACGTGTTTGACATTGAGGACAAGTTTGACACTAGCAATACTCGGCTAATTTTGCTGACCGAAGATTTTAAAATTGCTCGACACTTTGTTGACGACGGCCTGTCACTTGGCGCAATTGAGAATCGCGAGCGCGAGCAAAATATGTTTATTGAGGCATTTGAAAAATCAACCATTGAAGATAAGAGAATTATCTGTGTTACTGACGAGAAGCTGGGCGGTTTTAAACCAAAGCACAGGGTGCTTGAACTAGCGCTTGCCGCATGAGACTGGTCCTGACGAGTGATACTCATTCACCCGTCAGGCCAGGTGACATTCCAGATGGTGACGTATTTGTACATGCTGGCGATTTGCTGCGCACCGGTTATGTTACTGAATGGCCCGCTGCGCTGGACTGGTTAGCCGCACTTCCTCATAAGATTAAACTGTTTGTGCCTGGCAATCATGACTTTCACCTTCAAGTCTATCCTGGCCCAGCGCTGCAGGATTTACGGCGAGCAGGTGTGGTTGTGGTTGGCTTGCCAAATAACCCTCATTATGAAACTTACTTGTTGCCTAACAAGATGTCGTTACTAGGCCTGCCGTACGTGACCGGACTTCCACGGTGGGCTTTTAACACTACGGAAGTAGAGCTCTGTGCATACCTTAAACGGGTTGGCAGGCATGACGTAGTCATCAGTCACGCGCCGGTATATGGAATATTAGATCAGGTTAGTACTGTTAACTCCGGCATCACTGCGTACCGATCATATCTCCTTGAACACACACCACTGTTGTGGGTGCACGGCCATATTCACGAGTGCTATGGATCTGCGCTTGTTGAGGGCTGCCAATTTTATAATGTTGCCATGTGCAACAGAAAGTATGAACATGCTAATGCACCAGTAATTGTAGATCTCTAATCGGTCAGAGATTTGTTACGTGTGATCCCATAAATTGTGAACTATTCTTTTGTTGCTGACAGTATAATGGTGTTGACATTGTAAATTGTTAAAAAATGTAACATTTAATTATAAAAAGAAAAGGGAGTCACAATGAGTACCGAACACCCAGCTTTTCAGATCTCGGCAGCACAAATTATAGCAAACAGATATTACGCACTTCTTGCCGTGCACGGACCAGCCATTGCGCTATTGCTGCAGTGCAAAGAGGCGCACATTGGCATCTTGCTAGACCAGCTAGCAGCTCAGAAAAACTGTGAACATTCCTGTATAAACAACAAAGACCATCAATAAACGCACCTTGCCCTGCCGATAACAAGTGGTTAATTAAAAATAATAATATGGGAAAGATCATGCGACAATTTAGAAGAATCACTGATTTAATCAGGACTAATTTATTTCGTTTAGCTGGTTCATCCATTGGCGGCTGTACATACCTGGTACGGGCCAACCCCTGCTCATGCACGCAAAAGGCGTGTATCTGTAACCCATGGCATATTCTAACTCCTGAAAAAGACGTTCTTGTTACGTGCATGGACAAAAAAGACGCTGAAGAAATCGCAGAAACAATGAACCTGAAACGGCGCAAAAACGATTGATCTACCCAGGATTGGTCCGACCGGTATTTTTAACCGGTGTATGATCTCTCTATCAGAAAATATTTAAGCAAGGAATACAATGAAGATTGCCGTTATTAAACTTGGTGCCAGAATTACTTGGGAAACAGACGCAGCGGTCGGGCCGGGCGAGGCAATCTCCATCTGTAAAGCTCTTACACTGGGTGGTGCAGAAGTTCACGTGTTTACTAAGCTCCTGACAAAAGACACGCTTGACCCAAGTTTAGTGTGGCACAACTTGCTAGATGATACCGACACTGGCGCACTTGATGCTCTACTCATAATTAACGGCAATGTTAATTTTTTTGGAGGCCAAGAAGACGAGGCGCAAATTCTAAACTACAAAATTATCAATCAGTTCGCTGGTACTGTAGTGTACGTGATGTGCGACCCCGAACTGCCGCTGTGTCAGATCTGGGACAGCGTAAGTAAAAAGCCGTGGGGCTCAAAGTACAATGAAGCCGATGTTAACATTACGCGTTTAGATATTAACGTGCTGTCACAACCCTTTTCGGTACCCAAGGTGCTGGGTCGCTGGACAAATAAAAAGGGTACTGCACCCGTTGCCCGGCTGTTTCACTTTCCAATGGAGAGATTTCCACTGTTGAACGAGTGGTTAGATCCTAAGCCAGCACCAGAGATTGATCTGCTATATGGTGGTACTACGCGCGGTGGGCGCCGAGTTCCTAATTTGTTTAAGTGGTACTACGGCATGCCAGAGTCTATCAAAACCGAAATTTTTGGTTCTATTGATCATGATGATTTTGTAAAGCATACGAAAATTAATCAGGATTTGCTGGCAAGTACTCGTGCACCAGATTTTACTGGCATGGTGAAATACCGGCATGTGCTGCCAAAAATGAATAATTCACTGGCTCACCTGGTAACCGGCGATCCGTCCTATGAAGAACTAGACATAATTCCACAGCGCACGTATGAGTGCATTGCTGCGGGTAACGTGGTTTTTGTTGATGCGGCAATGGACATCAGCCGGCGAATTTACCCTGCTGGCGACGAAATGGCAGAATTTTTATATGTTAACACGCGGGCTGAGCTGATTGATAGAATTACAGCATTAAAAGAAGACAGCTCTGTACGGCAGTACGTATTAGATTATCAAAAAAGTGCTACAAATTTTAACGCCGTAAATTTCTGCACATCACTAGTGCAGAAAATAAAATCACTAGAAACTTATCCCTGGTGCCGAAAATAAAATTACTAGGAACCACAAAATGAATAGCCTGGACGGTTGGTTTGCATTTGCACTTTTACTACTTGTTTTTGTTTGCTATTTTTCGCTAAGCGGTCTAATGATACCGCACGCTGGGCTGATCACACTTGGCTATGCTGTAGTAATGGCAGTGCTCACATTTGCTAAGCATAAAAAATAACGGCACACAATGAGCACCATGTTTACACGGCTGTCTGAAAGCGACCAAGCCGCGCTTCATCAGCGCGTGCTGTATCGACAAATTAAATTTTTAAATCCGGTGATGCGCTGTGATCGACAAATTTTGCTTGTTGGTGATCGTCCGGCGCCGGATGCACCGCTTGATCCTGATTTTCACTTTACCCCATTTGGCGCACTGCGACATTCCTCGCTGTACTTGAATTTAAAACTTCACAGCGCAGGCATTCAAGAGGAGCGTCTCTCCTGGGTAAATTCGCGGGATGCCTGGGGAGAATATAGTTCGCACAGCGTGTTGCTCCAGCCTTGGATCTTGATCATAGCGCTGGGTGGCGCTGCAGAGCAGTGGCTCAAGCGGTCGGTTTGCCGCAGTCCAATTATCCGAGTTCCTCACCCAGCCGCGTGGAAACGGTTTCACGCCTCAGAAGAGTACCAGTTAATCCCGGAGCTTGTCAGAGCTCTTGGTGTCTGAACCCTATTTCAGGATTCGTACGAACTTAAAAAGTTTAGAATATAAAAATGAAAAAGCTAAAGTTAATTCTGTTTTGGGTAACGTTTCCAATCGCGGTACCAGTTATGTACGCGGTCGGCGTTTTTGCGGACCTGGTAGGTACTAGGGCTCAGGACGCGGCAGAGATTTTCTTTGAGCATATGTCTGATTTTGAAGAATGGTGTTTTGATAAAGAATAACTGCGCACTAAGTTAGCACAACACGAGAAAGATTATGCTTAAATTTGATCACCCAACGCTTGTAACCTTAACCGCCCCAACGTGTGCAGGAAAGAATTTTTTACTTGACGCTCTCGCGGAAAATTTTGGTTTTTCGAGAATCGTCAGCACCACTGATCGTGCAGCTCGCATGGGCGAGATTGAAGGCGTGCACTACAATTTTATCAGCACTGAAAAATCTCTAGCAATGGAGAGAGATAATTTGTTTGCAGAACTTGTTACGTACAACGGCACGCGGTACGGAGTGACCCATGTAGAGATGGCAAATAAAGTACAGGCTGGTTTACCGCCGCCAATTGTAATTCTCGAGCCACAGGGGCTGCAGATTTATAAGAAGTACTGCATGCAGCAAGGTTGGCAACTCTTCAGCGCGTTTATCAATACGCCTGAAAAGATCCGGCTCAGTAGATTAGTTCAACGAACAACAGATGATATTTGTACTGCAGTAGACAGCCTAGAATCAGATATTCTGGCCGCATCTATTGCTAAAATAATTGCCGTGAACAACGCGCGGCTGACGTCAGTAATTGAGAATGAACGGATGTGGTTGCACGCAAGCGACTGGCACGCAATTGTTTCCGGTACTGACATTAAAGAGGCACTAAACACAGTGCAATTAGGTGTTGCAAATCGTAAGCTTAAAAACGGCGTATATCAATAACTTTACTAATAGGAAATAAAATGACAAACTCAACTACAATCATCAGCGCAATTGAATCAAACGAAGCTCAAGAACTGTACGCAACTGGTCTGAAATTAACATCAACAGATCGGCAGCTACAAAACGGCACAATCTCGCTGATTGGCACCGTTAACAAGCAAAGTGTTAAGTACCTGATTACTGCATCAGGTAAAGTGTTCAGCAATGGTTTTCTCGTGCGTACCGTGCGTGGTGCATACCCACTACAGCAGTACCGCGCTGGACTAAAGGCCGCTGCACAATTGCTCTCTAATCGCACTGCATAATGACCCAACGGGTTCATCCAACGCCTCCTAGCAACAGGGAAGTTTGCGACAGTTGCGGGCCGGTGAAGAATGGAGCACACAAGTGGTGGTGCAATGCCATCTCAATTGCTGTTCCTCCAGCAATTGTACTCACAGTAATAGTGCTTGTATTGCTGATTGAGTACTATTAACCTGAATTCTCAGGTGTTGCGCAGTACAAGCAGAAATAGGAAAGAGCCCTCAATTGAGGGCTCTTTCCACATCCTTGATAATTTCCTCTTATCAAGTTGGAGCGGATTGTAACAACTGTTACCTGCGCAGGAACAGATAAGGAATTACTGCAAATTATTAAATGATTGTGTTTGCACAGCTTGAACAGTCGTGATGTTGTTAAGCGTTGTCCACGCAGTGCCGTCAGACGAATACTGAAATGCATATGATTTAGCATGATACCCACTGCTGGCATCAAAAGCAAACATTTGTACAGAACTTATTGCTTTAGTTATTCCAGCACCAAAGTTTATTCCCCAGTGAACAACCAAGTTACTTCCCTCAGCACCTACATTTTGCCAATAAGTTGACACGTCTTCGTCAGCTGCCTTAGATGTGTCAAATGTCCCACCTAAAGTCTGATTAGATATAGCAATGCCACCTGTTGATAAGTTTGGCCCAGAACAATCAATGCTTTCATAGAATCTGTATTCGCGAACAGCATGAAAATATGGTGCGGTGCCGTACGGATCTATCCAGCTTGTGTTTGTTGCGAGCAATCGCCAGTACTGATAAGAAGCCTTGGTGTTGATAACACTAGCTATAACACTAGCCTTGCTAAATTTACCAAGCCCGCCCAATAAACCGTTTGATAGTGTGCTAATAATCGGCATATAATTTTCCTATTTTAAGCAAACTTGGTAGCAGTTGCCAAGACCGTGTATGTTGAAGCTGCCGTCTTGATAACTGTTAATGAGTACGAATCAATTGCATTCACTGAACCAGCTGTTGGTGCCGTTCCATTCCATTTTGGCGTTACTACAGTACCATCAATTGTAAAGACGGTTGGATAAAACGCAGTAGCGCCGTTTGTGACTAGCACCGCGATCGACGCTGACTGGCCAATTGCCATGGTGTTATTCAGAGTAGCTGTGCTGCTGCCACGGATGTTCAGCGTGAAGTTAGCAGTTGCAGCAACTGTAAAGTTCCAAACAGCGGCAGTGTTTAGATCAATTTGTGTTGTTGCTGTTGGCGCGGTAGCTGTGGTGTTTACTTTCTCCAACATTGCTTGAACACTGGTATTACCAGTAAGTGTTGCACCAGTAAGTGTTGCACCAGTAAGTGTTGCACCAGTTGATGAAACATAACCCTGAGCTTTTACAAACGCGGTTGTTGCAAGTTTTGTTGATGAGTCTGCAGTAGCTGGTGTTACCGATGTTGGACTAATCTTAAAATCTAGAATCTTAGAAGCACGGTTAATGCTATAAACTATAGTTTGAGTGCCTGTATCACCTTGAGCAACCATGTTAAAATTTGAACCACCATCACTTCCAGACTCAGCTGTGTTATCAGCGTGCATATTCCAACGACCGCTGGCGCCACTTGTCCAATACAGTGTTCTGAACGAACCAGCAGGACTGCTTATGAGGAGATTATTGGTGGTTGCGGTAATTGTGCCGACGTTATCAATACGGAAGCGTTCCGTATTAGCTGTCTTCATGTAAACAAAACCCGGTATTCCACTGCCGCCAGCACCACCAGCAAGTGTTATATCGCCGCCGCCAGCCGCCCCAGTATTGTTGTTACCACCACGAACAATTACGCTACCAGCTCTCTGTTGTGCTGAATCAGCACCACGCACTGTTAATAGTCCAGCTGCATTGGCTGTAGACACGTCACCAGCATTAACTGTTAAGTCCCTTTGTTGATCTGATCTAAAACTAGCGGTAGCAGTACTGATCGTTATGGAGGTGGGAGTTATAGTTATTTTATCTGCCGCAACTGTTGGGTTGGTAAGAGTTAAAGCACTACTTGCCGCATATGTAAAGTTTGACGACGCGCCAAAAGCCCCTGCATTGTTATATTGGATTTGTGTATCAGCACCCGCAACAGTACCACCAACACCATACCCTTGTGCTTTAACGAATGCAGTAGTTGCTAACGCCGTAGAGCTATCAGCGGTTGCTGCGGTTGGGGCTGTCGGTGTACCGGTAAGGGCAGGTGATACTGCATGCACGCCGGAACCGGTACCAGTTGACGTAGTTGTTCCTGTACCACCTTGCAGCACTGATAGCGCTGTTGTTAAACCAGTAAGCGATGTGATGTTAGAGTTTGCGCCTGATGTAGCAACGCCACCGACGTCGGCCGCGACCAGAACAACAGCTCCTGTTTTGCCAGCTACGGATGTCACAGATCCAGCAGTTGTAACATACCCTTGGGCTTTAACAAATGCCGTGGTTGCGAGTTGAGTAGAATCTGTAGCCGGGGCTGCCGTTGGAGCTGTTGGAGTACCAGTAAAGGCAGGTGAAGCAAGTGCAGCAACTCCACTGACGTCCGCTACAGTAAGTACAATTGCGCCCATCCTACCAGCAACACTTGATACTTCGCTTTGTGAACCGTCAATTCCGTCCCAGGCGGTGCCGTTGAACAGAACCAAATCGCCAACATTAAAACTAACTAGCCCATTCAACGAGGAAAAGAAAGTAAATGTTTGAGTTGGGTTAGTGAACGTTGCTTGATCAATTGTTAGAGATGTGCCACTTACTATAGTGACGGTTGCTGTGCCAATGATGTTCCCACCAGTAACACTTTGACCTACTGTAATTCCAGTAGAGCTGATCAGTATCGTAAGGCCGCTGTTACTTTCCGTTGGTGATCTTACGGTTGTAGTACCTGGTAACAATCCAGCTGTTGATACTTTGTAGTATTCACCTTTTACGCCAACACTAGAAACAAGAGCGGGAGTGTTTGTAACAGGATTCCAAGTACCCTTAAAATCAAGGCCACCAGCTACACCTGCAATAGCCGCATCAACGTAAACTGAGTCTGGCTGTCGAAGCCACGCAGCGCCTGAGTAAACGTGCAGCCCTAGTCCAGCGTCTGTTCTAAAAAAAAGTTCGCCAGTGCTTGGATTAAGTGGAAATGTGGTTCCCTGAGCAAGTGTCAGGTTTTGAAAAGTAGAGCCCTCAATAAGGGTAAGGCCATCGGTCAACATAAAAGCAATCTCCTAGAGTAGATCGTGTATTTAGTCTTAACCTGAATTATCAGGTGTCAAACCGCCTCACGCCAGAGATAGAATGAATCTTACTTTGGTGTGAGGCAAACATGAAAAATTCCCTGTACAGAATAGAGAGCTCAACATGAGGCTCTGGATGTGGCAGCTGCTGATTTGCCTGTTTTTGCTGGCGTGGACGGCCGTTGGGATTTGGGACTGGAGCCTGTGCGTTGAGAGCGGCGGTGATTCTCTTGCGTGCACGTTCAGGTATCCTGTTTCTCAGCTGTATCTACTGCAGTAACCGTTACAATTCTCTTGTGTTATTAATAAGAGCTAATTGTTAGAATATACTCAATTACTAAGGAACAACCATGTCTGATTTAATTAGCCGTATCAATGACATTACAAAAGACGCCAACAACAGCGATGACGTAAAAATCAAAGAGCTAATAGGTTTCTATTTTAAAAATACTGTGTACCTTTCTCCAGATATGATTGGCCTAATTCTTTTTAATATTGAGCGAATTGTAAATGCGCGTGTGATTAAAAATCCGGATCCTGGTGTTCCGCTTAATGCAGGTGTTAATGTCGTGCAGCTAGTACCAAAACATCCAGACAGGCGGTCCAATCGCGGGCGCGAAATTTGATACCCGCGAAAGATTAAAATGATTCCACCAGATCAGCCACTGAACACTGCGGTTTTTAAAAGTAGTGATTTGATAAAGTGTTATAGACCGCCTAGTCTTCTGTCAGTAATGCCTGGAAATAAAGTAATGTTAGGTTCGTCAGGGCCGTGTATGATTGTTGCTGATGTTGATAAAAATGGCGATGCAGTATGCCAATTTGAAGATGATGGAAAATTGGTGCAGTATACTTTTCCCTTAGCCATGCTTACGTGCTTTGGCGCTGAATAATATTGAGATTAAAATGATTCATATTATCTATTTGATTCTAATTGTCCTTGCATACAATTTTGGCTGGACAGCTGCACACCGAATGGTTGCAAGAGAATCCGAGTTGCTTGGCAAATTCTTTGTAGGTTCTAAAGTTTTTAAGAGTGAGCTGATTGAAGATCGCAGTCCAGCAGTCAAGGCAGATCTTCAACCGATACCGCAAGATTCTATTTCAACTAACACTGTTAAAACTTCAGAGTCTGCAGTAGATTTAACTCACTTTATAGTAGGCAGCAAAGTATTTTTAAAATCCGGTGGTGCGCTAATGGAGGTTATTGGAATTCTTGATAACACGGATGTAGTCTGCTGGTATAGGAAAGATTCAGCAATTACGTTTGGAACTTTTCCACAAGCTGTGCTAAGAGGTTTATCCAAGCAAACTAAGTAATAATTGCATTTTAACGGGGGCTAACGTGATATTAAATCTTTCTACAGAAAAGCATTTTGAGTTGTATGTTCTTGCTGCCATCGCAGCACCAGGCCCAACTACAGAGCAAATAACGACGGCTCAGAGGATGGATAAAAACTTGAATCCATATAACGACTACAATAAACCTAAGTTGCGAGATACGGTTGAGATTATTGCTGATTACAAATTAGGCTGTGCAGACATTCTTCTAGCACGAGCAGTAAAGCAATTTGAAAAGGCATGATGTTATATGTGCAAAAACCCATGTAAAGAATGTCCGTTTAAAGTTGAGAACGCCGGGCAGCTGTGTCATATCATGGTAGACCAAATGGAGGATAATGCTCAGTACCTCAAAGGGTTTCCGTGCCACATGAAAAACCCTAACAACGATATCCTGACGTGCGAGTCCCCAGCGCAAAACGCGAATGACTGCTCCGGGTTTAAGCGGATGCGAGAAAATCAGATGGCGGGATATGACGTAACTCTTCACCCAGATGTCGTTAGTTCATTTGACGAATTAATGAATTACTAAACGCTATTTGTCACCTAATGCCTCTATAACGCGAGAATAAGATGCGATTTTACTGCTTTGTTAATAACGTCTATATGTCTGCCATCCAACACGGAATTCAGACCGCTCACGCCGTGTCAGAAATGAGCTTTAAAACCGCTCGTAATCCTGAAGCTCACGCAAAATATCTGATGTGGGCAGCGTGGCACAAGACGATCATTGTGTTACAAGGCGGGAATGTAGAGAATCTGCTGCGCTTAGAAAATGAAATAACTATATTGGCTAAGGAACTCGAACTGCCAGCTGTATCGTTCAGAGAAGATGAGGCGAGTCTCGGCGGAATAATTACCGCTGTGGCCGTGATACTTCCAGAAGCACTCTACGACACTGAGGTAGTGAAAGACGAAGACGGCTATACTGCCTTTAAACCACCTGTGGTTGGTGCGCAGTGGATCTCTGATTCATGGAGCCCCGAGCATAAACTGCTGTCGTTAATCAAGCTTGCTCGCCTTGCCTAGTCCAGACTCTTGACCCAGCGCTGATTAATTTTGGCGCGCTCTTCTGCGGTTATGGATAACAGCGCTTTTGCAATAATACTCGGGAGCACTGTGTTTCCCTTTAGTACTGCAAAATTGTAGGCGTAGTCGAATCCAATCTGAGTTGCAGAGGTAGGAAGTTCAGTATTTTGGCGCAGCCACAAGTACGTGGCGTGATCCATTACTGCAGCCTCTACCGCGCCGGCGAGCATGGCGTCCATTGACAGCGAATCATTATCAAATTCAACCAGCTTTGCAAATGGCAGTTCGCTGTCAACCCAGGCTTTTACGGAGAATTTTTTTGCAATACTTACAGATTTGGGCAGCTCCAGTACTGGGGCAGTGGTTACCAGCACGCCGCCCACTAAAGAATATGGCGGCGTAAATTCCAAGTACTCTAGCCGTTCAGCATTAACTCTAATTGTGGTAATAAGATCTACTTTTTTGTCTTGAACGGCCACCAGTCCGGCATGAAATGTGCTGAACTCAACGGGGACTAATTTTAGCCCGGTTTTCCGCTCAATTAGTCGCACATAATCTATAGACATGCCGCGGAGTTTATCACCGTCCTTAAACATGTACGGTGCATGAGCTGTTTCTGCAACAAAAGTAATTGTCGGATTAGCTCTTATATATTCTTTTTCAAAAAGAGTTAACCCAATATCTGGTTTAATGGGCGTACATGCTGTGAAAAACGTAGTAGTAAAAAGAAGAATAAATTTAAGCATCATCTAGCCCCGTGAGTGATGTACTTATTTACACCCGGAAATTCATCCTGATCTATATCGTTTAAGCGGGTGTTTTTCGATTAGAATAAGTTCTTATATGTTATTGGAGACAGTATGACTAGCCTGGCAAAAACAAACATTGAGCGCCAAATTGCAGCGCTTGAGCAACTTAACGGTGTTATTGAATCAGCGGTATATCAGAAAATTGTTGATGCAGTTACCTCAGTGGCGCGGCAGAATTATCGTACTCGGGTGCTCATGGCTGGTGTTGGTAAAAACGCCAATATCGCCGCTAAAATTTCAGAGACAATGGCAAGCTTAGGTATTCCTTCTATGCCAATTAATGTGTCGCACTTAGGGCATGGCGATTTTGGCTATATTGGTCCCTACGATACAATCATTCACATTTCACGGTCAGGTACTACGCGTGAGATGCTTGTGGCAATGGAACACATTGCGCTTATTCGACCAAGTGTGCTGCAGGTACTGATTCACTGTAAGGCCGGCAAACCCGCAAACCCACATGCCGGTCTGGAGTTGTTTATTGGCGCAGTCAAAGAGGGTGATGAGCACGGCTTGGCTCCAACAACAAGCACCACTGCGCTGCTCTGTATTTTAGACTGCATTTCTGTAGAAGCCTCGCACAACATTAAATTTGCTAGACTGAACTTTTTAAAGTTTCACCCGGATGGCGCACTTGGCGCGTTGCTTAAGGCTGAGCAGGAGAAGACAAATGTGTGAGTGCGAAGTTTGTAAGCACGGCCGGATTTTTACTAAGAAGATTGAGGAACTGCTCCCAGAGCAGCGAGATTATTTTATCAGCCTGTACGAAGAGCTAATCGAGACTAAGTTTGATCTGGAGTATAAAACAGCCCTCATTAACGGAACACTGTCTAATTCAGTAGCCCGGTTATCCAAGGCACTAGAGCGCGCGGAAAATAACATTCGGATTATAAAGGGCAAAGCTTCATGCGTACTTAACCGCCCTATTCCAGGCAGAGAGGAATACTAATGAACGTAGTAATTGTTGCAGGTGGACTTGGATCAAGACTGGCACCGCTCACAAACAACGTGCCAAAGTTCCTGGTGAATATCGGCAAACAAACTGGTTACGTTGAACAGGTCAGATACTGGCTTAAAAATTTGCCACTGTTTGATGGTGGGAACTTATCGGCCAATACACTCAATCTTACTGTAATTGTGCACAGCGCTTATGCAGACATGGTCAGCGAGTATCACAAGATGTATTTTCCGCTCGTTGAGCTCACCATCAAAACTACTGACGCGGCTAATGGATCAGCACATGCCATTAGTACTTGCTGCGAGCACCTAACTGGAGAATCGGTCTTTTTCCAGTGGTGCGACACCATGCCAAATCAACCGTTTACTGGTGATATGTTACGGTGGATAAGTGGAAAAGCGAATATTATCTTTACTAATTACGACCACCCAAATCGCTATGGCACTAAGCAATTAGACGAGCTTGGCCCGGTTGAGGCTGTTTTACAGCCAGACGGCCGCGGCGGAATTTTCGGCCTGTACCACATTAGCAACTTTAAACCGCTTCCATACGCAGACGGTCAAGATTTCGTAGAAGTAATTTCTCAGTACGGTACAAGCTATGAAGTACGGCTGGACTCCATAGTTGATTGGGGCGACATGCCTAAGCTTGAGCGCACTCGCTCTACTGCTGATTCCGCTCGAGAGTTTAATAAAGTTGAGTTCCACGGTGAGCTTGTTGTAAAGTCCTCCTTGAACGAACAGGGTGACGGCCTCATTACCAAAGAAATGAATTGGTATAAGCTATTAAATGAGTTCAATGCGCCACTGCGTGGTATCAGAATTCCTAATACGTACTTTGGATCTGATGGAAAAAGTTTTATTATGTCCCGCGTTAAAGGTGTGCCAGTATTTGAGCTGTGGCCGAGCCTGGACTCTGAAAATCGCGCTCTTGTTCTACAGCGGTTAATTGACCAAATGAAAAAGTTACATAGTCTGCATTCGATAAATGTGTCTAAAAAAGTTATTATCGACGACATTAAGACTGAGGCTCGAAATAAACTAATTTCCAGATGGCATGAAATTCGCGGCTTTGTTGAATGTTTTGGCGCGGTGAGCAGTGTTAACGGACAGGAGCTCTCTGGCTGTGGGCGAGATTACCCAGAATATATTATTAATTCGCTGTGTGACGAGTTAATTGGATGTGACGGAAATTCTGGAGTTTATGGCGCCCTTAACTTTTATTCTATCGTGCACGGCGATCTACAGATGTCAAACACCATGATTGACCCTGACACTCTAGAAGTTTCTATCATTGATCCTCGTGGATATTTTGGAAAAACCCTAGGTTATGGTCTGCCTGATTATGACATTGCTAAGTTGCTGTACTCCCTTAATGGATACGACCTGTTTAACTACTCTAAGACCTTTCATATTGACGTGGTTAAAACTCCTTATAACACGACAGATATTAAATTCGATATCCCTCAGCCCGCTCTGGGGGGCTGCGAAGATATAATCGCACGCACCTTTAGAAGAGAACACCATATCTGGCTTGCCATCATCTTTCTTGGTTTGGCACAGTACATTAAAAATGATCCAGTTAAATGTATTGCTGCACATTATCACGGGCTGAGCCTTGCAGAGAAAGTGCTGTCCAGAAAGATATAATTCAGCTCTGGTTGTACGGTGTACTTTTCTAAAAAACTTGTATATAATCTCTCCTAACAGGAGTGGATATGAAAACAATCTACAAGTATGTGTTACCTTTTATGGAAATTGTGCACATTGATTTGCCAAAGGGTGCAGAGGTTATCAGGTGCGATGGGATCGAGGGCTTCATTTATATTTGGTGCGTAATTGACACTGAAGCTCCTCTTGAAAAGCGCACGTTTTACCTGTTTAAAACTGGCGCAAAAATAGATGATAATCTGAATTTAAAATATCTGGGCTGTGGTGCGATCTTTATTCAGATGGAATTAATGATGTACATCTTTGAATCAAAAGATCCATGGCGCCCATATTCAGCTACTTCAACGGTGTGCTAGCATGCTAATAGGAAATGCGCCAGTAATTCTTGGACCGTACGGTTTAGACATTACTGAGTTTCTATTCTGCCAGGACATGCCAATTTCTTTAGTTGGCAGTACTGGCGTCTCCATACCCGACAATTTAAAGTTTACAGCTCCTCTAGTAAACGCGGTCAAAGCAGACCTCCATAAAAATAATATTAAGTTAGATGGGGTCTACATTTATTTGACGGCTAAAAATACAATTGTCCCTGCAAATCAAGAACAGGCGCGACCGGGCTGGCACACTGATGGCTTTGGCTCAGCTGATCTGAACTATATTTGGTACGATAAAATCCCAACGGTGTTTTGTGCTGGTGAGCTTGAAGTATCTGACGATCATGAACTTTCAATGTTAGAGATGGCTCAAGGCTGTGAGGGCCGAGAGCTTAAAACCTATCCCAACCATTTCTTGTTGAAGCTAGACCAAACCGTAATCCATCGCTGTGGCACTTCAGAAAAGACCGAGCAGCGCGCATTTATCAAAATTTCAGTATCCAAGAACAAATACAACTTACAGGGTAATGCTAAAAATTACCTGCTGAACTACGACTGGGACATGCTGCCGCGAAATCAAACTCGTAACAATCCACACAAGCCAGAATAACCGTTACAAAATATTTTTTTGGGATCAGTGTTATTTTCCAGAAAAGGTGATATTATTCTTCTTGTACCACTGGAGATTATATGCACAGCTCAAGATTACTGGCAACGCAGATAAAATGCGGATTTTTGTTTCAGCCAGCAGGATTTTGGATTGGGGCGCACTGGTCGCGGCATAACAGACGCCTCTGCATTAATGTGCTGCCATGTTGCACTATGTGGATCGCGCTACCAGGTGGAAATCTTCCAAACAAGGTTAAACTCTAATATGAAGACTAAAATGGCAGAGCAAAAAGACCTAGACATGGATCTTGTGTATTCAATTGTTCGTGCTGCAATAACTGCCGCGCGCCGTGATCAGATTAAAAAAGTTTCGACCCTAAGAGAAATTCTGATTACTGAATTTTGTGACAGAGCTGCTGTTAATGCGGCGTTGGTTATTTGGTCTGTTAATTCAGAATAATTCGAGAATATGAAGACTGAAATGATTGTTCCAAGCTTACGATAATTTTAACTTTTTTGGAGTTTTAATGGGCGTTGAACCTGGGGAAAAGCGAATCAAGGACTTTGGACTCTGGCTGGACGAGCCAATGGATCTTGACGAATTTTTTGGAACGCCGCCGCCTTACCCAATAATGCTGACCAAAGCAAAAAGCGCTATCCTTAAACTGTGTGCAGCCGCCAAAGGAAAAATGTTAAAGAAAGTAGCTTAAGGAAATAAGATGAAAATCAAAACATCAGAATTAAAAGACGCCGCCCTTAATTATGCAGTGGCTCGGGCTTCGGGAAAGCGTCCGAGCATGTTTATATTCCAGCAGACCGGAAAATTGGCAGCGGAGCACAACTATTCAACAGACTGTGCACAGGGCGGGCCGGTCATTGATCGTGAACATATTGGCACTGATTGGTGCGGGTTTGGCGTCTGGGAGGCGTGGGACGACAAAACTATGCCGGCGCCGCGCTACACCGGCCCCACACGCTTGATCGCAGCTATGCGTTGCTACGTTGCCAGTTGTTTAGGGGGTGAAGTTGAGATCCCAGAGGAGCTTTGTAATGTTAATTAAAGTTAATACTTTGGCCGACCTTGCCCTTAACTGGGCAGTTGCGAAAGCGCTTGGGGAATACGAGCACAACCTTGAGCCAAAGCAGTTTACGAAGCTGCACGATGCTGGGGAGTTTCACTATTCAACCGACTTGTTCCAAGGTGGGTCAATCATCGAGTGGGAACGTATTAACCCTACACCGTACACGGTCGGCAAAGATTGGTTCGCCACGCTACCGAATGCCACGGGCGGTGTATGTGTTACAGGCCCCACCCTGCTCATTGCAGCCATGCGCTGCTTTGTGACATCGAAGTTGGGAGAGGAAATTGAAATACCCGATGAGTTGTTAAGTTAAAACTTAATATGGAGCTGACATGGCTGAGCCAATGGATCTTGACAGATATTTTGGCACGGCCCCACCACCCTCTAAACTAGTGATTGCAGTACGGGGTTGGTTTAAAAAATTGGGAGGATAAATTGCCAGAAGGCCCGGAAGTTAAACGTGTTGCCACAGGACTAAACGATGTTATCACTGGTCTTACCATAACCGGTGCAGAAATTATTAGTGGTCGATACACCCGTGTTGGTGAAGCTCTTGGGCTGTCTGCTCTAGTTGGCTGTACGGTAACTGGTGTGCGGTGCAAAGGCAAATTAATTGTATTTGATTTTATTTCCGGCGCAGGTAATAAATTTTCGGCGCTGAGCACGCTTGGCATGACCGGCTTTTGGACACCGGATTCCAGATTCAAGTACAAACGACTTGAGTTTAAGTTCAGTGATGGCAGTCAAGTCGGGTACCATGACCCTCGTAACTTTGGCACTTTTAAAATTGTTAGCACTGAACAGGCGCAGAAAAAACTCAATGAGTTGGGCCCAGACATTTTGGATGTTCAGCTCAGCAATAGAACCGAGTTACTAAAACAGTTTATTTCTCGAATAGAACGCTATGGCAAAAATCACACGCTTGCCACGGCACTACTGGACCAACGAATTGCCGCTGGTAGTGGGAACTACATCAGAGCTGATGCAATGTACCTGGCTGAGCTCTCACCACACCTGGAAGTGCACACGCTGGACCATGACCGGTTAAAGAGAGTGTGGACTGCACTTACGGAAATTGGCGAGGCGGTAGAACTAAATCGTTATCCACGCTTATTTTTACTGGGGGTAAGCAACAGGCTTGCTGAATTATCTCAGCGGGTACCGGTGTTTGACGAGTATCAGCACTTGGTTTACTACCAGCAGACATCTCCATTTGGTACTCCGGTTACTTCATACCGAGATAAAAATAAACGGACTGTTTGGTACGCTCCAGAGGAGCAGCGCTGAAAATAAAATAGGGAGCCAATGGCTCCCTATCATTTTTACAACACAGCAGTCAGTTACTTCAAGCTGCGAAAGAGCAAGCCAGCAAGAAATCCAACAGCTGCTGCAATACCAACGGCAGCGGCTGGTTGTTCACGAACTTGAGCGCGGCTCTTATTCATGGCTGCAGCGTGGGCGTCTTTTAACTGCGCACCCTTAACTTTTGCAGCAGCGCTTGCCTCTGTAGCCTTTGACATGAAGCGGTCAATAATAGGCTTTGCTTTTGTTTCAACCGTGCTCTGTGCAAAACGAGCCGAACCAGCTGCAGCGGTTACTGCGTCCAAGCCGGCTTTTTCGGCCTGGTCAATCACTGGGGTTTTTGGAAAAGTGTCCATAATAAGTCTCCTTAATTAACGGCAGTATCTGACGTTATTTTCAATAAAGCAATCACTGCGGCGATCATTGCTGCCACGGTGGTCGTAAGTACGTCCATTGCGCTGAATTTGCGATCCAATTAACCCGCCAACTGCAGCACCGCCAATAACTGATGCTGTGTTGCCACCAATTAATTGTCCGGCAACTGCGCCAATAGCTGCACCACCAAGTACATTTCGTTCGGTTGGAGACATGTTAGCACAGCCACTCAGTGCTGAAACTGCAAAAACTACTGCGATTAGTGATTTCATTTTGACTCCGGTGTAACAGTAACTGATCCACGCTTGACATCAACGTCTGGCGCAGTAAAATCAACGTCTGGTGTTTTTACGTTTGGAACAGTAACAGTCTGGTCTTCCATCTTGATAATAGGAGAACCGTCAGCTGCTGTCTTTACATCAGGGGTAAAGAACAGGAAAAACATCAGCGCAATAAAGGCAATAATACCAACCACGGTAATAATTAACCCGGTGTTTGATTTCTTGCCCGCCTTTAATTCTGAATCAGTGTTTTGATTTCGTGGTACCATGTGATTCTCCTTAGTAGATGATCAAAGCGATCTTAGGTTATTTAGCAGAAATACCTTTTAAGCAATGCTTTTTAATCTCAGTTTAACCCGAGCGCGGCTCATAGCGCGGTCATGCGTTGTACATTTATCGGCTATAATGTATAATGATTAAATCAACAGCAAAGTCCTATCAAACCAGACAATACTCTGACAGATTTTAAATGCAAGCGGGATGTTAAAATGAAAGCTAAACTAAGACGTTATCGCCGGCGGTTGTGGTGCTGGTGGGTTGAATGCAAAAGAGAACACTGCTGGATTAGCGCCGATGCGATTTCAACAATGATTGCCGAGCGCAAACGGCAAGACTCGCCAAAAACAGAACCTGAAAACATTTTAGCAAACGCAGCACCCGTACGAGAAGAGCGCGCGTGTGTTGAGTGCGGACGGCGCGAGTACCTTAAAAATAAAGACTGGATTAACTTTGGCCCGCGTTCGCAATAAAGGATTTATAATCCGCACAAGCGGGTGTACATAGATCACCTCCACGAATTAAAGAAGTGAACCTGAATTTTAAAAGGTGTATAATACACACAGTTCTATACACAGGTAAAACATGACAAAGCATATTGCACAAACGTATCACGTCTTAGACGAGATAGAGCACGTCCGAAAGCGGACGGGAATGTACGCAGGCTCTACTGAACTTACTTCTTCAAACGAGTGGGTCTATGATCCTGCTGCCAAGAAAATGGTAAAGCGAGATGTTCAGTACATTCCAGCTTTTGTCAAAATCTTTTCTGAAATTCTGGACAACGCAATTGATGAAGCCCGCCGCCACGGCGTGTGTGATGCTATTCGAGTAGAGTTTGACCAAGACGGTTCTATTTCGGTAACTGATAATGGTTCAGGTATTCCAGTTCAAATTCACCCGCAAACCGGCAAGTACGTTGCTGAGACGGTTTTTTCTAATCTGCGAGCTGGTTCTAATTTCAATGACTCTGAAGACCAACAATTAATCGGTACTAACGGAGTCGGCAGCACGCTCACAAATATCCTGTCAAAACACTTTAGAGTTGAGTCGTGCGACGGTAAAAAGCTGCTTCGTCAGGATTTTTATAATGGTTTGCGCGAGCGCACAGACCCAAAGATTACGGCCCACAATAAAAAGTATACTAAAATCACCTTTACTCCGGACTATGAGTTCTTTAAACTCACTGAGCTCAGCACTGACCACGTGCTAAAGATGACAAAAAAGGTTGCCGACGCTGCTGCATGTAATCCAGCAGTCAAGTTCTATGTGAACGGCGAACGGTTAAATGTTGCAGACTTTGGCGACTACATTGCTCTCTATGCCACTGATTTTGTATACGATGACACCACAGATTGGAAGGTCGGTATCTCGGCGTCAGACGGCTTTGAGCAAGTTTCCTTTGTTAATTCCGTAGAGACTTATCAGGGTGGCACGCACGTGTTCTATGTAATGGATCAGATTACTGAAGCCATTCGCACGTTCTTGAAGAAAAAATACAAAGCAGACGTGAAGCCCGCCGATATTCGCAATCACATGCGCGTATACATTAGCGCAAACGTGAACCGCCCTAAGTTTTCAAGTCAGACAAAAGAAAACATGATCAGTCAGCCCGGCACCTACAAGACTAGCTGGCAGGTGCCGGACAAAATGATCACAAAACTGTTGAAGTCCCCAATCATTCAAACAGTGCTGGACTGGATTGAAGCCAAGGCAAAAGCTGCCGAGCTTGCTGAGCTCCGTAAGCTGAATAAGGACGCCAGCAAGACTAACCCAAAGCGCGTTGATAAGTTTGACGACGCCGTGGAAAAGACTGATCGTCACCTGTGCGAGTGCTATTTTACCGAGGGCGATTCCGCACGAAACTCAATTCAGTCTGCACGCGGTAAAAACAGGCATATTGGTTCGTTTTCTCTGCGGGGCAAGCCAACTAATGTGTATGACGAGGACATCAAGGAGTTAATTAAGCCTCGCAAGAGTGGTGAGCTCTCTGAATTTGCTAACATGATGGTTGTAACTGGTTTACAGTTTGGCGAGCCAGTCAACAGTATTACTCAGCTCAGATTTGGCAAGCTCGTAGTGCTCAGTGATGAAGATTTAGACGGGTACCATGTTTCTTCTCTTGTGCTGTCATTTTGGGCAAAGTACTGGCCAGAGTTGTTTAAGCTTGGGGTTGTGTACCGCATGAATACACCGCTCTACATTGTCACTACTGGAAAGGGCGAAGTGCATGAGTTCTTTACTGATGAGGATTTTGAAGCGTGGGCACTAACAGCGCCAAAGCACAAAGCTGACCGGTTTAAGGGACTGGGTGGTTTTGATACTGATACGTTTGGCAGGTTTTTAGAAAACCGCGACAAATATCTGACCAGAATTACGGAACTAGAGGCTGCTGATATGGCAAAATTTGAACTAGCGTTTTCAAATACCAAAGCAGATGCTCGTAAAGAGTGGCTGGACGGCGTTAATTATTTTCAAGTCACAGAATGAACTTAGAAGAATTACCAAGGGCAATCAAAATGAGTCATGAAGAATTAAAATTACTACTGGACCTGCTACGCACCTCTCAATTGGCACTTGACGAATTGTTGATGCAAGGGAAACAAGAGTATGCACGAGATCTGGAGCACGGAATCAGAATTCTGAAAGATGAAATTAAAAATAGCTATTAGGGTTACTCCATGAATCAACAAAAAGAAACGCTGTACGAGATTTATCAGCGCTCGCCGCAAGAATCACTGGACGAACTTTTTGCTCGTGCAGCACAGAGATGTCCTCTCCATCGCGGCAATAAAACCGCATTTATTTCTCAAGCTATGTTTGGACTTAACAATAGAACAACGCGGTACGGCGGCTATAAGAATATTTCAAAAGCTTACTTAGCTGAACATCTCCACAGGATTGAATTTTGGGACGGTGCTCCATCCATATTTTGGCTTGATCTTGTTCACAATGAGCGGACTTATCGGCCTGTTTTACTCTCTGAGGCCGATAAGTATCTTGATTCAACTGTGATATAATACTGACATGACTAAACAAGACAACAAGATCAGCGCCTCAGAGTTCATTGACGAGAAACTTCGCCTGTACTCCGCGCACTCCAACGTCCGGGGCATTCCATTTATCGGCGATGGTTTTAAGCAATCACACCGCAAAGCGCTTGATGGTATGATGCGCCGCGGCGAAAATGCTGACAAAGATACAGTGGAACGTATTGCCGCTGCCACTGCCTCGGTAACTGATTATGCGCACGGTGTTGGATCACTTGAGGGCACGATTGTTGGCATGGCGCAGAACTTTGCCGGCTCCAATAACCTGCCGCTCTTTGAAGCGCACGGCCAGTTTGGTAACCGGCTCAATAAGAAACCGTCGGCCTCACGGTACATTAAAACCAAGCTGAGCCCAATGTTCCGTCAGCTCTTCAGAAAAGAAGATGATCTGATTTTTGAGCGGATTAATTCAAACGGCCTGTGGGTAGAGCCAAAGTACTTTACGCCAATCTTGCCGCTGGTGCTCGTTAATGGCGCAGAGGGTATGGGTACTGGGCACTCGTGCTACATCATGTCCTACAATCCCAAAGACATCAAGTCCTCAATTCTAAAACTGCTTGATGGTAAAAGTCTAAAACCTAACTCGTTGCTGCCGTGGTGGCGTGGTTTTAATGGTACAGTAGAGCGTGACAAGGTTACTGGTCAGATCGTAATCGAGGGTAAGTACGCGGTGAAAGAGGGCCGCAATGTCATCATCACTGTAACTGAGCTGCCAATTGGTGTACAAAGCGACCAGTACAAAGCGCACCTAGAAAAGCTAGAAGATCGCGGCATCATTACTGATTATGATAATTTAAGTGATAAAAACGGTTTTGAGTTCGTAATCAGAGTTCCTAGAAGCACCCTGGCTCTTCCACCAGACGAGATCAAAAAGCTCTTTAAGCTTATTTCTCGTGAGTCTGAGAACCTCACCGTGTGGAACAGTGATGGTGTTCTTACTCGTTATGAGAACGTAGAAGATTTGCTCGGCGATTTTGTGGTGTGGCGTGTAGATCGATATGAAGATCGGCGAGTAGCGCTGATCAAGAAGATAAAAGCGGACATTGCCTGGGCTGGCTTAAAAATTCGCTTTATACTGTTTTATATTGCAAATTATAAATTCTTCCGAGATACCTCTAACAAAGAGCTGCAGGCTCGGCTTGTTGCTGAAGGATTCGAGCGGCACGACGAGTTGCTGGGCATGCCAATGCGTAACTTAACGCGTGACAAAATTGCAGAACTTGAAAAAGATGTTAAGGACTTAGAGGTAGCGCTCAAGGGCCTCATGGCTGATGACGCAATTTCAATGTTTAAACGAGAACTTGAGGAGCTAAAACTACCATGATTATTTCATCCCGTCAGGATCCAGCCGCAGCGCCAGCTGAAATTGTTATCAGCATTACAGAGGACTACACAGTAGATCCACCTGAGCTGCGAGTAATACGGGTTACGCCAAATCAAGATACACTGCTCTTGATTAAACATCCCGCTGATAAAATCAGCATGTACGACCTTGTTAATATACTGCATAAGCTTGACGTCAGTATAGAGTACGAAGAGCTCCGCCCCTAATTTAAAGCGCCCATGAGCAACGAACCATATTCAGTACTTGGCATTCCATTTGGCGCAGACGTAGAGGCGGCCAAAGTTGCCTATCGCAAACTAGCAATGCTGCATCACCCTGACCGAGGTGGCGACGAGGTAATGTTCAAGCGAATAAAGGCAGCTTTTGAAGCAATTGAGGCAGGATGGACACCGCCAAAACAATCCGCTCAGCAAGCTCCCCAGCAAGCACGTAAAAGAGCGGCACCCCGCGCGCCAGCGCTGCCAAAAACAACAAAGTACCGCAACACCGTGTACGTGGTGCTTGAGGTAACGCCGGAGCAAGAGGCCACGGGTTGCACAATACCATTTAACCACGATGGCAGAGTGCTGCAATTCTCAGTTCACCCGGCCATGATTCCGCGCGACACACTGCAGTACTTTAGGGTGCATAATTTTCGTGAAGATTTGGTAATTGGCATTGAGAATAATGATTTGCTAATCAGTGTTACTCTTAAATTTACAGTACCACCAACTCATACTTTTAAAGAGGCGTCAGCACTTGACGAAGATCCGCCGTCTGATATGAAGTGCAAGCTTCCAGTCTGCGCGCTTGGGCTGTTTACCGGCGGAAAGCTAACAACCCTTGATCACATGAATGAGGAAGTTCAAATTTCCCTGCCGGCAGGATATAATCCAGCTGAGCCTATTGTAGTCAAGGGTCGCGGTTATGGCGGCCCGCGCGGGCGCGGCGATTTATACGTGCAGATTGAACCAGTTTTCTCGGTGCCAAGTGCACTGAGCGCCAATGATTTAAAACAACTACAGCGGCTAAATGAGATGGTAAACACATGACACAAGATTACTACCGAGTGCTGGGCGTAGAGCGCGGTGCCTCTGAAGAAGCAATTAAAGCAGCGTACCGTAAGCTGGCAATGGAGCATCACCCTGACCGTGAGGGCGGTGACGAGGCCAAGTTCAAGGAAATAAAAGAGGCGTACGAAGTGCTTAGCGATCCAAGAAAGCGCGCTAATTACGAGCAGCCAGAATCTAGAGGCTGGGGCGGCACAGGATCATCGATTGACGAACTCGTCAGACGCATGCACGAGCAAATGCGAGCTCAGCATCAGCGCGCACAGGAAAACTCAATTCCATTTATTCACATAAAATTAAATTTGGAGCGTGCCTTTAACGGCGCAACGGTTAATTTGCAACTGCATGGTTCAACTATCCCCTATGCAGTCAGACCCGGAATACCACCGGGCGCCACGTACACGGACTCTGTTAAAATTGGTGATAAAGAGCGCCAAATTCAGGTGCAAATAACTATTGACACTGGCGCATTTGACTTTAGGGCAGTTGGATCATCAGACGGGCATTTTTTCTGCGGAGATTTAGAGACCACGGTTAGTGTTGATGCTCTTGATATTCTGGCTGGCGGCTGGATTGACGTCACCGATTTCTGTGGTAAAAAGCTAGCAGTCAGAGTTCCTAGTGGTTTTGATTTGCAGCACCGCCTAAAAGTTGCGGGGCACGGGTACTCGAATTGGAGAGGCGAAAATGCTGCTGAACGCGCAGATTTATACTTGAGAGTACTTCCAGTGTTTAAACCTTTAAAGGCGCTTGATCTTGCCAAGGTAACAGAACTGCAGCGCCTTGTTAAGGAGGCTCAATGAAGCTGTACCGCGTAATTTCGGGCGGGCAGACTGGGGCAGATCAGGCTGGGTTGTTTGCAGCCACTAAATTTAAAGTGCGAACTGGTGGGACTGCTCCAGATAATTGGAATACATCTCGCGGCAGCAATCCACTGCTGGCTGCGTTTGGACTGCAGGCCTATGGAAATTTAAACGAACGAACAGAAATAAATATTCGCGATTCTGATGGCACGGTAATTTTTACAGAGCAGTTTGATTCCCCAGGTTCAGTGATCACTCGATCATTTTGCCTGAAACACAAAAAGCCATTTCTTGATATCGATCTGTCTTGTCATGTTGCCAAAGAATTAAGTGGCGAGCTAACAGCGGTTGGTGGTGGATTATCAGGCTGCGAAGTAGCGCAGAAAATAGCCGCCTTTTTGCGAGAACATAACATTGGTATTCTTAACGTTGCTGGTAACCGAGAGCGCCATAAAAATAATCTGACATTCAGACACTCGGCACTGCTCCTGTCTGAAACCTTTTTGTTGCTGGCCCTTGAAAAAGAGCTTGTTCAGGATACCGAACGTTTTTAATTAGACTAAAATAGTATATGAAAACACTCTTAGATAAAAGTAAATTCTTGTCCTTTTTGCTCAGGCATAAACCGCAGGTTGCAAAGCTCACTCTTGACCGTGAGGGCTGGTGCGCAATGTCTACAATTTCGCAGAATACTGACATCACGTTAGATGACTTACTTGAAATTACGCGGTCAGATGATAAAAAACGGTATACTATTAAGGGCGATAAAATCCGCGCTAATCAAGGGCACAGTACGCCTCTAGTAGAACTTACTTTTGAAAAACGAGATCCTCCTGCAGTACTCTACCACGGCACCACTCTTTCTTCCTGGAACGTTATTAAAACTGACGGCTTGAAGTCAATGAGCAGGCATATGGTGCATCTTACTGACGACCAAGAAATTGCAACTTCTGTTTCTGGGCGGCGCCGTGGAGGCCGTGTTATTGTTATTGTTGACGCAGCCGCCGCATCTGCAGCCGGATTAGAGTTCTTTGTTTCTGATAATGAGGTGTGGCTCGTAAAAGAAGTGCCGCCTCAATACATCAAAGGTGAAATTTAATGGACCAGGCACTTGAGTATCTAATACCCGCGGTGGTGGTTTTTATAGTAATGGGATCTTTGTTGTGGATAGACATTAAACTAATGTTTACTGCGTACAAAGAAACAGGTTGGGAAACTGATTTACAGGAACTGTACGGTAAAATCCTGGCCAATGGTGAGCTGCGGGCAGATCGCACTGGAACTGGTACTATTGCACTGTTTGGCGAGCGATTAGTAATTGATTTGCGACACGGCTTTCCGGCAGTGACAACGAAAAAATTAGCGTTTAAGTCAATGGTGGCAGAGCTCCTGTGGTTTATTGAGGGCTCGGGAGATGAGCGCCGGCTGGCTGAAATTCAGTTTGGAACCAGAGATGAGGCCAAGCGAACAATTTGGTCCGACAACGCCAATGCCGAGTACTGGAAGTCGCGCGCAAAATTTAAGGGTGATCTTGGCCGGATATACGGCGTGCAGTGGAGACACTGGGCAACATACACCAGTTATGACACACTGTATCACCCACCGCTTTTTGTTGTTGGCGAGATTGATCAGCTTAAAGAATTGATCAATAAACTAAAAACAAATCCTACTGATCGGCGCCTGATTTTGTCCGCTTGGAATGCTGGCGAGCTTGACAGCATGGCGCTGCCGCCCTGCCATATGTTTGCACAATTTTACCTGAGCAATGATAACGAACTGTCATGCCAAATGTATCAGAGATCAGCGGACGTTGCACTCGGGATCCCTTTTAATATTGCCTCTTACGCGCTCTTAACACACATGATTGCCCATGTTATAGCAGCAGACGTTGGAACCCTTACCATGGTGTTGGGTGATGCGCATCTTTATTTGGATCATATTGAAGGAGTAAAGAAACAGCTTTCTAAAAAACTTTATGCGCCACCAATTTTAAATATTATTCGAAAAGTGGGTAATATTGACGATTTTAAAATGAGTGATTTTGAATTATTGAACTATCAACATCATGCAGCAGTTGCTCTAAAAATGTCAATATAAGCAGACTATATGGAATCAGGAATCTATGCTATCCGAAATACAATAAACGGAAAACTGTATATTGGTAGTGCTAAGAATTTTCATAAACGAAAACTAGAGCATTTTAGACGGTTGAGAAAAAAAGAACATTTTAACATTAGATTGCAGAGAAGCGTTAACAAGCACGGAATAGGCAACTTTGAATTTATCATTCTGGAGCGCGCTGAATACAGCATGTTAATAAAAGACTTAGAAGACAGTTGGATTAATAAACTAAACTCTAAAGCAAGTGGGTATAATATTGCTGACGCTACTTTTGGCGATATTTTATCGAGTCATCCAAATAAAGAAAATATTAAAAGGAAAATTTCGGCTGGACTCTTAAAATTATCAGCGTCAATGACTCCGGAACAAAGAAAAATAAAATATGGAAAATCTGGAGAATTAAACCCTATGTACGGACGCGCCATGCCGGATTACGTTAAAAGCGCGGCGGCTGAAGGAATTAAAAAATTTGTAGTCCAACACGGGCATGGCCCGACAAAAGGAATTAAGAAAACAACTGTTCATAGAGAAAAACTGTCAATTATAGCAAAAGCTAGGGTGGGTGAGTTAAATCCATTTTACGGCAGAAGGCATTCTGAAGAAGCTATTCAAAAAATGTCTGAAAGAGCAACCGGAAGAAGGTGTTCTACTTTAAGACCTGTAGTCGTCTATGGTATAATTTATGAGAGATTAATAGACGCAGAAAAGGCAACTGGAATTAAAGTTTGTACGCTGCATCATCGTGCGAAATCAAAAAATCCTAAATTCAACTATATCTATCATTTAGACAATCCAAAATCATGAGTAAAATTTTCTATCGCTATATTCGCCCGGCAGTTTTTAATATTACTCGGGCTGAGCTTGAAACAAATCCTCGGGGCGGCATTTGCCTCAGATTTGAAAAGGGTGAAGGCGATTTGTTGTACTTTTCTCACTCACGCTGTGATGATTCTGAATTATTTTCAAAAGCGGTGGCTAAAAATATTGCAGACCGCCGTGCTATTGAAACTGCTGAGGATGAAAATAGGCCAACGGTGCAGGCTTCAAAGGACACGCGCGTACTTGTAGAACAAGTTATTGAGGCGTGTCAGCATTGTTGGGAGGTCTCGTCTCAGGCAACAGCTGTTTATCGAAAGCTAGAGTCAAGAGAACTGGCAGCTGCGCTGGAAAAAATGATGCTAAAGAATTATGATGTTAAAGCTCGAGCACATATTTGGCGCGCGGGTATTGCGGCCACAGGCACAGCAGCGTTCTATTCTAATTGTCAGAACAAAGGTTCTTATCTGTATGAGAGCTAAAACTTATACTGGAGACATTTTATCTGTAGAGTCAGGTGTTATTCTCCAGCAAGTAAATGCGCAGTGCGTGATGGGCTCCGGGGTTGCTAAGGCAATCAAAGCAAAATACCCAAGTGTTTTTGAAGAGTATGTTGCTGACCTTGCACCATTACCTGCGCGGCAGCGGCTTGGCCGGCTAGTAATGGTGCAAGTAAATTCTGATTTACACGTTGGTAACTTAGTAGGACAAGAGTTCTATGGCCGCCAGGTGGTGGCTTATACCGCAGGCGGTCTAGGTACAACTAAGTACACATCGTACGATGCACTTGATAGCGCTCTACTTAAATTTAGACGGTGGGCTCTAGGCCCCATCGGTATAAACGAGGCGGTGCACTACCCTCTTTTGGGAGCTGGCCTGGGTGGTGGGCACTGGCCAGTAATCAGAGAAATCCTAAATTGCAGACTAGACGGGCTTGAGCACCACCTGTGGTTGATGCCAGGGGTTGTAGAACCAGTGTAGCCCAGGTTCAGGTGGCTAAATAGCGCTCTATACAACAATTCTACGTATGCTTACATTCCGTCAATTCCTGCAAGAAACAACAATTGCTAGTTCTAGACTTGGTGCAAAATCCAATAAGGCTACAATGCGCAGAGTGCTGTCTAGAACTTTTTCAGCAGTGTTCTCAGAGATGGAACCGTATTTTGCGGATGCCACTCCACGCACGTTCAAGCGCGTGTACAATTCTTTTTTGGCCGAATTTCCGGGTGAGTGCGAAAAGATTGATTCGTACAAAAGCGATGGCGTTGGCCCGGGCGAGTTAATTGCTTATTTTATTTTTAACAATATCACTATTGGCGGCGGATCTTCACCAATTGATTTGTTCTTAGACGGCGAGCCATTTGCTGAGGTAAAAGCCGGCGATGGCAGCGGCGACCGAGTTCAAGATTTTAAGCTTGATACCGAGCACTCTAAATCCTCTAAAATTCTGCTCAAGAACCTTGGGGACTTTAATGATGAGTACCGCCGGTTGACGGGCGAGGATCTGCCTAATTGGAATGGGGCCGGAGATGCCGCCACTACTGCACTCCGACAGTGGCGAGGTGTTGATCTGGCAGCACTTGGTTCAGAGGATGATGATCTAAACACAATTGATGACATTGAGGACAACTGGGTCGCTGCAATTTTGGATGCCTACGTTCGAGATAAATACTTTATGCTTGTGAATCGAAAGACTCTACGAGTAAATTACTTTGGGCAGCTTGGTGTCGAGATGGTCGACTTGCTGCGCACCACCCGCGGTCAGCCAAAAGCCGCAGTTTCTCCATAGGATAGTATGGGCACTCATGTTGATACCCGTGACACGCGTAAAAAAGTACGTGAACACGACGAGCTTGCACGTCGCAAGCGCGCGACCTTTAAGCAGTACCTCAGAAATATTGAGGAAGACTTGCTTGAAGATGATTTAGGGGAAATACAGGAAGAAGATCAGGACGCTGACGGCGAAGAATAATGTTTCACCGTGTGTGAAGGCTAAATAGCCCGACACTGAGGATTTAACATTATGCTGATTGTACCACTCTCTGGTGATAAAGTTTCTACTGGTGGCGAAGAAAGAACTGTTCTTTCGTATTCGCCATTTAGGGGTGCGCCTTCTGTTCTTGTTGAGATGCCAGCCGGAAAACCTGCTAACGTCCCATTTACTGAAATAACGGCAATTAACGGCACTCCAGTAACTATTACCCCAGGTAAAGTTTTTAATGCTTCGAGCAAAGTAAATCGGCGCATGCACTTACCACAGCCTGACGATACCATTATGGTAGACGATCAGCGATTAAAAGTTTCCACAGTTAAAATACACGAGCGCGGCTCTCTCACTACCGGTCTCTTGCTTGTATGCGAAGATACTGAAACAAAAGAGCGGTTAACTGTTAGACTCTCAGATATTGAGCGATTAGAGAGGGCTAACGGCTCTCAAGAAAATTTAAAAAATATAATGCGAACTGTCTATCAAGAATACCTAGGATCATCGGGCAGCGCCAAATGAGCGCGTTTATTGCTGGACTTGAGCGTGATGCCCTAAAAACTGCGTGGCAAACTTATATCATCAAGCACGGATTTGAAACAATTCAAGTGCTGGTGCCTCTTGAGCGTACTGCGCAATTTGAAGAACACCTTCCATCTTCGCTTTCTTCTAAACAAGCAGTTCTGTCGTTCGTGCGTGAGCACGGCGGCGAACCAATCTAAGAGGTCGTATGGCGATCCCATTAAATCTCACACAGCTTTTTAGCAATAATGCCGTCAGTCTTTTAGTTGCCCCAATCTCTGAGCAGAGTACATCGCTTGAGGTAATGGCAGGAATGGGCGAATCATTTCCTTCTCCAGGCTCAGGTGAATATTTTTTAATTACACTTGAAGATCAGGCAGCTACCCGCCGCGAAATTATCAAAGTTACTGGTCGCGCTGGTGATATTCTTACTTTTGATCTTGCCGACCGCGGGTTAGAGGATACCGAAATAGCTGCTTGGTCAAGTGGCCTGGGCAATGACACACTGGTTGATCACAGAATTACCGCTGGCACACTGCGCCGAGCAGCACAGCTGCCACTGGCTCAGTTTACCCCGGGTCAACAATCATTTAATCAGAATTATACTCTTATTCCCGGAGCACAAACTGTGCTTGAACTTGAGATCAATATTGCCCCTGGCAGCTCTTGCCTCTATGTGGGTGGTCTCAGACAAAAACTAAACGTGGATTACGCAGAATCAGCGCCAAACAAATTAACTTTAGCTTATTCGCTGTCAGCTGAAGACATTGCACTTGGCCAGCACATCACCATTGACTTTGTACCAATGGCGTCTTAACCCATAAATAGCACGATCACTTAATAAGGAATTAACATGGCACTGACTAAAATCCGTGGTAATACGCAGATCCTTGATCTTAGCGTAACCAATACACAAATTGCTGTAAAAGACGCGCAGAATCCGCTCGGTATTCTGCTCTCAAAAATTGAAGATGGCGAGCTGCTTGTTAAAAGTAATGGCTCAGTGCCATTTACTGCTCCAGTGTCTGGCGTTGTGCCAACGCTTAACACCCACCTGGCAACAAAGGGCTATGTTGATGGCGTTGCACAGGGTCTTGACATTAAGCGCTCGGTACGCGTTGTTACACAGGCAAACGTTATTCTGAGTGGAACGCAAACGGTTGACGGTGTTGCGCTTGCTGCAGGCGATCGCGTGTTGGTTGCTGGACAAACTGTTGTTAGCGAAAACGGCATCTACACCGTTGGAACTGGTGTATGGGCTCGCGCAGAAGATGCTGACAACACACCAGCCGGAGAAGTAACCTCGGGCATGTTTACGTTTGTTGAAGAAGGCACCGTTTACGCCAGTTCAGGCTGGGTGCTAACCGCTGCAAACCCAATAGCGCTGGGAACAACTGATCTGACATTTGCTCAGTTCTCTCAAGCCGGTGTTTTTATCGGCGGTGCTGGTCTTACTAAGCTTGGAAATACCATTGATGTGGTTTCCGCAAACGGCGGTATTGTTGTTAGCACTGACAATATTGCTCTTACGTTAGACGGCACTACTCTGGCAGTTGGCGCCACAGGTCTTAAGCTTGCAGACGTTGGCGCTGGCCAGGTACTAGTAGGCGATGGCGTTGGTCATGCACGTGGCGTAACAATTACCGGTGATATCACAATTGACCAAGCAGGCGTTGCTGTATTGACTGCTGGCTCCGTAGATGGTAACGCAGTTGCTAATGGCTCACTGGCTCTGGCTAAGCTTGCCAGCGGTGGAGCTGGCCAATTAGTAGTTGTTGGCGCTGATGGAGTTCCTGCTTATACCACTCTCTCAGGTGACGCAACAATTTCGGCAACTGGCTCGTTGCAACTTGGTGCTGGTTCAGTTAGTACAGTTGAACTCGCTGACGCCGCAGTAACACTTGCTAAGCTCACGCCTCTTGCTGTAGGCCAGGTTATTATCGGCACAACTGGTGGTACTAACACTGCAGTCACGTTAAGTGGTGACGTAACTATTACCGAAGCCGGAGTGGTGGTAATAAACGCAGCAACTGTTGTTAGAGTTGCAGATATTGTTACTCGTGAAATTCCAACCGGTATAGTAAACGGTATCAACGACACGTTCGTACTGGCGTTTGCTCCAAAGGTCGGAAAAGAAACAGTATTCGTGAATGGCATCATGCAGGATTCAGGCGCTGGTAACGATTACACAATCACCGCCGACACAATTACTATGCTGTATGCACTTACGGCTGGTGATAAAATCCGCGTGTCGTATTTCAAGTAATAAGCAATAAGCAGTAGAGATGGGGCGGCGTGTTATGCCGCCCTTTTATGCAACACCTAATTCTAGCCATTAAGACAGAGGACAGCAGTGCGTACACAGATCCCAGGCAAGCAAATTCTTGATTCGACGGTCGATACCGCCGATCTAAAAGACACCGCTGTAACTGATGCTAAGCTATCAGATAGTGGCGTACTTCCAGGCGCGTACACAAAAGTTACCGTCGGCCAAAAGGGCCGTGTGACGCTTGGGGAAAACCCGACTACTATAGCTGGATACGGTATTACTGATGCAGTTTCAGAAACTGATCCACGGTTCTTGATTTCTGTTATTACCGCCAAGCATGAAGCTGGTAACCCATTGCACCGTCATTTGCACGGTACCCCCAATCAAATTATAACTACAGATGCAGGGCCTGGTCTCTCGCTCGATGTAGGTATTGCGCCTAACCCAATCATTCCTGGATCTGGCGGTCTTACTTTGCCGATAGGTACAACAGTAGAAAGACTCACTGGTACCAACGGTATGATCAGGTTTAACTCTGATTCACTCGAAGCTGAAATTTTTAGAGCCGAGTGGGACGCCGTAGTTATGAGCTCGGATAATAGGTTAGCGCCCGGCCAAACACTGATCGTGTCAAAATTGCCGGGCAAGGGACAATTTTCCTCTATTGGCGCAGCGCTGGCCTCTATTACCGATAACAGTACGACCAAGCGATACACCATTAAAGTGCGTGCAGGAACCTACATTGAATCAACTCTAACAATGAAGCGCTGGGTTTCAGTTGTTGGTGATTCAGGCTCCAGCACAGTTATTGAAAATAGCAATCCTGACTCGCACTTGATTATGGGCGCTAATGACGCCAGGGTGCAAGGCGTTACACTAACCGGATCTACGGGAACCGGATTTGCAGCGGTGTATTTTAAAGACGCACCTGAGAATACAAGCACTCGCATTATGTTGGTTGAGAATGTTACATTTGGCGCTAACTACCGGCACATGCACGTTGTTTCAACGGGTTCTATTACCGCCATTTTTGCAATGACTTGTTTATTCGGCGGCACAGCCGTGTATAATCAGGCGCTTGTTGCTGAATCTTCTAATAATGGCTTTGCGCGAATCTTCTTAAAGAGCGGGCAGACTGCCAGCGCGACAGCGCCACTGCCGCAGGAATTTGCATATGCGACAGGTAAAGGCGCTGAGCTTGTCATGTCCGCGTGTCTGATTAGAATTTCTACATCAACTCCGTCTGGTAAAGGCGTAAGAGTTAGGGATGGAGGTCTTATTAGGATAAGCGGCGTAACCATGCGCGGCTTTGAAATTGGAATCTTTGCCGAGAACGCCGGTGTTGCTCCCACCGTACAGTGCTATAACGTAGGTATGGAATCCAACACCACAGATTTGATGTTTGATCATCCGGGTACAGTTGGCACTTATTTTGGTACGGCGGATCGCACTAAGGTAATAGATAATTCTGGAAAAGTGTCTATTTTGTACCTGGATCCCGTTGATCCAGGTATCAATATTGTGGGTTCTCTTAACATTGGCACCACTGCATCTGCACTGACAAACGTAACAGATTTAATTTTAAAAACACCAGCGCTCGGCGTGCTCTCAGGCGGAATTATTTCTAGAGCCAGTGGGCTAGTAGTAGATGTTACTGGTGGCAAAGGGTACCTGTGGGCTAACAGCATGGTCAAGCGTGTTGTGTTTACCGGCGCGCAGTTTACAATTGCTGCAAGTACTTCACCGTACATTTATGTGACCGAAGCTGGAATTATTGCATCGGCACTGTCTAAGCCCGATCCAACCACAACTATGTTAATCGGGCGCGTTGTGGCTGGAAGTTCAACTATCGCAACCTATGTAGATCTGCGGACGCGACTTGACGGGTGGGGAACAAACGTTGAACAGTACCTTAGAAATGTTATTGGCCCGGTGTTTATATCTGGTCAGACTGTAAGTGAAGGCACAGCACCGCTAAGCATAAACGTTTCTGCTGGTGTATGGAACTATGGAACACAGACCCGTCTGCCAAGCGAAACTCTAGGTGGAGCGTTCTTTGACATGTCACGATCTGGTGGACAAGTTACTGTAATTGCGCGTACTACATTTAGCAATACTACAAGAACCGGCGCTACTGACGAAGTGCCGCTGACAGCTGGGTACTTTGCAAAACACACGCTCTTAACTGCGTCTGACGGAGCCGGGCAGGCTTATTTTGTACAGCACGCACGTACTGAATACGCAACTCTTGCGGCAGCCGTTGCCGCCCCACTGGATGGATTCTTGCTGGTTCCTGACAGCTCCCCGCCAATCGCATCGATTATTGTACAGCAAGGCAATCCAAACATTGTGCAGATCATTGACCTGCGCCCGTTTGTTGGGGGTGCACGCAGCGTCAGCTCTGCGGGCGGCGTTACAGTGCACGGCGATTTACTGGGGCTCTCAGCTGATAATCATTTACAGTACTTGCGAGTAGATGGCGTCAGAGCAATGCTTGGTGATTTGAATTTAGGTGCTAATTCAATCACCAACGTTGGAACAGTAAATGGTATTTCAATTACTACTCACGCTAGCCGCCATCAACCAAATGGAGCAGACCCGCTCTCTACTGGATCAGCAGTTGGCATTAGCACGAGTACAGTAAATGGAATTGGCGTTTCAAACGACTTAGCCAGAGCTGATCACACGCACGCTTTGACTGGAGTGCAAGCCAGCAGCCCGGTTCTTTCGGGTATTACTGCGCTCTCTGGAAACGGAATAATTGTAAAGTCTGGTACTGGTGCGGTTACGCGATTAATTGCTGGCACCGCAGGCAGAGTAATACTCTCTAATGCTGACGGCGTGCTTGGAGATCCAACGATTGATCTAAGCACAGTAATAGCACCGGGTACGTTTACTACCGTTGCGGTTGATGCGTACGGTCGCGTTACAAGTGGAAGCGCCACACAGGACTGGACAACAATTACTGGCACTCCAACAACTTTGGCCGGCTATGGCATTGCAAATGCACAACCGTTAGATGCAGATTTAACTGCCCTTGCGGCAATAGGCACTACTGGTTTTTACATAATTGCAGGAAACGGTGCCAGCGTAACAAGATCACTAGTGGCGCCAACTGATGGCATCTCAATTGCTAATTCAACTGGCCTGGCAGGTGATCCAACATTTAGCCTTACAAATGATCTGGCTGCCGTTGAAGCACTGATAACCACCGGAATTGCGGTACGAACTGGTGCAGATTCGTGGGCCACGCGAATTATTGCCGGACCAACTAGCGGTATTACAGTATCAAATGGATCTGGTGTTGGTGGAAACCCAACGCTGAATCTTGTTAATGACTTAGCAGCACTTGAAGGATTAACAACATTCGGTTTTGCTGTTCGCACCGCCGCAGATACCTGGGCTACGCGAGTTATAGGCGGTACAGCTGGTAATATTTTAATTACTAACGGAACCGGCATCAGCGGTGATCTGAGCGTTAACTTATCAACAGTTGGAATTGCTGGATCTTACCACTCGGTCACAACTGACGCATTTGGGCGTGTTACTGCTGGTACAAACCCGACAACGTTAGCTGGCTATGGTATTACTGATGCACAAGGCCTTGATTCAGATCTGACTGCATTAGCAAATACTGCAACCACCGGCGCCTATACAATCACTGGTGCAGGCACCAGTGCAACTCGCGTACTTACAGCTGGATCAACAAAAGTTTCTGTTGTAAACGGTTCTGGCGTTGTTGGTAATCCTACAGTAGACATTGTTGAAACTAATTTGGTGCTGAATAATATCGGCGGCGTACTTAGCACGACAAAGGGCGGCACAGGCTTAGCGGTTATTGGCGGTGCAAATTCGTTGCTTGGCGTCAATCTTGCTGGAACTGCGCTTGAGTACAGCGGTTTTACAACTGGCACAAACCTTGTTTTAACGCGCTCAGCAAATCTTTACAACTTAGTGATTGCGGATAATCCAGTTTTTACCGGAACGGCTGGTATTGTTGTTCCTGCCTCAACTACTGCTGCGCGAGCAAATACCACTGGCGCGGTTCGGCTGAATACTACGGTTAGTCAGTTTGAGGGTTTTACTGGCACTCAATGGGTACCGCTTTCAACGGCTGCTTCAGTCACTCAGTACTTTAAAGGTTCTGTACCGCAGACATCTGGCACCTCAATTGTGCCGTACGGTAATACTGCTCCAACCATAACTCAAGGTACTCAACTCTGGTCGCAAACACTTACTCCTTTCTCTAATTCTTCTTCGGTAGAAGTTGAATTTACTACCATTGGGGACTTGTCGAGCTCCTCTGCGTATATAATTTTGTCAGCATTCAGGGGTAACACACTTATTGGTATGTCTGTTTTGGCTTCTGGCAAACTAGCTGGTGCAGACTTTACAAGCTCGTTTGTTATTCGGGTTATTGATATACCTGGCACAACTACACCGGTAACTTATTCCGTTCGTGTGGGCGGATCAGTAGGTACGTGGTACGTGGGCCGTGGGCAGAACGCAACATTTGGTGGCACTAACCCAAGCTATTGGACTATAAAGGAATTCTCATGATTGTTGATTACATTACGGTTCTTGCCACTAAGTTCAAAGGTGTCATTGCGTCTGCCACGGATGCTACAGTGTACGAAAATATTGTTGTTGACAGTAGTGGGCTGCCCCTTCCGTCAAAAGAAGATCTTGATGCGGCGGTGCGCGTTGCAACACGCGAAGAAATGTGGAAACTAATTCAGGCCGAGCGAGATAAACGCAGCCAGTCCGGTGGCTACAAGGTTGGCACAAATTGGTTTCACTCAGATCAGGCATCGCGCACGCAGCAAATTGCTCTTGTCATTCTTGGAGCAGGGTTACCGCCAGGAATTATGTGGAAAACCATGGGCGGTACTTTTGTCACTATGACTCAGCAACTCGCAGGTCAGATTTTTAGCACCGCCGTGCAAACTGATCAACAGATTTTTGCTGCGGCTGAACAGCACCGCGGTGCAATGGCATCAGTTGCAAATCCAGAAACGTATAACTACAAGACTGGTTGGCCACAGTCGTACGAAGATTCGCTGGCAGTATGAGCCGTTTGAACTAATTTGTTTAAATAGTTCACGCAGTGCAGGATAATTTACTGCGCACAAAGAATCCAGAGTATGTGCCAATAAGGTTAGGTGTGTGCTTTATTTTTGCAATTAAATTAGTACGCGTATCAACAGGGTTTAAATGAAATCTTACGGAGAACTTGATTTTGAAGGTGGTGGTGGCATTATAGATCTTAGGATTCAGGTTGGCACGGCGTTTCCAACGGGGGTTGAAATAAAGGACGGCTATTTATTTTATCTTAAGACCGGCATTATTGCAGATCCTTACGTGTATAGAAATAACACTTGGATTAAAATTCAGGTCAGTGACTTGAATTTAGATCAAGAAGTAAGAGCACTGTTAATTCGCGGCGTGCTCTCTAATACCATCACAAATACAGCACAGCAAAAAATACTTCGCACACCAACCGCTGATGTGCCAGGTATGACGCTTACTCCCCGCGCAGGCTCACACTTAATAACGTTTAACTCGCAATACAAGAGCACCACCAAGGAAATAACCATGCAGGCTGTAGCAGATCTGTTAATGGCGTACACGTATTTGATGGCCGTACCAAACACAAACACCACCCATACTGCAACATTTGGCAGCGGAGAAACACTAGACCCAGGCGTGTACCTTGTTGCGGCTGCTGGCTCACTAGCCGGGGTTTTAACGCTAGACGGCAAAAACAATCCAAACTCCGTGTTTATTTTTAAATTTGGCGGCGCTTTCTCAACAACTGCGACAGCGTCTGTTGTGCTGATTAACGGTGCGCAAGCGGCAAACGTATATTGGGTTGTTGAGGGTGCTGGCTCGTTAGGCGCCCTAAATAATTTTAAGGGCACTATGTTGGTTCACGAGGCGGCAGCATCGGCGGCTGACGGGTGTACTATTGAAGGCAGGCTGTTTTCAACGTCTGGAGCTGTTGCAATAACAAACGCAACTATTACTGTCCCGGTACTGGGTCCCTTTTCTACACCAAGCTCGGATCTGGGGCTGTTAGAAACCTACGGCATCTTCACTAGCTTGGGCGCGATTTCAAACACTGGTGTAACTTCCATAACGGGCGACATTGGCACTAATGGTGGGGCTATTGCAGGTTTTGAAGCTTCGACTATATCCGGCTCGATAACTATTCCTGGGATGAAGGCTGCACTGATTACCCTAAGCGTGTATCAAAACAATGTTTTAATTGGTGACTCTGTTAGATTGCTTAATAGTGCTAGTGATGTTGGCGGTGCCGTGGCGCACTTGCAGACTACTGCAAATATCCTGGCTGGGCAGAGCATAAGCTTAAAAATACGCGTGTTGTTAGGCGTCATAGAGCTTGGGAACAGAAATTTAACGGCAATAAAATTAGCGTAACTAGAAAAGATTAGGAGTTCTAGGTATGAAAAAAATAATCATAAGAGCGTTTTCTAAAGTAGTAACAGCTATTGGCAAGGTAGAGTGGATGTCAAAGAGCCGGATTTCGGCATCGGATACTGATAAGATAAGAGATTTACTTACATCTAACTATTTTATTATCTTGACCCGTCGTCGCAATCACCTGAGCACGTACTTTACTAACCTTGCTGATTTTGTGCTCAGCGGGCGTTGGGGTTACTGGTCGCATGCGCTAATGAACCTGGAAGACGAGGTTAAAAGAGACAGTGACTTTAAAATTGTGCCACTCTCCAAGACCGCGCTTATAGAGGCAACAAGTGCTGGAGTACATAAGACACCTTTTGAACAGGTGTTTGACGTGCACTCAGCTGTCCTGATGAAGCCTAAACTGATGCCGCTGGATCATTGGACGTTAATATTAGATCGCGGCAAAGAACAGCTTGGAAAGCCGTACGATACGCTGTTTAATATTGCAGACGCAAATTCTCTTAGCTGTGTAGAACTGGTACGCTATATATTGCAGGGCGAACCAAACTATGAAATAAATTTTGCTAACTTTGAAGCCCTTATTAAAAAGAGTAAAAACTTGTCGCCGCAGATGATATTTGACTGTGGTGATTTTGAAGTAGTGTTTGAAACAAGAGTTCGTTAATGGCAATTAATTACTGCACAGTTTCAGGTTCAACAATCAACACGTTCTGTAGTCCGCAGCGTGCGGCGGTGCTGGCCAGACTGATTGCAGTACTGCACCCAAGTATTGAGCCGCCGATCTTACGGCCCGCACACGTCGGCGGCGGTGGTGGGCTGGCTGGTAACCCGGTACGAAACGCGCCAGCTAATCAGCAAAGGTATGCGAACTACCAGCAGTCACCACGCTGGGAGCCACCGGTTATTTCACCTGAGAGTGACCGAATTATTGTTACCGCCAAATTTCAGAATTTAAGTGGAACTGATCAGCAAGACGTATTGCAGCGTTTGGATATTGTGTACGTAACTAACCTGCGTGTTGAAGCTGTCACGGTGGATGTAAATATTAACAACCTCACAGTAAATCATTCTCTAGACTAATATGCTGATTACAAACTCTTCCAATAAACTTACCTTTGACGTAAACATTCAAGGTACTGCAGCGCTGCCAACCGTGCGCTGCATGGTAGGAGAATACCCAAGCTTATCATTTGACGCAACACGTCTCCCTACTGGCGAGTATGAAGTAATCATAGATTTGCCAGCAAACTTTCGTGTTGGGCCACAGCCGTTTAAAGTCGAGGTGCTTTTGAACGGGCGGCTGTTTACGCCAATTAATAAAAGCATTGACGTAAGTGCAGGTGATCTGGCGGAAGAGAGTATTCCTGTCCCAGCGCCAAAGCCAGTGCCGAGCCCGGAACCAATTAAAGAACCAATTAAAGAACCAATTAAAGAACCAACCCCACAACCACCACCAGTTTCCGCAGCAAAAAAAGAGTCGCTGCTTTCCGCTCTTGAAAATTCAGTTACTGCAAAAAAAGATAAACACACAGCAGTGCCGTCAGTTGCCGTACAGGAATCAATTAAAAAGAAACCAGCACTGGTTATCCCAGCGCAGCAAAAGCCAGTGGCGCCAATTAAGTTTACAATGGCTGACATTGCTAATGAATCGTATACCCCAGCGCCTGCAGTAAAGCGGCCAGTAAAAAGTGCAGAACATACTAAAAATATCCCAGTTACCCTTATCAAGGGTGAGATCATATACCGGTGAAACATGAAAACATTAAGCGACAATGTCGTAACTAAAGAAGATTTACTCGTCCTTACAGCTGAAGTGGCAAAACAGGCAAAGTTACAAATTGAAGAAACAAATAGGGTAAGAATGCTTACTGCTTTATTTTTTCTGGCTAATTTAGCATTTACTGCTGCGCTGCGCTTTCTGCCATGAAATTTTTTCTGCCGGCTCTACTACTGCTGGGTAGCTGCACATCCCTTCCTCCCAAGGCACCAGGTGCACCAGTCAATACTACTGTGATTTTTAGGACTTGTGAAACGCAGGCCGCAAAAAACTATCCAGTAATAAAGCGATCAGTTCCTCGCAAACGCGCAAATATCACATGTAACTTGACTGACATCATACGGTGCGATGAGCAACGACACCCACCCGCCGCTCGGTCTGAAGTTGACGTTAATGAAAAACCTCGCCAAAACTTTATTCTTACTTGCTTAAGAGCAAAACTGAACGGCGCGTAATAGAGGCATTAGGTGACAAATAGCGTTTTGTCACCTCTGTACCGTTACACTTTAAAATACACTTCTTGGTAATACGTGATATTATAGCTCTGTCATCCTTATAAGGACACGCTATGAACAAGCTGTATTTTGCCGGAATAATTTATTTCCTATTTTCCCTGTACAGCGCAGTTACAACCAAGAATTGGTTTGGCGTGGTGGGCTGCATTGGCATGATATTCTTCTGTGCTGCTTGCCTCCACGATCGAACAAAACCTCCTTCACCACCAGATTACTAATATCTAAATACACCAGAATCATATTAAATCGGGTCATCTGGCGCACACATAATTCTTAAAGGTAAAAACGTGAAATTATCAGAAATTTTGAATGAAGGTTTTAAGGGCGATTGGGCTATTCTGCCTGCCACAATGACGCTATATGATAAACGCACCGTTGATATTATCCGCGCGGCCTCCGAATGGACTGAGTGCACTATTTTAGTCTGCCATAATGAAGATGACAGAATCTGTTTTGTTTCGAGTGCAGGAGATGCGTACAAATATTACGCTGGAGATGTAGGTAAGTCTTATTCTACACACCACGATCAAACAGGTGTGTCTAAAGGTCGCTACACAATTAAAAATGTTGTGCACTTTTTTGATGGCGAAATTAAAAACAAAGTCAATGAAGTTGGATTAAAGGAAAAAGCTTCTCTGTCCGTCTTCAAATAATTTATATTAGGCCAATACCGCGCCAAAAGGATTACTAATGAGCCAGTTCCCGGTTATTCGCACGCTGAGCGATATCAGCCCTGCTATCGAAAGCAATCATCAAATCAGAGTAAAAGTTGACGACAGCACCGGACATACTGTTGTTTGCTATATGGTGCAGGACGAGGATACTTTCTCCGGTGATTCGCCTGAGATAGAGCGGGAGTGCCGCGGTATTACTTTTGACAGCGCTGGTAATATTGCTGCCCGCACCATGCACAAGTTTTTTAATGTTGGCGAGCGGCCAGAGACCATGCCTGATCAGATTGACTGGTCAAAAGTTGATCGAATCATGGAAAAGCGTGATGGTTCCATGGTGACTCCAGTGCTGACACCACTCGGCCCGTCGCGGTTTAAGTTTAAAACTAAAAAGACTTTTACTTCTCCAGAATCAATTTGCGCGGACCAGCAGGCAGTATATCAAATTAGATATGACTGGATCGTTGACATGTTGGAGAAAGGATTGACTCCAACCTTTGAAATGACTTCGCCCCGATTTCCAATTGTGGTAATGTACAGCGCAGACGAGCTCACACTGCTGCACATCAGAGAAATGGTATCTGGTCGGTATTTGACTGCGGAAGAAATAGTTTTTACGCACCCGCCGTTTCCAGTTGTAGAAAATATGGTTGCCCAGTTCTGCAGCGAGAGCACACCAAGTCAAGTACAGTGGGAAAAGCTCCGAGTGTTTGCCGAGACTGCCACAGGCATGGAAGGCGTTGTTATTCAGTTTCACGGCGGTGAGATGATGAAACTCAAGACTGCTTGGTACATTAGCTTGCACCACTCGGTTGTGTTTACACGCTGGAGAGATGTGGCTCGTACTGTGTGCGCTGATCAGGCTGACGATCTCAAAGCTGCATTTACAATGGTGGGGCGTTCAATTGAACCGATCTTGAAAGTTGAGCGTCGGATTATGAGCGAGATCTCAAATACACAAAACTCTGTAGAAGAACAGGTTAAAATCGGTCGAGCTCTTGATTGGTCGATCAAAGATATGGCACTAGCGTTAAGAGATCATCCGCTATTTCCACTGATCATCCGAGAATTTAAGGGTCAAGAGGTAGACTACATGGAACACTATGTTAAAAACTATCTTGATGACGGCTGGAGTTTGGAAGTAATTCCTGCTGTTTAAACTATATTCAATTTCTTTAATCATTGCAGAAAATCATGAAATCTTTTTTAAAAGCGGTATTATGGGTTGTTGTTCTTTTTATCGGGGTTATTTTTGCTGCTATTTATGCACAGAAAAAATCGGACGAAGCAGGTGCTAAGAAATATAAAGAGTCTTTTGTGTACGAACGTAGTTTCAATCCAGCTGATGAAATTTATGTAACTGACTGCATGAAACAGGTCAGTTCGTATTTCTTAACCGGAAATTACATAATGGGATTTGAAAAATATTATGTTAAAGTGAAGCGCCACAAGGATGAAGACTATATTTTAGTAGCTATTTCTGGAGCTGAACTTAAAAGATCACGTGTACCCAATGAACTTTTTATCGCACCACGCGCTATGGAACCTCAAGCGGGATTATGTATATACCGTGAAGGTACTCAAAATCTTGTTGAGACCCATTACTCAACAGGTGCAAAATGGATTGTCAAGCAATATTAAAATGATTCCACTACAACGGGTTGTTAAAAAAAAAGAAATCAACAGGAGTTAACACCAGAAAGCTGTTAATAGAAAACGGACACATATTTAACCAGTAGAACTAAGGAAAAATAAGCGGTGCGACAGTCAAAATATAGAAGTCTTCAAGAGGCCCTGGCACAAGCGTTCTGGGGATTTATTGTATCTTTGGCGCTGCAAATTTTTCTGTCTCACAAATACAACATGCAGATCTCCCTCATGGATAATCTGCACATCACATTCCTGTTCGCGTTCGTGGGCATGGTTAAAAGCTACTTTGTTCGCCGTTATATGTCTAAGGGCGATCAAAAAGAGCAAATCGCAGAAGTAGATAAGTCGTTACACTCTTCTGACACCGTTACACTTTAAAGTGTACTTTCATCCTGAACTGGTATATTATTGTCTCATACGCTGAGAACATGATCAGGAGATAAAATTGAAATCAAAAATCACAGAGCAATCAGTATTTCAGATTGAAACCAGTATTGCTCAAATCTCTGCAGCTCGCGCTAAAAATACAGATCCGGCCACGCGCGAGTTCCAGCGCAAGACACTTGAAAATTTAGAAATCAGGCTGCAGTTCGCTGTCAAAGATCGCAACGCAAAAGCTGAAGAATATTTGCGCGAACATGGCGGTGCAGATTGGTGGCAAGCAATTGCTAAACTCTATCCTATTACCTTCAGCGAAGAGCTCTGCAAACACATAGTAACAAGTAAAGCACGAGATTGGGAAGATGAGTTGTGCTGGGAATTTGCTGAAAAATACGAGGCAGTTGAAAAAGTGCAGCAGTTAATTGTGTGGCTTAATCAAAATCGTGAACGTGGATTTGGCGATCGCGATGCGGATCTGGTCAAACTTGCGCAGTAACCGGAGAAGAAAATGTATTCGACAAAAGTGGCGTTTGTATTTGTTGTCAATAACAGCAACAGCAAAATTGTCGTGCACGCGCACGATGAAGAAACTGCGTTTGAGCTAGCGCAGGAACAAGTTGGTGCGGACGGTGGATTTCGTTATAGCCATTGCGTAAGTGGGCCTGGCAACGATGAAAAGTTCGCTGCACAAACTGCTCAATTGGAGAACAGCAATGAAACACGGTAAATTTCTGGCTGCGCTCGCACTAATCAGCGCGCTGTGGATTGGGCTGTACTTTCTCGGAATTAACGTGGTTTCAACAGTTTTTAAGACTTTGTTAGGATCGTAAAGTTAAGAGGGGTCAGCAGATCCCTCTTAATTCTTTTACTAAGCGCTCTACAGATTAAAAATTCGGTGTGAGCCAGGCAGTTCAGATGACTCTACGTGTAGAACTGTTCAACACACGCTGTCTCTAGAGACCGTTTAGTCAAAGTTATACTGGAATGAAATTAAGGGAGCCATTGGCTCCCTTAATTATTTTAGTGCTCTAAGAGATTAAGCCGTGCGAGTACCACTGCTAAACGAATGGCGTGTCCTGCTTACTTGACCGCCTTTAGTTTGCTGCTCGTCTGGACCGTCCAAATGAGTTAACAACTCACGAACCAGTGCTGAACGCTGAATATCGCTGTGGCCAAACTCAATCACATTGATATTTTTCGACCGACCGCGCAAGCGTCGAGTTAACCACTCCAAACCGTTTTCCGGCAATCCTCGCAAATCACTCTGGGTTACGTCGCCGTTGACCACAAACGTTGAATACTCACCGGCTCGGGTGACAAACAGTTTGATCTGTTCGATGGTGGTATTCTGAGCTTCATCAAGAATTACATACGCATTGTTAAACGTGCGACCGCGCATATAGGCAAGAGGTGCAAATTCAATTTTACCAGTCTCAAGTAACTTTTTAGCCATGGTAACACCAACAAGCTCCTCAAGTGCGTCAAGCAGCGGACGCAGATATGGGCTAATCTTTTCCTCAAACGTGCCAGGTAAGAAACCAAGATTTTCACCGGCTTCGCATACTGGGCGAGTCAGAACAATTTTTGAGACGTCGTTTGCTAGAAGTTTCTCGACGCCTACGGCCATTGCGAGAAAAGATTTACCTGAGCCAGCCGGCCCGGTACCTATGGTAAGTGCGGATCCACGAAGAGATTCAAGATAGAACTCCTGTGAAATTGACTTTGCTTGAAGTTGCGTTTTAAGGCGTATTACTTTTGTACCCTCTTGGTTAATTGGCTGCGGATATTTTTGCTTGGTGGTTGTGGCGAGCTTACGACCCATACTATCCTCCTAAGGACTGGGTTCACAAACGGCGTCTTCCTAGAGATCTTTCTCCAGGTGACGAACGGGTTCAACCAGAGGGGCGTCAGGAAAAAGCTGCGACCACAGAATACGGTCGCTCAAAGTTAGGAGTAAGCCCATGATTGTCTCGAGGACAGCCGCGACGTGATGCGAGGCTGGGGAGTTTGGTTTTAACAAGATATTAGTCTTGCTTTTGCAGGACAAAATTAATCCACTCTACTACTCCAACCGACCGGTTGTGTAGCAAGCTTTCACCAGCAACAATACAATCCAGCAAATAACTTGCCAGTCGTACGTGGTCACCGTCGCTGAGCGCCTTTAGCGCGTCTTTGACAGCCGTGGTGGTGGACTCATCGCCATAATTAACAGGATTTTCAAAATGTAGGTCTACACTCTTCAAACCATTCTTGAAGAACCCAGCCACGCGGGCCAGGATAAATAGCTGATACGGATTAGTGATTTTACCAGCGGTAACTATTTCCTGCAGCGTCAAGTCAATTAATTGAGTTGAATGGCCAGGAACACCGTAAATAAATTCGTTTTCGTTAATGATTGTTTGATGTAGGTTCATAATAGGCTCTGTGTTCTTGATTATATATTTAGCCACTCTTGCCGGTTCGTGTTACTACTGTATGTCTTTAGGAGAAACAAAATGTCTGAATCTTGGGTTGACACACCACAGGTTGAAATACCAGCACCACATACGTGGGACACGCTGTCCCTTAATAATTTAATTGATGTAAAAAATCAGTTATTGAACAAACAAAGTATGGCAAGAGGCGCACCAGCCTACGTTAGTGCTATTAACGATTCACTGGCGCAATTAGAGCAGATTATTTCAGAAAAATCTAGCGATTCGCGCGGCGCTTAGCGGCAGATTTTGTAACTGCGGGTCCGTCGATATACTCTACCACGCGATCTACAAGGCCATATTTCAAACACTCGGCTGGGGTTAGATACCGGTCGCTTGGAGAAAATAACACGTCCATGATTTGCTTTTTAGACATTGTAGAGTGCTTTAAAAAGTGCTTTACAAATCTTTCCTCGAGCTGTGCGTACGCAGCGTGTACTGCAATAAGCTCGTGTTGCTTGCCGGAAAAATAACCACTGAACTGGTGCGCCATTACCTCGGCGTTTTTAGTAAGAGTTCTGAGACCCCTAGTGCCACCGGAAACAAGCAGCACTCCCATTGACGCCACAGTGCCAATACCTACCGTGCTAATCGGCAGTCTAGAAGTTTCCATGAGATCGATAATTGAAAAGCCCTCGCCAGTTTCACCGCCCACAGTGTTGATCAATATGGTCAGCGGGTCACTTGAGTTACGGGACAGATTGGATTTTAAGATGAACTCACAGGCCGCATAAGAAGTATCTATATCAATCTCTCCAAAGAGCATGTGGCACCCAAGGGACTCTAAACTGTGCATATCGTACGGCAATTGGTCATCTATCATTGAATCTGCTGTTTTACGCATGGCGTCTCCTGGTGTGTACAGACTATTTACTGCGGCTAAAACGGTACATGTTAGAGTAATCCTGGTTCTAATTGTGCTGAACCTGAATAATTATAGGCAGTAAATTCTGATATTACAGCTGGCTCTAAATAGCAGTGCTCTGCCCTTTAAAGCTAGCAGTGTCAGAGCGCTCTTGTTTCAGCTAGCGGAACTTAAGGAGTCACAATGTATTCTCTTTTCTGGCGCTCGCCAGCTCTACCATTTCTACAAAAGAACACGGCAATTGCTGTGCCAGCAGGCTCAATTGTTTCAAACGCGGCGTCACTGCGTTTTACCGGCAAAGGCGCATCAAACTACGGCAAAGTGCAGCAAGAAAATCTCTTGCGGTTGCTTGAAAATTTTGCTGGGCCAACAGCGCCAGAGTATTCAACCGTTGGCCAGGTTTGGTATGACACAGATGTCACAACGCTTAAAGTAATGGTGCGTTCTGCTCCCGAGCCTGATGCGTGGCGCTCTCTTAATTCAACACAAATTACTGGTATTGGTGAGGGTCCGCCAAGTCCAGCAAGTTTAGGTGATACTTGGTTTTCGCGAACTGGCTCAGCTTCAGGCATTCAGTACGTGTACACGGGAATTGGGCGCTATCCACAAACAGGCAATGAAATCGGCGGGTGGGAGCAAGTATTTCCAACTGTTGAACGCGCTGCCGGCCGCGAAGAATATGACTACATGCTGGGTCTGTTAAAAACACTGATTGGAGACACGTCTGAATCGGGCGGCAGTGGTGCGTTTAATCGGGCAATTGCCAATCTTACTGACTTTGATTTGCTTGATGCAAGTTTGGTAGAAAAATTTAACAGCCTCTTGCCTCTTGACAGAAACGTCCTCAGCTCTGGCGCAAACAGCAGCCTCTTAAAAGTAGACCCAAACTCAAACGACTGGGATTTTTTACTGAGCGCTGCAAAGTACGCAATTAACAGGCTAGACGTGCCGCTTGGTTATCTTACTGACGTGAGCCCAGTGCCGTTTGTCACTGACGGTCGTGCACCACCGTCAGCTCTTAAGGAGCTGGATCCAATTAACCCACAGTATCCTGATGCACTGCGTTTATCCAGCAGAAAAACCGGTACTATTGCGCTTGGGCGGTACTACCAAGAAACGGTAAACGTCTTGCGCACGGCTGAACGAGTCAGATACTTGTTAAAAGGCATGCAAGGAGCCAGTTTTTCTGACACTGTAGAGCCCACCTCTGTTGGCGCGTTTACTTATTCTGGTCAGTTTACAACTCCGGTAACTCACGGGCTGTTGTACCGGTTTGACCAGGCCAGTCGCGCACGGTTCTTTTTTGCAGGTGGCGCTCTCACATTTGCTGGTACACACGCACCAGGTTCAGCGCCAACTGCTGCTGACATTGACCTTAAAACTATACTGGAAACTCACGGCAGAATTAGATTTACTGCTGATAGAACTTTTATACTTGACGGTGCTAACTCGCCAGCGCTTGCTGTACAGCCAATAAACTTAGGATTCAATGATCTGACCCTGGGATCAACGGTACTTGCGGTGTTTAACGTTGGTGCTGCCACAATCAGATTCTCTGCAAACCTCGTTGATGGTGTGGAGTCTGGGATTGAGGATGGCGTTAACCTGGTAATTGAAATCACCACAACGGCGGGAACCACTGGCGTAACAACCGTTGAGTGCGGCTATATTAGCGATGGTGAACTCTTTAACAGCCCGCCAGTTCGCGTGTATCCACAACCGCTGGCTCTTACTGCAACTGACAGGACTGGTCAGTTCGCATAATCATCCTTATCTCCTGAGTGTACTTTAGTGCTGACTTATCTTAAAATCAGCATGACTGCACACAAAGGAGATATATCTTATGAAACGTGTTCCAATTATCAGCGTTGGCCAAGTTTACTTACACGGCGATTTAAATCAGTATTTGGTTGTTACTAAATCGACTGGCGGAGACGTTCAGTTCAGGGGGATTGGCTTTAGTGGTATGAACGAAGCTGAAGTATTTCTTGGACGATTCCTGCCAGTAGATCCCTGCGATCTCTCAGACGACGAGTGTATTGAGCTAGTAAACCTGTTACCAGAGCAATACGACACCCTGTTAATGGGTTGGATACACGGCTGGACTGGTGAGGATGAGGACGAATTGTGATTAGTGCAGTCTCAATTTTTGTTCTAGCTGCGCACTCCGCCGTTATTGCGACCTGTGCCGCACGTTGCGGCCATGACACATTTGCTGCAGTGGCGTTTTACGTATCGGCCGCAGTGTTTAGCCTGTCCAGCGCTGCTGGAATAGCAGGAATTCTTTAGGAAAAAATATGGCTCGCAAAATACTCTCTAGCCGCCCGACAGAGGACAGCAATCTTTCAATTTTGCAGGAGCTGTTGTTTGCGGTGAAACAAATGCTTGACTACGAGGATGATCCAATTCCTGGTGACTTGGACGCCACCATCTTGGCGCTGGATGAAGATGTTATTGAACTGTTAGTAGAATACAGCGATCTGCACCATGACTATTCAAACGCCAGGGGCGACAACATGGTGATGACCATACGAAATAGCGCGCTTGAAATAAATCTGGAGCAAAAAACCGCAGTGATGGATGAGTTGTTAAAGCCAATAGATCCCAATGGAGAAATTTTATCTGACGCGCTGGGTGTCCTTATTTATTCGGGCAGCGCAAAAACAGAAACGGAACTATCAGAAGACGGCTCTGTTACTGCAGTGTTTTCTTTTACTGAAGAGGATCTGCGTCAAGCACTGGCGCAGGCAATAGAGTCGTATGTGGTTGATACACAAAACGAGTTTACTGGCAAATAGCACAGTACCACCAAAAATAAAATAAGGCTCTTTGAGCAGAAAAGAAATCATGCACACGCTTATCGTACTGTGTCACCTGCGCTGGGATTTTGTTTGCCAGCGCCCGCAGCACTTGCTCACACGACTGTCACAGTTCTACAATGTAGTTGTAATAGAAGAGCCGGTTTTTAACGATAAATCAGAGAGCGCTGTTGATTTTTTAAAGATCATGCGGCCCGCTGACAACATCACAGTGTACCAGCCGCATACGTCAGTAAGCGAATTTGGTTTTCATGACGAGCAACTCGCGGCAATGCGGCCACTGCTGCAGAATCTAATAGCTGATGGCAGCCCGCAGGTTGTATGGTTTTACACCCCAATGGCGCTGCCATTGTTGGACTGCTTTAACGCTGAAGCAATTGTATACGATTGCATGGACGAGCTCAGCGCGTTTAATAACCCACCACCGCAATTGCTGGAGCGTGAGGCTGTCCTGTTAAAAATCGCAGATTTAGTCTTTACTGGTGGGCCAAGCTTGTACAAAGCCAAACGCGACCGCGCTAAAAGCGTGCACTGCTTTTCAAGTAGTGTTGATGTTGCGCACTTTAAGCGAGCACTAAATCGCTCGGAACCGCATGAAGCGCTTGCAAATATTCCTGGCCCACGCCTTGGATTTTACGGCGTAATTGATGAACGGTTTGACCTTGAACTAATAAAAACTCTTGCTGATCTAAAACCAGACTGGCAAATAATTCTAATAGGCCCAGTGGTAAAAATAGATCCGGTAACTCTGCCACAACGCGCTAATATTCACTATTTGGGCCAGCGCACTTACGACGAGTTACCACTGTTACTTGCGGGCTGGGATGTGTGCCTGCTGCCGTTTGCACTTAACGCGGCAACAAAATTTATTAGCCCAACAAAAGTGCTTGAGTACATGGCTGCTGAACTGCCAATTGTGAGCACCAAAATTACAGACGTTTATGAACCATACGGCCACGTGGTGCAGATTGCGGATGACGCTATTAGCTTTGTGGAATGCTGCCACCGCGCGCTAGACATGACAGTACCTGAAAAAAGAGAAATGGTTGCAAAGATGAGGATAGTGTTGTCACGCACTTCATGGGATAAGACCTCAAAGGAAATGCAAGTTCTGATAGAAGCCAGTTTAGCTTAATTATTAGATCAAATAAAAACGCCTGAACTATTTTACTAGTTCAGGCGTTTTTAGTATTGAGAAAAAGAATCAGGGACTTGGCAGTTTCTTGGGATTAGACAGTACGTTCTCAGCGCCATATTGATTTCTTAAAGCAAGAGCAAGATTTGCTTCAAGCCTTTTGGCTTCTTTTACGGTCAAATTTGTCTGCAGCACTGCCATCTCAACAGTGATGGCAGTCACGCCCTGCAAGTACGCCTCATCAAAAATTTTAATAAAGCAACCAGTAAAACTAACCCTATTGATACTGGAAATATGCTTTTGAAGCCGAATCTTTGGCTTACCCGTGGTTTCACCAGCGTAATAAAGCTCTCTATTAGAACCGCCGTGTAAAGTTAATTTAAGCTGGTATACAGAGCTTGTATTCTCTATTACTAAATGCTCGCCGATAATTTTACGCCCGACAGGAATGCCCATCATATAATCAATCCATGGTGATTGGAAAGATGTTAGGCGTTGCGGTATCTTACTGGGCTGATCACGTACAATTTTTAAATTTCTTTTCATTGCCGTACTCTATTAGTTAACTCGGCATAGCTCTATTATACTGTTTCAGCGCTGGCAACCGTTACACTTTTCTTGGATCATTAACCCGAAATGGTGTTAAGATGTCTCTATTGCAGCTAACAAATACTGAGAAAATCATGCAAATAGCAGAACGAATTAATTCTAAACTGTTCGCGTTTGACAGTGTAAAGCGCCAGTTTAAAGCTCGTCATGATGTGCTGCGTATCATGGGGCACAAGCCCTTTGCTCGGCTCTATTCTGAGAATGCGCGCATTTCAGAAATTGGTTTTTTCTTAGCATCACAGCGCACCGGCGTAGCACAGTGCTTTTTATTTGTGCGTGTACTTCGCAGTGGTGATCGTGTAACTGGTTGGTTGTTTAAGCCACTGCTCAACACTGGTGCAACTGGCGTAGAGTTAATTATTACTAACGATTAAACCTGTGATAAGATGCCTGAACACACGGAGGACTCATGCTTTTAAATGTGGCTAATCTTCAGAATTATTATCGGCTCGGATACAACGTCTTGCTTGAGGGTGAAGCGGGCGTGGGTAAAACCGCGGTAATTTCTCAGGTGTTTGAAGGGCTGAACTGGAAGTATTTCAGCGCAAGTACACTTGACCCATGGGTAGATTTTGTCGGCATTCCACGCCACGTAAAAGATGAAAAACTAGGTGATGTGATTGACCTAGTGCGGCCGCGATTTATTGTTGAAGATAATGTTGAGGCTATTTTCTTGGATGAGCTGAACCGCGCGCCGGACAAAGTGCTCAACGCGGTGATGGAGCTTATTCAGTTTAAAAGTATCAACGGTCGTAAACTGCATAACTTAAAAGTAATCTGGGCTGCCATTAACCCAGCGGACGATCAGGGTGATTACACCGTATCGCACCTGGACAAGGCACTGCGTGATCGGTTCCACGTGCAAATTCAGGTTCCGTATAAATTAGACGAGAATTATTTCAAGACAAAGTATCCTCAGACTGCTGATGCGTTTATTGCTTGGTGGTGCGATTTACCAACAGCAGTGCAGAAAACAGTATCGCCACGGCGGTTGGATTACGCGGCGGCGGCCCATGAGAACGGCTGTTTACTCTCGGACTTTTTGCCGGCTGAATCTAACATAGGCAAGCTTAAAAAGGCAATCAAGGCTATTCCATTTCAGGAACAGCTCTCAGAATTACTGAGCAAAAACGATGCCACCTCTGCTGGTAATTTCCTGGCCGAAATTAACCACGCCACAAAACTGCTCTTGCTGATCAATCAAAAAGATCCTACTGCGGTTCAGTTTTATAAGAAGTTCGGCGCTGTGTTGCCAAAAGAGCTGGTAAACGCGCTGGCGCCGCAGATTAGCGCTTTTGAATCCGGCGCGCGAATTACTACCTTCAATGAACTACTGCCAGTGCTGAATGGAAAAGCTGGTGAAGTTGCTATTACGCAAGAGATTAATAGCGTTGCGTTTGCGTACTCAAATGAAACACTGCACGATGCAGTAAAACGCGAGGTTGCCAGCCCCTCCATCGGGCTTAGAAAATTAGTCAACCATATGACTCTTGTAATGTCTAGAGCACCCGAGCCAGTATTGCGGGCTGCAATGTTTAAGCCAGGTACTTGCGAGCGGTCTAATTTTGCCGCATTGGCGCTGTTTATTGCTGACGCTGACAAAACTTTTGCCCTGTTTTCTAGAGAGGATCGCAAGAAAATTAACTCACACACGTATGCCTTGAAGTGCGCCGCGTCAAAGTGGATGTAATATGAAGAGCACATTTAACTCAAGTGACACTGTAGCTCTTACCAGAGAAGAACTGCTTAAAATCAGTTTGGACTTGGAGCAGTATCACCGGGTATTCGACGCATTTTGGAACATGAGCCAGGTATTTTTTACTACTCGCGCGAATATCCGCACTGCAGCCGTGTGCTTTCCGCCGCATCAAAAGCCTCACATGCTGCTTAACCGTAAATTCTGGGACTCACTAGACAACAACGGCCAGCTGTTTGTGATCTTGCATGAGTGCCTACACGTTATGTTGGACCATGGGCTCAGGAACGCACGTCATGTCACAGGAGCTACCGCACGCAAAATCAACATTGCTCAAGACATTACCATTAACGAGATGATTGCCGGGTTGTTTGGTTTTCCGCGCGGCTTGCTGCTAGGCTGGGAAAAATACTGCTGGATTGACACATGTTTTAAGAACCCAGAAACTATTGAGCACAATCAAGTATTTGAGTACTACCTTAGAAAGCTGATTGAACAGGGTGCAGATCCTGAGGTGAGCACCGTTGATGATCACCGCGGATCCGGCGAGGATAGCGGTCCTGTTGATGATGAGGCCAACACTGCTGATGGCAGTCAAGAGGTTGAAAATAGCGATGATGGCGATCCAGATGACGCAGCGCAGGAGCTCGGTACTTACCTGTCTGCCGACGAGCTTGAGGCTCTACTGAAGCGCACAGGTCCTGAGGGCGGCGCAGGTATTAAACACTCGCCATTTAGAACGGTGCTAGAAAAAATGGTGCCACCACGGTTAGATTTCAACACCATTGTGCAGCGCCTTAAACGCTCAGCAAAATCAAAAGAACAGCGCGCTGACCAGTCTTTTACTCGTGAAGACAGGCGCTTTAATTCTCTGCCCCGCAGCCTAAGCTTGCCAGGTAGTATTGATCGCAAACCAAATAACAACAAGCTTATTACGGCCGTGTTCTTTGACGTGTCTGGGTCGTGCATGCAACACATAAACGCATTCTCTGCAGTTAAAGATGCCTTTGAAAAAGAGACAAAGTTATTTGAAATGCGTGCGTACACCTTTGATACTGCGATTGCACCGGTAGATTTATCTGGCGATATTAGGATTGGCGGTGGCACAGCATTTCATATTATTGAAGCAGAGTGCCAGCGAATAATGATGGAAGATGGCCGGTATCCTGATTGCGTGGTTGTTATTACCGATGGTTACGGCACTGCAGTTCACCCCGCTTACCCTGGTCGGTGGGTCTGGTTGCTCACGCCTGATGCAACTACCAAATTTATTCATAGTGCGTCCGGCGCTTGGGCAATCTCAAAGGTTACTTTTTAATCGCAGCCTTGTTACACTTTTCAAGAAACCGTTACACTTCTCTAGTTTTCTCTGGCCGGATCCTGAGATATAATTCTTCTTGTCAACAAGAGAGGAATTAAAGAATGTCTAAATCATGCGCCGTACAATTCAATCAAACCGCAGGTCGCTGGGAAGCGATTTTCGCCGGTAAAGTTCTCTCCTCAAGCACGGATGTTGTTGGTGGTAAAGACTATATTATTCGCGTTATTGAGGGCGGCTTCAGCAAGAAAGCTCGCGTGCACAGTGTTACTAAATGCCAAATTATTGAATCCCAAATAACACCAAGTGCTGGTATTGAAACCTCCGCCCCAGTTGCTGTTGAAGTCTGCGCAGTTGAAAAAGAGTTCTTAATTAACGAACGCTTCCAGATCATGGAAGACTATGTTGACATGGTTGCTGCACGCAGCCTTGCATCTACCATTGTTACTGGCGAGGGCGGCCTTGGTAAGACGTACACCGTGATGAAAGCGCTGCGAAACAGCGGATTAAAAGACATTACTAAAATGGACATTGGCGCCAAATTTGACGGCCAGCGTGGTTATGTGGTTGTAAAGGGCTACAGTACTCCTAAGGGTTTGTTCCGCACTCTCTACGAGAATCGCAATCAAATCATTGTGTTTGATGATTGCGACAGCGTGCTCAGAGATCCAGTCGCCGTAAACATTCTAAAAGCCGCGCTTGATTCGTATGAAGAGCGTGTGGTAACGTGGAACGCAGAGAGCTGGAGCAACAGCGAAGATTTGCAAAAGAGCTTTGAGTTCACTGGTGGTGTGATCTTTATCTCAAACATGCCAAAAGCCAAAGTGCCGCAAGCAATTCGCTCACGCGCCATGTGTGCCGATGTTGGCATGACACGTGATGAGGTAATTGAGCGCATGCAGGTAATTGTTAACTCTGAAGAGTTCATGCCTGAGTTTGACGCTGAAATGAAAGAGGAAGCACTACAATTTGTTACTGAACACGCTTACCACCCGCTTATTACCGAACTTAACCTGCGATCCCTTGTAAACGTGATTAAGGCACGAGCTGCAAAGCCTGATTCTTGGAAGCGGCTGGGATTATATTCAATGGCCAACGGCTGATGTTTGGAGGAACTATGAATCTTTCTAGAAGCCAGTTAAAAGATCATGCACTGCACTTGAAGTGCACAACCTGCGGCCATGAACAGACCGTTATTCCGGCCGCAGGAATTGTGGAAGAAGACGGCGACATCTGTTTTTACTTTGGTTCTTCAGCTCACTTCTGCGATGAATGCGATGGTGGTGTGTTAGACGGAATGCGGGTGACCCACTGCGATTTTAAAAAGAGGAACTGATATGCTCTATACCCCTCAAGAACCGTGTGAGCCTGGCACCCCTGGCAAGTGCCCGCTCTCTCACGATGCAGTCACCCACATGCCTCCCGGCAAGTATTTCATCGGAGATCCTGGACTGGTACTTGATAGCCTATGGGACGAGGTACTTGAAGCAACTCAAGTTTTTGATCAACACCGAACTTCACTCGCTGGATTCGAGCTTTGGGGCGCACGCACAGCTCAGTCCTTCAAACACGTCTTCACAGATCAAAATGATGCCGAGTATTATGTCTATGATGGTGTACTTGGCTGTGTTCCTATTGAGCTCATCGAAGATCCGCACGGAGAGGATTTTGGCACGGTTGTCGATGCTCCTCTTGGGCTAGAAATATCAGTCTTTAAGGGCGTGTTTAGATTTGGCGATATTGTTATCAACACTAATCTGCCTCAAGAAGACAGTAATAATGGGCACGACCTTGATCCAGAGGACGACCGGTTGGTGCCGTAGAGGGGCAATAAATATCCTAAACACTTGGAGAATATTTTGCCTGAAAAATTGCGGAACAGCCTTATTCACAAAGCGGCGGCGGGTTTATTAGTTATTGGTTATCAATTAAAAGAACTCCTAGATGCCTATGATTTTTTTGCTGAGCGCTATCCGCCCGAATCGCTGTCAGACGAAATGGTGCTGCGAGATCTAGAAATTTCTATTATTGCGCTTGGCTATTTGCCGCATCAAGTAGCTGCTACAGTAACTGCGTGGCAGAAAAACGAGGAGCAAGAGCTCAGCGTTATGGGGTTTGAAGTCAATGTGCTCAACGAGCTAGCAGTGCACTTGCATACTATTTCAAGCTTCATGACTACTCGCGACGTTAAAATAGATTACAAACCGCTGTTGATCAATGAAGCTTTTACGGCACTTAGAGTTGCAAATAGACTAATTGCGCACTCCAGAACTGCGTAGACCTGAATTCTCTTAAACCATTTACTGCTGCAAGTTGTTAAAATTAATCTTTCAATAACCTACTGAGAGATACAAATGGCGCGCGCTAAAACTGGGTACCCACGGGGCAGGCAACGCAATGGTGAAACCCGGCCAACGATCCCAAAAAACGTGCGGCGCTGCGCGCGTCGTGCTGAACGTATCGCTGCTGAACCAAATTACGCTGGGAAATTAGCAGAAAATATGCGCACCTGGCGTGCTAATAATCCAGAGCGCGCGAAAGAGATCTCAAGGAATGCTTATCTTCGCAAGAAAAATTGGGACACCTGTGGCAATAAGTTTGGGGTAGCTGGTGACTTCACCGTTAAACGAAAAGCTAAAAAGGCTTAATTAATTTCTTGCACCTAAATCAAAAATAAAATGTCAACAGATAAAACCACGCTAGGTGACCGCATTAAATCGTATGAGGCCGCCTCTACCTCTAGGTGTGCCGTTAAAGGCGAACCAATTATTGCCAGATTAGACGGCCGCGCCTTTCATACTTTTACTCAAGGGCTAGAGCGGCCATATGACGCACGGCTCTCAGCGCTTATGAGCGAGACGCTCAAGGCTCTGGTAGAAAATACTGGGGCAAAGATTGGCTACCAACAAAGCGATGAAATATCGCTGGTTTGGTATGTACCCGCTGATTCTACAACGCAGTACCCGCACGGCGGTCGCTTTCAAAAATTAGACAGCTTGCTTGCCGCCTACGCAAGCTCGTACTTTAACAGCAGAATTCCAAAGTTGCTGCCTGAGAAAAGTGGAACACTGGCACTCTTTGATGCGCGCACCTTTTCAGTACCTGATTTGCAGACAGCGTATGAGTGCCTGCTCTGGAGGCAGCGAGATTCTTTGAAAAATTCAATCAGCATGGCGGCTCAATCAGTGTGTAGCCACCGTGAGCTACAGGGTCTTAACGGCCTGCAAATGAAGACCCTAATGGCGGAACGAGGTTTAGAATACAGCCGTCTTCCAGAGTTCTTTAAATTAGGAGTTTTTGCACAGCGCACAAAGGTGAGTAGACGGCTCTCTGTAGAAGAACTAGCAAAATTGCCGGAGTGTGCCAGGACGGATGGTCTGGTAGTGCGGCCGGTGACTTCATTAGTGCATATTAATCTAGAGCATCTTGCAGATCCAATAGAGCAGCTATTTGGGTTGCAATTGTAACGGACTAAAACCACCGTTACAATTTAGTCAAGCACTATTTCCTGGTTCATGATATTATGGCTCTGTGCTAAACAACCAGGGAACAATATGTTAAAAGTTTTAAAACTCCAGGCCGAAATTTTTGTGATTGATGTGCAACTGGCTGTTAACTCGTTTCTGACTTTTATCTATTTGTAACATGACTAATGAGACGCAGTTAAGCGCGCAGGAACTGATAGACCGTGGTTATCGCATGGTCTCTAATTCCGGTCGAATGGTTGCAAGAATCGACCGAGAAGACTGGGTTGGTTCAATGGCCAGAAGGATGAGAGTAAACCCAAGGGATTTTTATGATCATCGCGGATTTCCAAGTAGCCAATGGTGTGATTATTATCGCAGAATGTTCAGCAGAGATGTGCTGATCGTTAACGAGGAAATTCTTAGTAAGATTCCAACATCTGGGCATGATCCAGTTGGATATGTGAAGTGCCAGGTTAACCCTGAATAAAGAATGTAGCGCATACTAATCGAGGGACCACTTGGTCCCTCGGCTGTTTCTAGTGCTGAGAATTACTTCTTCATTGATTTGATATCGTCTTCATCAAAATACAAGACGTCGTAGGCGGAAATATCTCCATCGCCTGCATGCTCTGCACTTAACTCATCAGCTCGTTCAAATGCAGCGCCCTTTTGCATTGGGCCTTCAACTGGCTTGTCCATGTGATCAACAACATAATGACCAGGTTCAGTAACTTTAAAATGCTCGGCGCCCTCTTTAATTCCAAGCTTTTTACGGATGCGATCTGCTTCTTTGTCGCGCCATGCGTCGTCTTTTGCTAAAAATTTACGATCATTGGATCCAAGCGCCGCTTGAAGATCTTTATCAAGAATAACTCCTGGCTTTTTGCCTGCTGCCAAGTTCTTAAGAGCAATATCGAGTGCGTCTTCTTTGTTACCAGTAACGCCAGCGCGCTTGGCCTTTAGCCGCTCACGCTCTTTTTTCAATTTCTCAAGCTTGTCATTATTTTTGAACAGACCAAATATCTCAGTGATTTGTTCGTCAGAGGTCTCGGGGCCATCTATAAAGAGCGAGAATTTTTTAAAAGAAATATCGGACATGCTGTCAACCTAGAGAGTTAGATCAATTATTTAGCGGAATAGGCAGTGATCCCACCACCGGCTGTACAGCTACAGGGATTTAGATTTAGAATAACAGTATTAAAATAAAGTCTGGAGCCAGACATGAGCGTTGAAAATTTAGTACAAGACGGCGAGAACCAGGCAGTACGAGTATTCTTGAGATTTTACCATCCTGACAATTGCGCCACAACTGAGTTTATGCGCGAGATGATGGCCGGGTCAGGCTATCCGCACTGGCCAGAGTGGGCTTTTGAAAATGAACTGCTCACAAAAGCTAGTGCTCAAGCGTGGATTAGATACCTGTTTAGCCTAGAGCCAGCAAAGTCAGAAACCCAGAGCACTGAGTTTTACAAGGGAATACAGCACGCACTGCATATTGCGGAAGATGAAAAAGCTAACATAACACAAAAATACATTGATCGCATCAATCAAGACAGAGCAGAAATGAATGGAAATATGAATTGGGCCAGGCTTGAGGGCGCAGTCTGCGTTGTGGAAAAACTAAAACAGTCTTTGGGTTTATCAACACTATGACGCGTCAATTTGTACTTGTTAAAGCCACAATCAGCGAACAGGGTTTTGCTGACAGGCAGGGCAGCGGAATCTGCAAATTAAAGCGTAACCAGAACTTATCAGAGTTTATAACGCAGTACACACTTGATCGTGGGTTTAGTAATCTAGAACTGTACGAGCGTGGCAGTAGTACAGCCGCTATTTTTAGAACTGACACTCAGATCATGACTTGGAACTTTACAGTGTACGGCGAAGATGATATAATGCAGGCTATAGTTAATCTTTCTCGCGAAGAGCTTATTAGAGATCTGCAGGAAATCCTTCCATTAAAGGAATTACAATGACTAAAGTTTTTGGAATTAGCGGTGCACAGGGCGCTGGCAAATCAACTTTGCTGGCAGGTCTGGAAAAACGGCTGTACGTTGTAGACAATTTTAAAGTATCGCGAGCTGTGCAAGAACAACTGGGTTGGAGTTCACTTGATCGAGTCATGGATTCACCAGAGAGCATGATGGAGTTTCAGCGAGCGGTGTTTGATCAAAAGTACAAAAACGACCGAGCACTATTGCAGCGCTCAAAGATAACCTCTGACGTGATTTTAACCGAGCGCACGTTTGCAGACATTTCCGCGTATACTTCGCATTGGGTGTGGGAGTTTGTGCATACTGACCGCCTTGATATTGAAGAAGGCCTGAAGTTTTTAAGAATTTTTAATGTTGATTGCAGCGCAGCTCATACTGAGATTTATGCTGGCACACTTTTACTTCCACTGATGCCGCACGTGCAGTTTGAAAACGATCCAAACCGCGCCAAGGAAAGAGACGCCAGTAAAATATACGCTGACGTCTTTAGGTTCTGCGAAAAGAAACTTTCAATACGGCATCCAAGGTTTGAAATAACTGCAAAGACTACTGAGGATCGTGTTAAGCAAGTAGTAACATTCATTAATGGAGTTGCATAATATGAAGTCCGTTCAGACGCTACTGCTGTTTGTGCTGGCATGCCTGGCGATTGTTGGTGTTGGTATGTTTGCGCTCATGAGTGTGCAGGGTGCTACTCAGTTATATCACTTAGTTCAACTAAAAGAAAACTGTCGAGAAACCGACAGGGCCCTGATAAAATCAGGTGGTAAATTAATTTGCGCGGCACCCGAGCGCTAATACCAACTTTAAGTGCTTAAGGAGAATGCTATGGGTAAAGACCGAGGATTCAAAGAAATTACGGGTGCAATGATCACAAAAATTAATGTCTCAGCTGTCAATGAGGTAATTTTGTATGACAGCAACACAAATACACGATACATTATAGAAGCAGAAATAGGGCCGTTAGGTATTCCAGAAATTTCCCTAAGGGTTGACAATAATGTCTCCTGAAAAATTCAGAAAATTTTTATTTGCGGTGTGGTTGCTGTTGGTACTTAGCTTTGTAATAGGAGTAACTGTGCTGATGGTAGTCACACAACATCGCATTACTGACGCCGCGCTGTTACGCAGCGCCATGAGCAGCGCTGCGTTTGGTGGCACTGCGGGCATACCTCTAGAAAGAAAATAATGGCGTACACTAAAGCATATTCAAGACATCATCCCGGAAAATTTGCGCTTTTAATTGATTGGGAAACAAGTGGTGCAGAATTTGGCGCTGACTCGTCAAAGCGCTTTCAGGGCCTGGCGTACGGTGCCATTATTTTTGACACCACGACCTTTGAAGCAGTTGATGAAGTTTACTGCGAAATGCACTTTGACGACACCAAGTACGAGTGGACTGAAGCTGCCGAAAAAATTCATGGCCTGAGCCGTGAGCATTTGTTGGCAAATGGCGTCTCCCGTGAAGAAGGACTTGCACTGTTGCTTGAGCTCATTCTCAAATACATTCCGCCTGGTTCCAAGGTTATGATTGGTGGTCATAACTGTAATTTTGACATGGACTTTACTAATCAGCTCTTTGCTGATTTTGGGCTAGAGATTGTATTTCACCACGTGGTGCTTGATACCAGTTCTTTAGCCTTTACTCTGATTGGTGAGTACAAATCAGATGTGGTGTTTGACTTGCTGGGTGGTATTGAAAAACGTAATCTGCACAATGCCTTAGAAGACGCCAAGGCCACTCTTGCTGTGCTCAGAAACGCGCGTCAAATCTTTGAAAAAGGTCTTGCAGCTGATATTGCAGGGTGAGGTGAACAAATCATGAACGCACAGCGCGGTATAACTTTGTCTGCTCAAGAGGTTGATTTTGCGGCGGGGGCTATTAAATCCTTACGTGAATCTCTTGAACAGCACGCTTCATGGCTTAAAAATCATCAGGGCATACCTCTTCCAGGAACAGGTATTGCAATTAGCGAAATTAACAGTGAAGTCTGTGCTTTACTAACTTTAGAATTAAAGCTGATGAAAACATGCTTTAGTTTTGCAACACCTAATGATTCAATATGACACGCTCAATTATCCATCGCGAGCGTGGTGTGTTCAAATTCCAATGCTTATTCCGACACGCATGGGGTAAGTTTTGTAGTCCTAAAATTCGGGACTGCCCATTTCCATCGCTTGATACGTACATCTGGCAACAGCGCACCTGCTCTAGATGCGGCGCTGAGCACGGAATTGAGACGGACAACGCTTAGACAGAATAGTGTACACCTAACCCGGCCCGTGTTATAATAATTCTTTTGATGATGAGGCTAAGCAAATGACTCTAAAAGACACGGTTGGTCGATACGTAATGGGCGATGCAGAGGTACGGCTTACTGGAAGAGTTGCCACTCGCCCAATGCCGGGTGGCAGATCTCAAGAACTGGTAGAAATTACTCCCGCTGATGAAAATGAAGGTACCTGGAAGAAGTGGGTACCAGAAGCGTCCTTGTTTAAAATTTCAGGCGAAGCACCAGCAATTTTAAAGGAGAGCTCAAAATGAGTACACGCTATACGACACTTACGTACTTTCAAGTTTTCCTCTTGGCGCTCTTAACCGGCTTTATTGCTGGAGCAGTAGTGCTTGCTTATACGCAGTACACCGCCTATCGAGTTCTGCCACAGGTTGTCTCGGGTGCAGACGGCAAGTGCGTTAAGGTGGTGAACTTTGAAAACGGCCATGCCTTTGGCTGCCCTGATGTTGACGTGTTGCTACGCCGCTACCGACCGGTGTCTGGTTTTTAAGGAACCCCTGACCCAGTAAATAGGGTATACTTTACCTTAAAGAGGCATGATCTGAAGCGCTACGTTACTCTCCAGTGCAATACCTGCCAGCGCAGCAAAGACGCGCTGATTAACCTGACGCATTACGCGCCAGATCGATGCACAATTACGCTTGGTTGCGAGGGGCGGCTGTCTCCTACTGGCTACACCAGCGACGGCAATGCTGCTCTTAGCGTGCCACCAGCCGGACTTACTAACTGGTACCCACGCGGTTCGGTTATTACCGGAACACAGGCTCTTCAGCCCTCGCTGCTCTACAACACTAGTACTGGAACTCTGCAACAACTGGTTATTGCAGTACCAATAACAGAGCTTGGATTTACTCCTGGCGCACGTGCCACAGCGCGTCTTGTGCTGGTATCCGAACAGCAAACCGCAAAAGATTACCGCCAGTACACTTACAGAAAAAGTGGTGCCTTTACTGCGGTGAACGGTGTTGAAGACGGTGCAGCCCAAAAAGTCCTGAGATACAATATTACTGGCCCCTCACCAGACAGCGTAGAAGTCTATGTGAACGGCGTGAAGCGAGATGCTGGCACTGGCAGTACTGAGTATCAACTTTTTTTAGGGCCTGATTCTGCCGCACCACCAAACTCAGTGCTCTTTAATACTGCGCTCTCTGATTCAACCACGCAAGTTGATGTGATTATTACTCAGGCCTCGTCCGTGAGTTCAGTTGAGCTTAAATTTAAACGCGTGATTGACAACGATGCTCGAACCGGCACAGGAGCCTGGGAAGGTGTAGATGCTGTTTCATCTCCAGCGCTGGGACGGCTGTGTTTATTTTACCTGGATTTCTCCGAGATCTCGGCTACACTTGCCCTTGACATTAAATTAAAGTTTGGCACCGGTTCCGTTTTGCAAGTACAAGACGAGGCACAGTCCGGAACTGCACGACCTGTGATACTATTATCACGTAGCGGATTGTTTACTGAACTAGACAGGCTGCGATCAAGAGTAATTAATTTTGCTGAACTGTCAAGTGCTACTGATTACTTAATTGTTAAGCTAGTAAACAAGGTCAGGATCCTGTTTGTAACTGAGGATTCAGCAAAGGATATTTTCCCAGCACTACAGATTCACCGGTATAACAAGCCTGTGTTACAGACCCAACTGGCTGGAAATTCAGACGGTGCACAGTTAGAAAACTCTATCATTATAGGTCCTGATCAGTGATTACACCGCCTGTTGGAACTGAAAGTTACTACACCGCAATGCTTGAAACTGACGCAGCGCGCTATGTAATTAATTTACTTGTTGGAGAAGCTGCTGCGCAGGACGTTGCGCACGTAATGTTAACGTCCAAAGACATGGGCTCCGAGCTTGAGGCCGCGCACGAACTTCGCACGGGTGCCGAAATAGTTATTGGCGCGGTATCAAGTGGTGAAGTACCAGTAATTAATATGAACTTTAATCCGCTGTACTTGCCCAACATCGAGACGTTCCAACACATGGATGTGGACGAAGAGGGTGACATTATTGAGATTGACGGCTTTCAAAATCCGTTTATTGCGGTAACTTTTAAAGTCCAAAATGAAAATCAGCGCACCAGCATTGACTGTAAGATAAATTGGAAGCAGTTCACGCTGCCCGACATGCACGAAATGATTAATGACCGGCCACAGTTACTCTCATGATTACATACTCTACTCCTCCGCTGTATCGGTACGCCATAAATTTAAAGCTGAGCCAAGTTCTTGCCAGCACTCAGATTAACGGCGTATTTCCAAACATTGAAGATGTGATGATTAGCTCAAGGGATTTTACTGAATTTGAAGAGGCAGTAACAAGCACTACTGCACTTGCAAAACAACTGACGCTGTCGCTTAATGTAGCAGTGCAAGCTGAAAAGTACAAACTTGTGTCTGAAGTAAATCCGAAAATATCAGGAACCGATACCGTGTCTAAAGAGTGGGCAGACAACGAACTGCTTAAAATTTGGATTTTAGATAACGCTGACGGCGTTCTCCTAGACGGTTCAATGCCAGCCATTGGTCTTGCCCAGCTAATTGAAATCGACAGTCCGCCAGTATTTATTAACTAACGTCCCACGTTAGCTCAACCCGGTACCCCAACTCTGGGGTACAATCTCTTACCATCAACACATCACCGGAGTCTTGAATGAACACCCTTGTCAATGCTGAAAACAAAAAACAGAACACGAAATTCCGCGCGATTCAGGACATTATGAATAATCCTGCTCTTAAAGCCAAGCTCAATAACTTGGTTGACGAGGCAGTGCGCACTAAGCAAAAAATCTTTGAAGAGCAGCTTACAATTAAAACGCTGCGTGAAGTAGCGCTCAATGATGTAGGCCTGAACCCAAAGCTGTTTAACTACTATGTTGCCGCGGTATTCAACAACGACTACGCCATGCGCAAAGACAGTTTGACGGAATTGTCAGACTTGATTGACAACGTAATGGCGCTCCTGCCAGCCACAAATTCAAACTTCCAAAACGGTCCAGACGAGGACTAATGAGCGCACTTATGGCAGGGCATGAAGCCTATTATCAGTGGTGTGAAAATGGTTTTGAAGACTATCCCACACCACCGGTAGATTTTACGCCTGAACAAGTCATAGATTGGGAAATTGGATTTGATGACGCCATGGATTATTACCTTTACTATCAATATGGCGAGTGATAAACAGTACAAAGTGGTTGAGACGAAGACTGATTATTAACCCAATTATCGTATGTCAATACCTAAAAAGCCCAGGATACACGTACTGTATAAAATCACGTCTCTCACTGACGCGTACTACTATATTGGCATTCACAGCACCTTTGACATAAATGACGATTATTTGGGCAGCGGTAGAATTATAAGAAGGGCGATTAAAAAGCACGGTAAAGAAAATTTCAGAAAAGAAATTTTGGAAATTTGTGCTAGTAGAAGCAAGCTGCTTGCAAGAGAAAAAGAAGTAGTGAACGCTGATTTATTAAATGATCCTCTCTGCACTAACTTAAAGATAGGAGGTTCCGGAACCGATTCTGCCACCTGGCTTAGAATATGGGATAGACCAGGTTATAGGGAAAATCAAAGTAATAATTTAAAAGCTAGATGGGCTAATCCTGATAACGCGCTTTCAATGGGTAAAGCCCTATCAAATACTATTAGCGGTTTATCGGAAGAAGAAAAAATCAAAAGACTGCGAATGTCATGCTGGTCAGGAGATCAAGAAAAAAGAGCACTGAGTATTAAGCGCGGAAAATCATCCTTAATGCAAGTCACAAAGCCAGATGGAACTAAGATAGAATTTAATTCTTTAGATTCTGAAAGTATTGCGGGCATCACATATGCTAAAATAAAATACTTTCTCAGATATTACGGTGGTGTTGATAAATCCACTAATAATCTATACTCATACATTAAAAAATATGGCGAACATGCAGCAAAAAACTAATTATATTTCCTCAATCCACGACTGGGATTCAGACCAAATTGCGGTGTGGGAGCGGCCAGTAGAGGGTGGGGCTAGAACAATGAGCTACTACAAACCTCCACGGTATTTTTATGTTCCAGATGAAGATGGTGAATTTACCTCTGTTACTGGTGAAAAGCTTAAAAAAATAGTCTGCGATTCTAAGGATGAATTTACGGCTGAAACAAAAAAATATCGTAAACGGTTTGAATCCGACTTTCAACCCGAGGCCCGCCTGCTTATGGACGAATATTATGGCAGAGAAACTCCAGTTATTAACTATGCTTTTCTGGATATTGAAAACGACTATTCGTCAAAGCTTGGCTGGAGTTCACCAGAGAATCCGTACGCTCCAATTAATGCCATTACCATTTATCAGAGCTGGACTAAAAAGTACATCACCTATGCCGTGCCTCCAAAAGGTTGGAAGGGCAATAAAGTTGAGTTAATGGCGCAGTGCCAGGCTCTGTGGACAGAACATAAACTTGGGTTTGTGCCTGATATCACGATCTGCGATACTGAGCGAGATCTTTTGCTGTACATGCTCGGCGACATTGAAGATGCTGATATTATCAGTGGTTGGAACTCCGAGTTCTTTGATAATCCGTACATCATTAAGCGACTGGAGCGGGTGCTTGGCAAGAAAGGTCCGGCTGGCATGTGCTTTAAGGGTGCCAGGCCACCAGCAGAAAAGATCGTTAATCGCTTTGGTTCCCCATCTATTACATACACGCTGTACGGCCGCACTCATCTGGACTACCTTGACCTGTTTAAGAAGTTCACGTTTGAGGGTCGGGTTTCCTATTCCTTGGCTAATATTTCGGCAGAAGAACTGGACACGCCTAAGCTTGATTATCCTGGCACACTTGAGCAGCTGTACCACAATGACTTTGCGCACTTTATTTGTTACAACGCACGTGACGTCGAGGTCATTGTTCAACTAGATGCTAAGTTTAATTTAATGCAGCTTGTAAATCAAATGGCGCATGAGAACACCGTGCCGTTCACCGCTATTCTTGGTACCGTGCGATATGTTGAAACTGGTATTACTAATCGTGCGCACAACACGCACAAGTTAATTGTCAGCGACAAAAATATCTCTGGTGAAGAGAATGAAAAAGTTGAGGGTGCCATTGTTATGACGCCGCGTGCCGGGCTACATGAGTGGGTAGGCTCTGTAGATATTACGTCACTATATCCGTCAGTTGCCCGTGCGCTTAACATGTCTATTGAAACCTTTAAAGGTCAGTTTGTTCAAGAGGAAAAAGCATGGGAAGGTATTAGAGCAGCTGACAATAACACTTGGGAGGCCGAGTTAACTGAGGCTCCAGGAGAATTGGTTGCTGCTACTGGCAAAGAATGGAGTGCTTATCTCAAAGAACAGAATTATGCTATTTCTGCGTTTGGCACGGTCTTTGATCAAAACAAACCGGGTATGGTTGCTGACACGCTTACATATTGGTTTGAAGAGCGTAAACGGCTGCAGGCTGAGAAGAAAAAATATTCTAAGAAATTAGCAGAACTGCATTTGGCGTTCAGCAATGATGTCAAAAAGCATGGCATGGGGTCATTTGCATTTGATGAATTCTTAGATGTGGAAGATGACCCTAAATCCGAATATCCTAAAAAATTAGATGGGGCTATGGAACTAGCAACTAAAAAATGGGGCGCTCAAATTGCAGAATGCAAGAGACTTAAAGATCACTATGACCTTCTTCAGCTTACCAAAAAAATTCAGCTGAACTCAGCGTACGGCGCGTTGCTCAATGAAAATTTTAGATGGGGACGCAGAGAAATTGGCGCCTCTATTACTGGTAGCGGGCGGCAAATTACAAAGCACATGGGTCAGACGATTGCGGCAGTTATTACTGAAAAGAAGTGGGAATTTGAAAAACGTTTTGCTCACACCAATACTGCTGGAAATGGTTGCACTTTTGTTCCCGGTGAAACTTTTGCCAAAGCTCAGTTCCGTGGTGATTATGAATGGTTAAGAAATCATCCTACTGAATCCGCTTATACTATGAAGTGGAATAAAGACAAGGGTGTTGAACAAAAAGTCTGGTCAGGCGCGATATGGTTTACCGAATGTCCTGCAATCATCTACGGTGATACCGACTCATGCTACTTTCTAACATATGGTAAGAACTATGAGGATGCGGTAGCAAGGGCTGACAGCATTGCAGAGCGAACTAACGCTACATTCCCGGAGTTTATGGCATCTGCGTTTAATTGCACGGGTGGTCGTGAAAAGTTAATTAAGGCTGCGCGAGAAATTGTTGCCGAGCGCGGGTTGTTCATGTTTGCCAAAAAGAAATACACGCTGCGAGTTGTTAATCTAGATGGCTTTGACATGCAAGACAAGCCTAAGCTGAAGTCCATGGGCTCTGAGATTAAAAAAGCCGATACCCCAAAAGCTATTCAGGACTTCTTAAAAGAGCTCATGAATTTAATCTTAACCGGTAAACAATATCCGGAAATAGAAAAGTTCGTAAATCAGCATCGTGGCAGCATGATCAATAAAGACTCAGACGTGCTTGCCCTGGCACCGGCAAAACAGGTAAACAATCTTGATGCGCTCTATGCAGAGTATTGCCGTACTGAAAAAGTAGCCAATGGTAAAATGAAACACTGTCCTGGCCACGTGCGTGCAGCTATTAACTACAATGAAATGTCAGAGCTGTTTGAACCAGGGATTGCTAAGCCCCTTAAAGCTGGCGATAAAGTTGCAATCTTGTATTTGCGGCCTAATCAGAGTGGAATTAAATCAATTGGTTTTCCAGCAGAGATGTTGCACTTGCCAGAGTGGTTTAAGGAGAATTTCGAAGTTGACATGAAACTTACCGAACAAAAGATGATTGATTCAAAAATCGAGGGCATCTTTGAAGTACTTGGCGAGAACGTGCCGTCACCTCAGAACTCTCACCTGAATTCAACGTTTGTGTTTTGACTAATGTGTTATAATTACTCATTATTTTAAAGGATTAATCATGGCCTCAGTAAACTTAGAACTCTCCCCATTTGCAGTTCCAACCGAAGTATCTATCCGTGTTCCGGGTGGTGGCAAGCGTGAAGATGGAATTCAAGCAGCAATGACCATGAAACTAGCGCAGCTCGACGAAGAAACTCTGGCCGCTCTCTGTGAAGAATTCACAACTGCCGTGTTTGCGGCGGCTGGTAAGTCCCTGTGAAATTAACGACCGAAGATAATCGCAAGCTACGAGCGGCCATTGCGGCGTGTAAGCTCGCTGATATTGATCTGGCCGTGATTGCTGAAGGCAAGATCCGCGGGCTGAGCGAAAGCAGAAATGCCGTGATCTTTAGCGATCTTGTACTCTCTATTGACCCTGAGATTCAGCTTGGAATTACACGACTTTCAGAACTGGACAAACGGCTCGCCTTGTTTGGTGATGACATTCTTGTTGAGGGTGACCTCACAGACGCCAAGAAAGTCCGCAAGCTAGCCATTCGCGGCAAAGCCGGTAAGATTGAATTTCGCTGTACTGACGTTGCAATGCTTGACAAAAAGTACCCGAAAGAAAATCACGATGTGCCAGGCACAGTGATCACGTTTAGCAAAGCTGAAATAGCTCTTATTTCGCGCGGTGTAAAAACGCTGGGCGCTGAACAGCTTACCATTCAAGTAAAGCGTGATGGTGCCGTACATATTGAAAGTTTAGATACTTCAAACGACAGATTTGAAACTGATTTAGTAACAAACGCGGACTTTATCGATGATGCAGTATCCTCAGTGTTCTCGTATAATTCTTCAAGCTCTGGTGTTTTGCTAGGACTGCTGGAGCACACGGTAAAAGATGCTGAGAGTTCGCAAATCATACTCATGAAATCAGGCAACATTGGCGTAACAGTTTTTGGATTTGATATTATTGCTATTCCACGTATTATTACAGGAGTTTAAATTGGACAACTACGACATCGAAAAAACGCGCGTGGACTATGTGCAGACTATGGAAATCCAGGTGCGGCACCTACAGACTGAGCTTGACAAATATAAAGCAATTGCTGAAAAATGGGAACCGCGCTTTACAGCCCAGAGTGATGCTGCGACACAGATGCTTGCTATTGGGCTTGAGTTTGGCGGCAAACGTGCTAATGTAAAAGTCAGTGAAAACTTTCTGCATCAAATGGACGCTACTGGAGCCACCAGCGAGCTGCTGCACGCGCTGATTAACGGACTTGTTAAAGACCAACTGCACGCTGTCCTTAAACCAATAGTTGAGCGCGCGCAAAAGAATGTTAACAGCGTGGGTGGTGCTGGACAATGGTAAGCTGGTTTAAAAAGCTGCTGGCCAGGGGCTCCAGGAAATCTAATTTTCTGGATCCAGATGGCGGACTTGCTTTGCGCGAAAAATTCTTAGAGGCCCAGGTAAAGACCACTGAGCCGTGGGCCATGTTTGAAGTTGCTGGCTTTGACGAAAAAGAAGAGCGCATAAAGATGGTGTTCAATTGGAACAGCGCTTTTATTGAACACCTAAATGGCATGGGCTTTACTGGCGAAACTGAAGACGATACAGTGCAAGCGTTCTTCTTTACAAGTCAAATGGCGCCTGCAGGTTCAGATCCTGACGGTGACGAATCTGTTCAAGTTGAAGACTTGCCTAATTTGTCAAACCGAGTAAACAAGGTTTCCAGATAACTGTGGTATAATGCAGATTGACCAACCGGGTAAATTATGAAACAAAAACGCTTAGTGGTTGACGTATCAAATATCTTTTGGCGGGCGGTATCGGCTCTACAGCGGTACGGTCCCGTTGACACCGCTGATTCTGCCGGACTAGGCTTGCATGGTTGCCTGATGTCGCTTAAAAAGCACTACAATAATATCAAACCGCATAAGCTAGCAATAGTGTTTGAGGGCAAACAAAACTGGCGCAAAGAGTATACAAAGAGCGCAGCGTGCGTTTCCAGGCGCCTCTACAAGGGTAACAGGGTTGCGGATCCTAGTATGGCAGTGCTCTTTGATGTGATGCGATCTTTTGAAGATTTGGCACGTAACCACACTAACATTGTAACGCTGGTTCATCCACGCCTGGAGGGTGATGATCTAATTGGCGGGTACGCGGATTATTTCGCTAGCCCGCACGACGGTTCCTCGGATGGCGACGAAGTGTTTATACTGTCAGGTGACAAGGACTTTGTGCAGTTACTTGGCAATCCAAATATTCACCTTGTAAACCCAGACGACGGGCTAGAGCGCACGCTGACTAAAGTATGCGATGTTGATGACGCCGGATATTTTATGTTTGAGAAATGTTTCCGAGGAGATTCAGGCGATAACGTACTGCCTGCGCTGCCGCGCGTCCGCAAAACAAAACTGCACAAGGCGTACGGCGTTAAAGATGGCAAGGTTGATGCGTCACTGGCGGACTCATTTGAAATGAGTAATTTGCTAAATTCTACGTGGGAGTTCATGGATCCGGAGACTGGCGACAAGCGCATGATGTCAGTTGCTGAGATGTACGAAGAAAATAGTCTGTTAATGAACTTGCGCGGCCAGCCACAGGAAATCAGAGACCTGATCAAAGAAGTAATTGAGCACGAGAGCGACAATCACGGCCAGTTTAACTTTTTTAACTTTTCAAAATTTCTGGGCAAATACAAGCTACAGCAAATTGCTGATAAATCAGCGGACTTTGTTCCAATGCTCAGTGGCAAGGGATTTAAAATGGCCGCAACACCGACCGCCGAACCTGTTGCTGACGAGCAGCCAGCACTTGGAGGTCTGCAATTTTAAAACTCAGGGTTAGCCACTGGTTAAGGGCTCTAATAACCGGTATATAATAGCTTATCATCAACCGGAGACCGTAATGTCGTACATGATTAAGATCGCGCTGTTTTTATTAGCATGTACGGCAGCTGTACTATTTGCGGGTTATAAATCTTTTGCTGTATCTTACTTTGATCATTCCCCAAACTGGGGAACCGTGGTCAGAGTCCAACAAGAGGCCGACCGGTCGGCGGTGGTTGTTTCTGTAAAAAAGACCGCTGAAAAACAGATTGAAGTTCTTACTGACGAAGTTAACGGGTTACTCAAAAAAAGTGCCATGTACGTGGCACATGAGAAATCACTGTACCTCTTGTTATTCACTGCAGTAATTACGCTTGAAGAACAGTCAGCTCTATCAACCGCAGCACTTGCTAAATTTGGCCCGCTTACAACTCTTTACCTAAAAGACTTTACTGGCACTGATGTTGCAAGTAACGCGGTCTCACAGTTTGAAAGCACAATTGTTGGTGAAGCACTCTCTGAGCGCTCGCAGGCGTCTGAGCTGCGAATGAACTTTAGAGCAGTTGTAGATTTTAGAACTGAGTTTCTAGAAAAGATAAACGCCAAACACGCGCAAGACTTTGCTGGAGAAGTAGAGCTGTTTACTGCTGCCCAGCCGCCGGTGAGTGATCAGTATAATCAGTACGACCCAAGTACCATGACATTTGCGCCCTTTGAACAGATGCGGCACCGGGGCTGGGATGTCAGTGATGAGGATGCGCATCTCCTGTACAATGCGCACAAACTAATAAGTGACATAGACACAGTACAAACCAGGCTGGCCACTGCTACAGCCAGTGCCGCGCAAAAACTAATTTTAATCTCTGAGTACCGGGCGCAGCTCGCGGACTCAACTGAGAGCGGTGGAGTAAAAGCGCTGCTGTTCATGCAGAACAAATCAAGAGGTGTAGTTAAAGAGGGTGATAAGCTGTACCGCTGTACACTAGGAGTGTTCAGGTGCACACCAGTAGCAGAAGTTAAAGTGCTCTTTGACGATGTGTTTTCAACACCACACCCAACCAGCGGTAAAGTCGTGCCAGGTTTTTTGATTAAAATTGAATTTTTTAACCGGGCAAACAGCGGACCCGGCCAGTTGTACCTTTTGCCGCCAACATTAAAGAGGTGAGCCATGATAGTATTTGGATGGGTTGGATCTTTTTTACTGGCAATCTGCGCACTGCCACAGGCGTGGATGTCTTATAAACAGGGGAACTCTAACGGCGTGTCTCATGGGCTCTTGTGGCTGTGGGCCAGTGGAGAAGTTGTCACGCTTGTTTACGTTGGTGATAAAATGGACCTGCCGTTAATTATGAACTACGCGACAAACATAGTTCTTATTTCAATTGTAATTTGGTACAAATATAGACCGCGAACATGAAAGTATATCTTGATGACGAGCGTAAGACGCCTGTGGGTTGGGTGCGCGCGTATTGGCCGGATGAAGTGCAAGAGCTCTTGCAAAATAATGATGTTACCGAACTCAGTCTTGATCACGATTTAGGTGATGACGAGCGCGGTACTGGCTATGATGTAGTGCTGTGGATTGAGGAACAGGTAGCGCTCTATAACTTTGTGCCGCCAATTATTACTGTGCACTCTGCTAATTCATCAGCACGAGATAAGATGCTAAATGGTATTGAATCAATTCAGCGGTTTGACGCCATCAATCTACTGAAATAACAAGCTCGTGCCGGCGACATGCCAGTACTGACCAACCCGCAGACGGCCCACGAGTAATGGGCCGTTGGTCGTTAAAGTTCGCACGGTTTCTCAGTGAGTAGTAATTAAGCCCGTGCGCAACGCAAAAGTTATTCATCTCAGCAGTTCTTACTAATTCCCCGGTTGGCGACAGTAGTATCCATACTTTGGCTGCCCAGTGCGCGGTGCCGCTTATTGAGGCACCTTGCTTTGCGCGGGACTCTGTGCTGCGAGTAACACCCCTTTTTGCGGTGGCCATTTTCTCTCGTGTTTCTGCAGTAAGTGCGGGTTTGGGTTTAGTGCTCATTATAAGTGATCTCCAGTTCTGTTATTTATCGACTGGAGAGTGCGTAGATCCGGCGTAAATAACCCGAGAGCATAAATTATGCCTCACTAAAGGGTTCCAGCGAGCGTTAGGCTCAACGGTTAAAACGTCGAACGTCTTCCCACACCTCAAGGAGTACTCTCATGGCCGTAACAAAAATTGAAAAACGCGCAACTAATCTTCAACACATTTTTGTAGTAGATTGGAATGATGATGGCATGCTAAAAGAGATCGCTGTTGTTATGGAAACACAGGACGGTACACTGTTTGGTATTGAAGTAGATCGTCTGCATCCAATCGACAAGCAACGCCTTAAAAAGGTTATTACTTCAGTGCACGCGGACAAGTACCCACTATGGGAACTGTTATCGCAGGGCAGACTGAACAACGGCATGAACGCCTTGGATTTCTTCCACGCTAACTACGTTAAAGTAAAGCGCCCACGCGGTGCGGTTATCGGCGGTGGACTGGCCTCAGTTGAGCTTGACCTGGACGACGGCAAGCAAATTGGATCTAACTTCAGTGATCCGCGCGGTGGAGTTGTTTCAAGCGAATCGCCACCAATGTCCTCGTTCTAAAATCTAAATCACAGTAACTTGAGGGGTCGCGAGCGCGACCCCTTTTCTATTGCGCCGAGATAATAGTGTACATGCCTCGACTTATACAGTATAATTGCACAACTCTGACCAATAGGCGGTATGTTTACTGCCAACACACTAAGGAGATATTATGTACAAGACTTTTACTGCTCTTGGCGTTGTTGTTGCACTGGTTTCAACCGTGTTTGTAAAACTGATTCAGCTCGAGCCAGAGCCACGAGGAAATGTTGTTATTGCCGAAAAATCAGACGTAATCAAAGGCGGGCAAATGGCGGTAGTGGTACCAGCTAATTTGTCAAACACGCAGCACCAACTCCTGAACGATGCGTATAAAATTGCCAGGGAAGACGGTCATAAAAACCCTGAATTAGTACAAGGTGTTATTTTACAGGAAACCCGGGCTGGTGCAATGAGCGTGTACAAAGTCGCTGGAAATCCGGGTGATCTGTACTACGGGATAGGCCAAATTAAAATTGGAGCGGCCAGGGACGTGATGTCCGCATTCCCAAAGCTGTGGGCAAAGTATAAATTTCATACTCGAACCGACGACGAGCTCAAGGCTAACTTGATTTTAAATCAACTCTTCAACATTGAGATCACCTCAAAGTACTTAAAGCTATTACAGACTAGGTACGGCTACAGCGGCAGAGAACTTGTAAATGCCTATAACCGCGGACCGACCGGTGTCAAGGCCGTTGATAATCAATTTCACTATGCGCGTGGAGCCGAGTCAAAGCTAGCTGCATTTAAGCGAGGTCCGTAAGATATTGGCAGGGCGTGAACCACTGAAGCACCACTTAAAATATTTCCGACAGTATAGAATTACAGTATTACTTCTAGAAAGTGCCTATGTTTTTTCTGTTTATTGCTTTTACACTTGGTTCCGCCTTGGCGGCATTCTATAACATCACGCCATTCATTATTGCCTGCGCATTAATCGCCGGTGTGTGTTTGGCCTTTTCAGTATTTCAGACGCTCTATGGACTGCTCGTAGAGGAAGAGGAATATTCTGAAAACACTGATCGCGATCAGCGAGGATAAAATAATGATTGCACTGTTTGTCATCTTCGTCTTGGCAGCCATGGCCGCAGCGGTTGCAGAAGACTCAGGCTCGCGGGCTATGTGTGCGGCATTTTTAGCCACGTCTACAATTTCTTTACTTGCATCTGGTTATTTGTTTTTGAAAGTTTACTAATAAGATGCACGGCAAGTAGATCTACACGCGTAAACTGAGGCGCATTTTTGAGCCAACCAACCAGTGGTATTTGCTCTGTGTTTGGCAGTATATTTATACGCGTGGTGAGGTGGAACAGGTAGCCCGCTTACTGAAGTTACCGTGAGAGTTGGAGCGTGGAGACTGTGCTCCTTACAAAAGTAATTAAGGTGATTTATTTTATACTGCTCGCCGGTTGGGGAAGTAATAATCCATTTTGGACCTTCAACTCTTTTAGGAATAGTACTTCCGTATTTTTCAATTCTAGTAGCAGACATTTTAGCTCTGGTTTCCACGCTATGTAAGCGCCCGAGGGCTGAAGCTCTTTTCCTAGCACTTACTTCTGGAGTTACAGCCTTCATTGCAGCGGCTCTACGTTCTTCCGTAGTTCTCATATTGCACTTATCCCTAAAAATTGGATCATTCCACATAGCTTTAACCCTGATCCCTGTTCTCTCTGCGTGTCTAGTCCTCAGCTCTTCAAACAATCTCGAGGTAATTCTGATAGAATTTGACCTTTTACCTTTACCAGTAGGATCCATAAAAACCATCAATCTTAATCCAGCCCAAGCCTTCATCAAATTTTCGCCAGAGGTCATTTTTACTAATAGCCAATGGCACACATAATGTTCTTTTGCAGTAAGCTTTACTAAATTATCTTTATTGTTTGAGCCGCCCATTGATCCTGGGATGATGTGGTGCCGTTCGTAGTAACCTTCTTTTAGGATAACTCTTTCGCGGGCTCTTGTTACAATAGAAAAATAAATCTTTGTATACTTACTATTATTAAAAATGTCCAAAGCGCAAACCCTCCAGGAGTTAATTCAAGACCGTATACCATTGGGCCGGCAAAATGCGGCGGGGTGGCATGCAGTAAGATGTGCAGTCTGCCACGATCATAGTGAGAGAGCAGCTTTTAAATTTGATAGTATTTATGCCGGGGCAAGCTGCTTTAATTGCGGGATCAAATTCAGATACGAAGAGGGCTCTGGCAAATTAAGCAGAGATGCTAAGCTTATTCTACAGGCGTTTGGAATTACAACGCAGGAGCTTGATAAGATTACAAGCTCTGCGTTTTTTAATAAAGCGCCAGTTGAAAAAGACATTACGGTAGAATCACTAAAACCAAAGCTGCAGTTGTTTACGCCCGTAATTGAGCTGCCGCCAAAATCACATTTGCTAGGTTCACCTTTTTCTGAAGAGCTCCAAGTACCGCTTATTGAGTATATTACTGGGCGAGCGCTGGATCCACTAGAGCTTAACGCGCACTTTAGTTTAGATAAAAAATTTCTGGGCCGCGTCATTTTGCCGTGCATGAGAGATGGAAAAGTAATTTACTGGCAGGCACGTACTGTTATTTCTGGAGACACTCGAGCTCGCTATCTTTCACCGCCCGTAAACAAAGATGCAGTAATGTGGGGCTATGATAATATTTGGCGCAGATCAGATGAGCCGCTGTTTATTACTGAGGGTATTTTCGATGCCGCATCAATTAATGGTGTTGCTCTGTTAGGCTCGACGCTCAATGAAGCCAAGCTTGAAGTGCTGAACAAGTGCAAGCGCAGGAAAATTGTTGTGGTTGACAGAGACTCTAATGGCGGTGCGCTTGCAGTACTGGCCCTGCAAAACGGTTGGGAAATTACATTCCCGCCTAAGGGTGTAGAAGATGTAAATGGCAGTGTTAGAAAATTTGGTCGATTGGTAACAATTTGGACGCTGTTAAAAGAGGCCACCGTCCCAACTGGTCTAAAAACTGCGGATGGTCTAGGTGTACAATCAAAGTTAAATCTGGGCATGGAGCTCATGCTTGCAAACCTCTCAAGGAGAAAATAAAATGGCAAAGTATTCAATCAGCATTGCATTTGACGTCACGGCAAAAGACTACGAGGACGCGCATGAAAAGCGTGATGCAATTATGTATCTGGTGAAATCAGAAAAGATGTGCTCTGATTCTCAGGAAATTGACGTTGAGCTCACAGAAGATGATGAGGAAGAAGGCGAAGAATGAAATTGCCAAGACTGCTTCCGGTTTATACGATCAGACTTGTGTATAAGTCTGGGTATACACATAACTTTGAAGTATACACTTTTTCTATTGACGACAATAATACGTGGAAATGGAGCGCTGTGTCTAAGAGAAACTCGCCGGTTGCAATAGGGATTACGGATATTGTTGCTATTTGGACGATCGGAGTGCGCAAGAAGCTGTGTTTTATTTAAAACACATTGTAAGTCAGTTGGTTAAAGGAGTCACATGAGTGAGTTAATGATTGATGACGTTGCGCAAAGACTGTACATTAGCTCAATGTTAGGAGACCCCGGGCTGTTTGCCCGGGTGCAACACCTATTAAAGCCGTCGTATTTTGATGCAAACATGCAGGGTGGTATTAAGTTTTTACAGGATTTTTACAGGGAACACAGAGGTGTTCCGTCAGCACCTGTGTTTTTTGCGGGTACAAAGCTTGACTTGCCAGCGCAGCCACTGCAAAAACAAGATGTGGCGTTCATCTCAGAACAGATTGCAAAATTTTGTCAGATCCGAGCGGTGACTGAGGCAGTACTGGCGTCTCCTGCACTGATTGAAAAAGGCGACTTTGGTGCGCTAGTGGCCAGTGTAAAGTTAGCAACGCAAGTACAACTGCACACTGATTTAGGCTTGGATTACTTTGCTGATCCAGTTGCGCGGCTTACTGAGAGTGAGAGCCAAGAAGTGCTGATGCCACTTGGGTGGGATTCTGTCGATGAAATGATTGGCGGTGGAGTTGGTCGGCAGGAATTAATACTTTTTACCGCAAATTCAGGTGGTGGTAAGTCCGTAGCAATGCTGAACGTTGGTTTTAATATGCTCAGCCGAGGACTCAATGGCGTCTATATCACTCTTGAAATGCGAGATCGAGTTGTAGCAAAACGGCTGGACTCAATGATCAGTCGTATTAGCGGCAAAAATATTAACGCCAATAAACTAAAAGTTGGTCAGGATATTGAGTGCGCCAAAGAGCAGGGTTTTGGCCGGTTTTTTGTAAAGCGAATGAGAGAGGGCAGCACAAACGCCGATCACATTATTTCGTACTTGAGAGAGCTAGAAGCGGTTCATGGCTTTAGACCGGACTTTGTTATTGTTGACTACATTGATCTCTGCGCCTCAGTTCAAAAACACGATGGCGGTAATATGTTTACCAAGGACAAGTACGTAACAGAAGAAATTAGAGCCATTGGTTTTGACTTTGACTGTCTCATGATTAGCGCGTCTCAACTTGGTCGCGGTGCTATTGTTGCAACCCGAGAAGATAAATCCCTGGGTCAAGATCATATCCAAGGTGGTATATCTAAAATCAATACTTCTGACTTAGTTATTGCGCTTGTAAAAGATGAGGCAATGGATGCTGCGGGCGAATACAGATTTGAATTTTTAAAAGCCAGAAATTCAAATGCAGTAAACAAAAAGCTAATTATGGCCTGGGACTCTGAGAGTCTGCGCATTTCCGATGTAGGGTTAAAACTTATGGCTCCGCGACAAAAGCCACGGTCTGGTCTGACGCTTGGTGACACTGTTCCAGGAAAAACTCTCGGGTTAAGTGATTTACTGGGCAGATCGCAGTAAGAATAATCTGATAATAAATAAGACGACACGACACGGAGGAATTATGGATCAAACAAATTCAATTACAGTAGATGGTATTAGCTATGATGCAGGGCAATTCACACAAAGCGTGCAGCAAGCCGTAAGCATTTATAAAAACTTTCAGGCTGATTTGCAAAAAGAGCAGCTTGCGGTTATTAAGACTCAGGCTGCACTTGACAATATTGGCAAGCAAATTGGCGAAGCTGTTAAAACAGAACTGGCTGAGAAACTTGCAAACGCGTCAAAGGTAGAAACTGGGTCAGCCGCCTAAGTAGAATTAACAGCATATCACTTTGGCCGGCTGTTTGTCTGCCAGAGGTTGTTTCCGGCATAAATAGAAGATGACTACAAATCAACAATCCAGCAGTATCTCGCACATTGAAGACCTGAGTGTAGATGAGTTTTTAAACTTGCTCCGAAATATCTCTACCCAGCACGCCACTGAGAAAATGGACGGCTCTAATCTGTGGATTGGGGTAGACGAAAACAACACGCTCTTTACTTCGAGAGAGGGCAAGCGCTCGGGCTCTAGCCGGTGCTATTCTCTGGATGACTGGCCTGATGTGGCCGCCTTTAATCAATTTAAAGCAGCTCATGCTGCACTCGAATTAAAATCCGCTGACATCACCAAAATCATGCCGCCTGGCTCCATGGTTGAGGCCGAGGTGTTGTTTGGCAGGCAACCTAATAGCGTCATTTACGGCAGTGGAAATAAGTCCTACATCGCCTTTCTGCGCGGTGTAAATGGTACCTCAGACGCAGTGGTTGATAATTTAAATTCCCAGTTACAAAATCAAGAAGTAGAAGTCACGGTTGAGCTGCTTGACACCTCAGACGGTGAAACGCTGGATAAAACACGTGAAAGTTTTCGGGTACAGTTCACAACACCACAAAAAATCGATTCAGCCAGTTTGCAGGGTGCGGATGTTACTGAGCAATTAACGGCTCTTGAGGCTTTTTTGCGGGCTGAGTCTGCTGTTGCCGGGTTGAATAACAAAGAGCTCATGCTGACGTCGCTGACACAAGTTAAAAAAGATGCGCGGCCAGAAGTAAAGGCTGCCAGAGAGGCAGTGCTGGCCCAAGTGCAGCGCGAATTTAAGATTCCAATCAAGCAAGTACTGCTGGACAAGATTGTAAAAAAGCTTAAATCGGCTCTCAGTGATGAACCGGATGCAGGAATTGGAATTGAGGGCATTGTGCTGCGTGACCCAACCACTGGCCGACAGGTTAAAATTGTTGACAGAGATACGTTCAGCATTATTAACCGATTCAATCAAGCAGTACGTGGTGAGATTCAAGGCGCGCTGAACACAACTGATCCTGATTCACCGCTTGAATCGCGGGGCGGTTTAGTTGGAACACTGCGAATTAGAATTGCAGACGTGCTTGGTAACAGAGAGCTTGCTCGGCCGGGTGCAGTAAAGAAAATTCTGGAACCAATTAAAGGTGAAACACCAGAGCAGGCAATTAGAAACTTTGCTGACACAATGGCCGGTATTAATGATTACACGGCGATAAAGAAAAAAGTACTTGCAATGACTGCTGGTACTGCCACTGAGTTAAAAGAAAAGCTTGAGGATTTTAAAGAGAACCAGAGCGGTTATTCGCTTAAATTAAAAAATGGCACTGAGCTTAAACTGTCTCCTGAAGTAATAAAGCGTACACTGCTCTCTTTTGCTGAGGCAAAGAAAAATCTTACCGTGCTGTTTGATAAAGTAAAAGTAACAACATCTCTGGCGCAGCTCTTGGCAATTTTATACGGGGTGCAGGCCAAAAAAGTTCACCAGCAAGTACCGGTTGAAGAGCGTCTCTTGGAAAATCGTGGGCACGGTGAAATTGACCGGGTTGAGTACAACAAAAAAGATCAGTACATGTTATTGAACTCTTATTTGGCCACTGTGCTGATGACAATGCTTATTCACCACGAACACGACACAATTGGCGCGCGACGGCTCAGAGACAGAAAAAATTACATGATAAAGCGCTGGCACAGCGACATGAGCCCGCTGAATTTCTGGGGATACGTGATCTGGAGAAATGAAAAGCCTGATATTAAAAAGCAACTTGCCACTCGAACTCAGCAAGCGCTTGAACTTGCAACAAAGAAGATTATGCCGGTTGCCTGGAAAATGCTGCACATGCAGTTCTCCTACAATAAAGAACTAAAAATCAGGTGGGTTGAGCATCAAAAAATGTTGCACCGGTTGATCGACGTTGCTGGTCTTCGCTCTGAAAGACTAAATACGATGCTTGATAACATGATTGAATGGCCGGCACTGACGTCTGACGAAAAGAACAAGACCATAAATCGACTGTATCTGTACGCGCAACAGTTTGTACCACGCTCTAGCCTGTTTGCTCGGTTGCGTGTGATACAGACAAATCTGCTGTTAAATGCTACTGGAACTAATACCCAAATGGTAGAAAGTCTATTAAAAGCTGTTACTTCAATTCCTGAAGAAGAGGGTGATGGCGGACCGCCAAGTGGCGTTTCAGTCTCTACACCTGCTTCAACACACACCGGTGCCAGCAGCATAGCCGCTCTTCCAACTCGTATTGGTGATAGTAAAACTATCATTAAGCGCAAGCGCAATCCAGGCGCAAAATTGACAACTCTAAAATTCCCAGATCCCAGGAAAGCCGCTAAATGACATCTCTTATTAAAGAATTCAACAAGGGCGATCAGCAGCAGAGCCTCAAGTCTGCCGACGGCAGTGATGCCGGTGCTGCAGATTTAAACAAGGCAGTAGACGTCAAATTCTCACTAATGAGAAATATGATTAACCGAGACGGCGATGTTACTGGCGCTGACGTTCACGACTATCTGGAGCGTGCTAAAGACCTCAACAATGAAATTGATACCGTTGGATTTGCAATTGAAACCGACGACGGCGAAATCATAAAAATATATGTTAACGCAGAACAGGCCACGGCCTTTGAAGCTGAAATGTCTACCTTGTTAGGTTTAGAGGGCGATTCAGAAGAAGCAATCAATACACTGGCGCAGAAATTTGACATTGTTGACGTGGTTTGGCCAGATGATCCGGCTGATCCGGCCACTGACCCAGACGGCGAGTTGGGTATTGACGATGATCTCTCTGATCTTATGGGAGACGACGAAGTTGAAGTTACAGATGCTGACGCCGTGACTGACGCAGACGCTGCTCCTGAAGCCGACGCTGTTGCACCAAAGAAATCGCTTATGAAGTCCGTGCTTGGCAATAAAGACGAGCCAGCAAACGACGAAATTACAGATGATTCCGACAAAGAAGCTGACGCGGATGAAGAATCAGATGAAGAGCCAGAATTAGACGATGATGGAAATCCGGTAATTGATGACAATGGAGATCCTGTTCTCAAGAAGAAAAAGAAAAAAGAAGAGCCAGCAAAAGTTAAAACTGAAGGCTTATCTCGCCTCTCAAAAATTTCAGAAGATGCCAAGGCTGAAATACAACAACACGTGCAGCAAGCAGAAGAACGTGGTAACAAAGGAAAGTACTGTATTGCTGCGGTTGTTACGGGCGGCATACGCGGTAGAGTTCAGTTTGATGTCAAGAAAAGTGGTCAGGTTCAGTGTTTTGACGACAAAGAATTAGCTGTAAAAGAGGCCAGCCGGCTTAACACAGAGCGTAATATGGCTGGCGCAAAAGCGCACTTCAGCTATTCACCAAAACTTATCGAGGGAAATATGAAAATTACTGAACTGACGCAGAGCACGCAGCCAATCATGGAAGCTGAAGGCGAAGATATGAAGCTTGATACGGCGTGGAAGGGTTTGGCAAACAGACTCAAGCGTCCGTACGAGAAAAAAATCGTTGCTCTTTTGAGCGCAATTGGTATTCCCGGCCGCATTGCAGCAAATGCTGAAGGTATCAAAGAAAGCATTGAAGCAGGCGGAGATGTTATTCGTCGTGCTGGTCGTAAACAAGGGCTGTTTAATCAGTTCTTTGATCAGTACACTGGTGGTGGTGCTGAAGCAGTTACCGAAGCTAAAAAGCGCGGTGGCCGTGTTCAAAAGATTTTAGAATCAGTGCTGGTAAGGTTGGGCCTGCCAGAGTCAATGACTACAACTGATGGCGCTGGTATGCTTGCAGCAGTATTTTCCCGCGCAGCTGCTAAAGTTTCGGCTGATGGCGAGTTAGAAACAACGCTTATGCAGTTAGCAAAAGCTATGGGTGTTACCACAGCCGAAGTAAACGAAGATGTTGTTACTGAAGAAGTAGATGTTGGAAATGATGAATATGCACAAAGCGTAATTAAACTGTGTATGGCACTTGGTATCCCTGAGCGTCAACTACAATTTCAACGTCCTACATTAATCAAGAGCCTGCGCGACATGCGCACAAAGCTACAGAGCCGCGGTACTATAATGCAGCGTATGGACGCTCTTGTTGCACTGCTAGACAAGAATACGCGTAAAGGCCCAGCTCCAGCAATGGAGAGTTTAACAGAAGCTTTTGGTCAGCTCAAAAAATTCTCTGACGCGGCTATGAGTGCGCGCGATGGTGGTGGTTATTTGGATACTCCTTCTGCAGGGCCTGCCCTGATAGCAAAATATGATGGTGAGGATCCAAATAATACTGTTTTAATTCTGGCAATTGACAGTGACCACAGCAATAAAAACAAGCTTTTAAGAGTTGCCATTGAAGATGACATGGACGGTACTCTTAAGGCAAAGTACTTTACAGATGACAAAGAAGGATACGCATTAGCTCTTGACTACGCAAATAAAGTTCGCACTAGCAACTTTAAGTCTACCGTACAAAAAATATGGAAAGATAGCGATGCAGTTACTAAAATAGCAGCGAAATTATCAGACCCAGAGGGAGCAAAGAGCTTGCGCAAGGGTACATACACGCCGGGCGAAGAGTTTAGAATTTCAATTACATATGATTCTCCCAAAGACGCGCCGACTGCTGCGGATTTAAAGAGAGCATTTTATCCAGAATTTAAGAGTGTTACAATACAAAAACCTTCTGAATATTTTAAAGATGCAAAAACTTATACATATATCTTTGACTATAACGAAAATTTTAAATCAAAGCCTACTATGGAGAGCTTGACGACAGAGAAAAAAGCGATTGCTAGGGTAAAGGCAGCTTTAATGCAACCTCGTGATGCTCAAGATCTTCGTGAGACTCAAGATGAGCGTGGCGAAGATTTTGTAATGACTGTAGCTTATGATTTTCCTGAGAACGCACCTACCGTAGCAGAACTAAAGGACGCTCTAGCTCCAGAATTTAAAAAAGTTCGACGTGAACGGTCACAACGAGATCGTAACGTGGCAATTTATTACTTTCAATACAACAAAGGCTTTAACGAACTGCCAACAATGGAGAGCTTGACCGAGGCATTTGGCCCGCTGGAAGCACTGTCTCACTCTGATTTGCAGAACTTTAATTTGGATGAGCCAGTTGCAGGACCTGCGTTAATGGCTGGCTATGAAGGTGGTGGCACTCATGAGGATACTGTTCTTGCACTTGGTGTAGATCCAGATGCAGATGATGAAAACAAATCACTGCGAGTTGGTATTGATGGTCCATGGGACGGCATGCTGCACGCTAAGTACTTTCAAAATAATAAAGAAGGCTACAAGGCCGCGCTTGATTACGCTAACATGCTGCGCACCGCTAATTTAAAATCAGGCGGTCGCCCAAAGGGCTGGAAAGACAATAACTAATGCTGTTAAGCCAAATCAGAGAGGAAGTTTCGCAAAAGCAGCTTGACCAAGTTGAGCTCTTTGCGGACCGGTTGTGGGGTAGGTTGGGCGTTGATGTGTCGTTTACTCGGCACTTTATTGAGCGGCTAAATGACTCACGTAATGGAAAAGAAATTTCCTCGGCAGAACTGATTAGGCTGTTTAAAAAAGAGTATGAGGCCTATGGCGATAAAATCAGCGGGATTACCGCTGATGGCGAAGCTGTAATGTTAGATCTTTTGACAAGCATTAATTTGCCATTTGTGATGAAAACCGCGCGTGACGGTTCCAGAGAACTTGTCGCAAAGACGGTAATGCGCAAGAAAGATTTTAAATCCAGTGATCAAATTTACAAGGTTCAATAATGGAACCAGTTGAAGTAGATGGTTGGAATGTTGCGCACTTAAACGGCGGGTTGCTCTTAAGCTCAAACGATTTTATGGTGCAGTTTAGCCCATCAGAAGTTGATAAGTTACTTAACATTCTAAACACCCAAACCCCCGGAAAACTGCGTGACACGCGTGGCGATGTTGTTACCGTAATCCCTGAAAAAAATCACGTGATCCTTACTAGAGCCTCTGATGAGATATACCCTGGTGGTATTATTCTTCCTGTAGACGCGTTCTCTGATTTTGACGAGGATGAGCCAATTGTAGAGGGCATTAAACCAGCGTTTAGACGAGTTGGAAATAAAATTAAGCGCGGTTATAGAGTTACTAGTGGTCGCCGTAAGGGTCGAGTAATTGTAAATCGTGCTACTGCAAATAAGCCGCCAATCAGCGGCCGGACTCGCGCTAAGCTAAGAATTGCTGCTCGTAGAAACAAATTTGTTCGGGCACTAAAATCTAAAATGACACGCAGAAAAGGCGCAAGTATCCGCTTACGCCGAATGAACCACACGGATTAACATGGACTTTAGCGCGGCCAGAGAGAAAATTATTGAATTGCAGGTTGAACTTGCAAAAGATAAACCCGGTTCAAAAGATCCAAAAATAGAGGCGTTGGTAATTGCGCTGATGAGAACCCGCACCGCACTTGAAAAGCTCATGACATGACTTTTTCCTACCAAGATTACAGTACCGAGAGCGTCAAGGGTTGCAGGTACTACATAACTCCAGCTGGCGCTTTTCCTTCAATTACAACCGTGCTTGGTGGCAGTGAAACAGCCGAGAAAAAGGCGTCTCTTGAGAACTGGCGAACATCGCTTGGTCAAGAGAAAGCTGCAGCCGTATCAAAGAAAGCCACAGATCACGGCACAATGGTTCACTTGTTAACTGAGCGATTCCTAAAGGGAGAAGATGTTTTTGCTCCTGTAAATGGTGCACCGGTTCCTGGACCGGATATGATGGCATTTAATGCGCTAAAACTTAAGCTCAAACAAATCAACGAAATTTGGGGTCAAGAGCAGTCGCTGTACTCGCCATCGCTTGAAATTGCTGGCCGGTTTGATTGCATTGGGCTCTATAAAAATATACCTTCAATCATTGATTTCAAGACCGCTAGCCGCCTCAAGACGCGCAAGGACATTGAAGACTATGAACTGCAACTGTTCTTTTATGCCACTGCGCATAACGAGCTCTTTGGTACTGACATTAAGCGTGGTGTAATTCTAATGAGTTCCGCAGGCGGTATGCCACAGGAATTTGTTGTGGATTTTACTGAGGATCATCTCTTAAAGCTAAAAGCTCGTGTCGCTATCTTCTACGAAAAACTTCTAAAAGACTTTGAATAGTCCTAGCCTCTAGCAGGTTCCTGAGACGTGTAAATAGAGCATAGTTTATTTCTTGGAGTCTACATGTCTGCGCTTAACGAATTTACAATGAACCTTCCTATGATTGGCACGTCTCCAATCGGCAATACTGTTAGTGAATTACCTGCTGAAGTACCGGCTGACCAGGTTCCAGCAGAACCTGAAATGTACGATGTCACGGCAGACACTGAATTGCCCGCGTGCATTAGCCCAGAGTGCTCCCATATTACGGTAAGTGTAGACAGCGCGTCTGGAGCTGGTCCTTATTCTGATAGTTCACCTGAGGTATTCGTGGATCTTGTTCTCAATGTTAACATTATGGAGAAACCTGAGGACGGTTCTGTTGGCTATGGCACTACACGCACATACAAAATAGTAAAACGGGTTTCTCTAGATAAATTAAAGCTTGCTTTTCAAGCTGAGTCTGAAACGCCTGTTAGCATTGTAGAAGCCCTTTCCCCAGAAGCCCTGCAAAAACAAGCCGCATCAGCACGCGCCGCTCAGCGCGCACGTCAACTTGCCGGTCTAGAATAAGGAAAAATTATGCACCCAATCATTATCATGTCGTATGACAGATCGCCCGCAATTAAAAAGGCGATAGAGATTTTAGAAGACGCCGGTTTAGAAGTTCGTTTGCTGAACACTAACAGCGCTCGCTTGGCAGATTTTTTGGGTGCCTTGGCGGGTGACGAAGATGACGATGATAAGGAAGACAGTAAAAAAGACGCGCCAGTTGTTGACACGGAAATTGCTGATGCGGCTAAAGATGCAGCTGACGCTTTTGACGACGATGCCGCAAAACCTGAAGTTGCCCTAGAGTGCATTATCGATGGAGAAAAAGTAAAAGTTCTGGTGGTAGAAGGAACAGGTATTATGCTGCACCCATCGTCAATTACTGCCGGCGCTCGCACTGTGTACTCCATTAATGAATCGCAATTTGCCTTTTGGCCAAGCGCGATTTCAAACGCGCCTATTACTGAGGAAGTAGAATTAAAGTTTGAAAATGTCAGTGGGCACTTTGAAATTGTATTAAGTGAAGAAGCGCAAAATCCACCAGTGCTTAAAATTGGGCGTAACTGGCTGATGGAAGCAGACTATCCAAAGAACAGTTGGGCAATCATGAAGGGTTATCACTTCGAAAAAGGCTCGGTCAATTTAGAAGACATCCGTAAAGAGCGCTTGGTAACTGCACAGCTATGTATGAAGAACGATACAGGCAGATTAATGTGGATTCTGACATCTGGAGATGGTTATGAAGTCGGACACACTCACGACATTCATAATGATCAAACGCTACGCCCAATGGGTTCTGTAAAGGTAATCGCAACTGTTAAGCTGGGCGAGACTGCCGCAGAAGATAAAATTACCGGCAAAGCGCCTGAAGGTAAAGACATTACTAAGCTTTCAGCTCCAGTGTACGTTTTTAAATGATCATATTATGCTAGTCCAATATAATCATCTTTCAGAGCTCACAGCTGCCGATCTTCAACGCTTAAAAGTTAAAGTTATGAATTCGCCGGTTGGTGGGTCACCAGTATTCTTAGACGACAAAGTATTTCCTCTTACGGAAATTATGGCGCAAAAGAAAATTTGGGAAGCAGAAACTCAACTAACGTCAAAGAAAATTCTACTCGGATGATCCATAGCCCATTTCACGTTGTAGAAAACTTTATTTCTCCGCTGCAGTGCGAATCACTGATTAGCGCTCTGGCGCTGACGCGGCCGGACTACGCTGAGAACGGTCAGCCACTCAAGCACGAGCGCCAGGTTCCATCAGAACACGGTGGAAGTCTTCTAGGTGAGCTGTCAGCAATTGAGCCACTTATTGAGCGCCGCTATTCAGGTGCTGTTCAGAATACTCAACTGCTATTTCAACAGTACTGGGAAAATGCAAAAGCGCCGGCCGAGGGACTTGGATGTGAGAGCTCTAAATTCCTACGCAAAAAATGGACGCGTATTAAAGACGTTGATTTAGTTGGGTTTATTTGGCTTAAAGATTTTCACAACACTGTGCCACTTGATCCGCGGCATGAGGTGTACGGCGGCAAAATAGAATTTCCCGGTTACGACTTTAGCCTGACACCAGTGCGAGGAACTCTGGTATTATTTCCGGCAACACCTCATTTTGTAAGCGCAATTTCTCACGTCCTGTTAGGATCGTTAGAACAGATTAAAGTAACAATGAAGCTCACGCAAGATGGAGCTGCCTGGCAATACATGGCCGCTAATTTTCCAGGGTCGTATCAGGAATGGTTTACTGAGGAGTTGTAAAACGCAGTACTTAGGAATATCGCTTCCAGGATCCAGCAGTAGCAGAAGATCCTACCCACTCAAATACTTGATTTAGAGTTCCCAAAGATCCGTCATCTAGTTCTGCGTAGTTTAAATGAATCAGCGATCTTTCAGGCCCAGTGTTAATTGAACCTGGGTCTGAGGGTAAACCATCTCCCCCTGATAAATTCATAGGTTCAAATGCTGTCAACATGACGGCGTCTGCACCATCATCAAATTTATCTGCGTTCATAGTAGTATCTACTACGGTATCTGGCACGGCTTTGACACGACCAGGCATAATAATCCACGGATCTTCTTGATTCACGGTGTCGCGCAGGGCATCTATACTCCCACCCATAGCGCTCATCATACTTGTCGGATCGGTGGAGCTGGTAAGCACCAGTGGATACCGGCGGACGCGCGGCTTCAGCACTAACACTCCATTTTCACTCCACTCGGTGCTACTAATTTTAAAAGCTAAACCGGGAGCGCTAAACAGCTTTCCAAGTACTACTGTCCCTAAATTTTTAACTAGAATTCCAATATCGCCGGCTATTTGCCACCTAATGCCTGTAATAACTGCGCCTAACACTCCATCGGTGTCTCTTTCTATTCTGACTTCTTGATCGTGCGGTAACTTAAAATCGTACACGACAATCTCGGGAACATTCATTCCACTTGAGAAAAGTTCTGGCGGCATAAGTCCGGTATGGTGCGTTATAAAAACACCCATTGGATTAAGCACATCAGAAAAATCTTCTAGGACCGCAACTTTGATTTGGTTAGCTGATTGGCCCAGCTCACGTGATCGGAAAAAAGTACCACCGGCAGTTAGTCTAGCTCGAGTTGCAGATCTAGTTTGCAGCTTAATTGGGCCAACTGGTGCGGGCTTGTAGGAATATAGCTTGGGATCGTTCAGCGCCATTATGACTCGATTGAAACGTCAGGAGATCCGGTTGTGGCTACCCCATCGTGAATTTTTTTACCGCACTTGTGTGGAGCAATCTTTGTTACGCCAGTAAGGGCTACGGGCCTGTTGTTAACAAAAACAGTTGTGGACCAGCCGCCAATAAAAACAGTTGGTGGAAAGCAGCCATGGCCGGTGGTAGATGGAGTCTCTTGAGTGGTGATGGGCAGCCCATTTGCAAAAACATTTGCACTGCCGCCTGCGGCATGATCACCGCAACTTACACTGTCACCTATTCTTACTGTGTTTCCGCTCATTCATTATTTAGAATCCGGAGCCGGATCTGAGGCGGCAACGTTAATGGTATCAGTAAAACCTAGCCTGCACAATTCAAAAAACAGTTTTCCAGGACTTACGATTATGGACGGCAGTTGTATTCCGCCCGCAATAAGCGCGCTGGCGCAGAGTTCACTGCATACCTGCCCAGTGCCCTTTCGCCCAATATCAGTGTTAAAGAATTCTTTAAGTCCTATTGAAACTAAATTGTATAAACTATAAGGTTGAATGTTTACGCGACTCATGAGCGCCGGTTCCATGTCTGTAAAAAGCACTTTTGCGGAAGTTAGCTGCACTGTTATGCGGTGTGAGCTGTATGTGCTTAGCGGTAAAATACGCTTTCCGGCAAACATATTAGCCTCTACTATCATGAGGCGCTTTTCACCAGAGGGGCTCGTCATCCACAGCGCTACGCCATTATGATATATTTCTGATCCGGTAAAAAACCAGATTCCGGAATACAAGAGAGACTTAAGAGCAAACTTTTTAGGTATGAACACGTGAATAATATCGCCGTTAGAAATAACCTCACGCGCTTCTTGGTAAGTGATTGTTCTAGACATAATAGACTTATAGCGGTAAGGATTTACAATACGATCTTACTTGTTCAACTCTTCTCAGCCAGCCCGCTTTAAACGCTGCTTTAGACGGAGCTTTTTCTACTTTTCCGAGCAAATACGCCTTCATTGAATTACACACGGCGTCAACGGATTCAACGTCTGATAAAGCAGAAATATTAGCCCGCGTCAAAATTGTATTTGCGCCACCAAGCCCGCATAAAAAACCAATATTAAATATTGCAATCGCAGTACGTGGTTTATCTTGAGCCAGCGCTGAAGGTCTTTTACCATTCCAGAATGAGCTGTATCCTGCGTCACGCGCCTGTTGGTACTTGACGTCTGTTACTTTAATGTTCTTGTTAAACACCTGCGCAATACCGAATTTTGTTTCACCGCCCGGATCTTTAGGATGATTTACATAGCCTACTTTTCTGCGCTGAGTTTTTGTACTGATTAACCCGTCGCTAACTTCTTGATCAGTAGGCGGCGTTGCCTGCCATGCAATTACTTCAGTAGCCATAGTGAGTGCCCACGCAAGCTCAAATAAATCAGTGGTGGCCGGTGCAGCTGTGATTGGCACAGCATCTACAGTGTTTGGGTACCCTGGCCCAAAGGGCGCGCATCCACCTGATCTGGCTCTGGCATTTTCAGGAGTGAGAACGGCGTCTGATGTTCGTGTTTCCAACGACGTTGGATCCGCGGAGTTGTCTGCGTTAGTGCGCTGCGCCACAGCAAGTGAACCTCTGATGAGCGGCTCAGGATCAATCCTGGTATCATTTGGGAGGCGGCATTCAAAGTGCAGGTGAGCACCAGTGCCATGCCCGGTATTTCCTTCTTGACCAATCACTTGCCCAGCAATAACTTTTTGATTTTGCGCTACCAGCATTGTGTCTAGGTGCATGTACACTGTAGTGCACAAGTGTTCGCCAGCCGCGTTAACGTGTTTAATTTTAATGTAATTACCAGCGCCCCTGGGCTCAACCCCTTTAAACACAACCTCACCATCCGCTGCCGCCAATACGGGACCAAGCTTGCCGCCCTTGTAGGCAAAGTCGCAGCCCTTGTGTGGCTTGACGATTTTATCGTTGGGGTGTAAGCGTGCAATACTGAAGCGAGAAGTAACAACCGAGCCAGGAAGAGGGTGTATGAATTGAATACTGCTTGATTTGCTGCCAATTGCTGGTGAGAAAGTATAGCCGCGCTTATCAATTAACCCAGCGGCGTCTGAGGCCGAGACAACTATCTTAAATGTTTTGCCGAGATTTGGCGCAGAAAAAACACCAAACAGCCGAGCGGTAGGACCTGCTGAAGTAAATGCCACGCCTGACCATGTTGGTATTTCAGTAGACTCTGCATACCTAATTGACCAGGATGTTGGTGTGCGTTGCTCTCCGGCCGGCAGTGATTGTAGTTTGAAAGTAGTGTCTACGTTACCGGCGCTGTTAAGAGAAATAGAGGTTGTGTCTATTTTGTTTGCGACATTTCCAGTAGCGTCATGATGCATGCCAGTAGGATTGTTTGCGGTTGCCATAAAGCAATCCGCGGTTTCTCCTGGCAGCGGCTGATTGTCCTGAATGCCAGTGGCCCGGTCGGCCCCTGCACCCTGAACTACAACCGGCGGTTTAGGGCAGCAACCAGCCATAACTTATTTGCAGCTCTTAAGGGCCGCGCGCTGCTCGATTTCATAAGCGGTAGACAGCTCGCGATCACCCAACAAATCCCTGATTGCGTCAAACACCGAAGTATACGGCGGCTCGTACTGATATGTAGGCTGCGCAGGATCAGGGGTAGCGCACGGTACTGCAATAGGAATATTCACTGTTTCGGGAATTTTTACCCCGCTTGTAGCGCAACCGCTCAAGAACACAGTTGCGACTAAAATTGCTAATTTCATATTATGGCCTTTCGTTAACCAAATCCAACGCTGACTTACAATCATTGCCAGGCGTGCTTGGGGTTTTTTTGTAAATGATTTTAGCTTGAGCTTTATTTTTTGCTGCTAGAGCGGTTGCTTTTTGAACTTCAATTCTGCCAGCCTCAACACGAGCATCCGTGTCTATTTTAAGCTGCGCAATGGCATCATTTTGAGACTTTAGCGTGGTTGACAAAATAGTGTTTTGCTGTGTCAAAGAGACTATTTCTTTGTTTAGGTTAACAATTTTTTTCTTTAGCCCGTTAACGTATAAAAAAGCTGCACCCAGCACAAGAACAATCAAACCAACCCCAATTAGTCGGGTGTACAACGCAGACAATCCAAACATATGTTTCTCCTATATTATTGTTACTCTATGCCGTATAACGAGCCACACCTGAATATGGCAGCGTGAAAAATATTGTTGTTGTGTTGTTATCAGCTGACATTTGAATATCGTACGGCATGAATTTCTGAACGGCGCCGTCGAATACCGAACTGATGTCGACAATAACTGGCTTACCAAGATTATGGCTAATGACCCATGTTGTTGCTGGAGTTGCTTGGACAAATGTAAAAACTGGCATTCCTGAGATAAACATTAGACCACCATAGCGATACCAGCTCGCGCAGATTGAAAGGTAACTACGGCAGTTGTATTATTGACGTACGAAATACCAAATGGAATAACCCTTGAAAGATTACCATCAACCGTAATGTAGACGTCAATAATTGGGTAATCATACAGCCCGTGATTAATTGTCCATACTGTCGCAGGAACTGCTTGCGTGTGTTGATAGCAAGTAGCAACGCGGCTTTGTAGAATCTGCCCAGTTGATCCTGTACTCATTTTTAGTGCTCCTTAGATTAGACGAGCGTAACCAGCCGTAGAGGAACTAAACGTGGCTGTCATTTGATTATTACTATCAACACGATTAGCATTACTGTAAAACTTCACGGTAATCCGTTATTGATTGGCACTGTGTGAAATTCATCAGATCTATTTACGATTATTTGCAATTATTTGCGGCATATACGAAGAAAGCGGCACTGGGCCGCTTTCTAATTACTTCTGAGTATTACTTAGACTGCAGCAAGACCCATGCTCCTATATTGTTATTATCCTAAGTTACTAAACAGCTGCAGTTGTCCTGCTTTTGTTGTGACAACGTTAGCTTTAGTGGTCCAAGTTACTCCATCAGGCGAACTCTGCAGCGCGAACTCTTTTGCGTGATAACCGCTGTCGGCGTTGAAGGCTTCCATTCTGATTGACCTTACGGTTGCAGCACTAGCAAACTCAAGTTCCCAAAAAGTTGGGATTGTCGCGTTTGGCCCGTATGGGTCGTTTTGCCAGTAAGTAATTGTATTGTTATCATTAGCGTTTGACGCCGGATATTGAGGAGGGGTTGTATTTGCAGAAGCGGTACCCACGATTCGCGCACCCGTACCATCAGTTGACTCGTAGAACGAGAACTCGCGAATGATTTGGAGGTACGTGCCAAAATTGGCTTCCCAACTAGGTTGCGTTGCTAATAGTCTCCAGCGAGATGCGCCACTAACCACTAGAGGGCCGTTAGTGTATCCGCCTGCTCCAATTGGAAAAAAGCCCTCAGGATAACTTCCAGCAAATCCATTTGTTGAGGCAAACGACGAGGTTGGGTCAGCTACTAGTTTAAAACCATTACCAATGGGGAGTTGATAATCATTTGTTACGGCCCAAAGATTACCAAGAGAATCTTTTTGATACGCAACTCCGGCGAGCGGACCGTCATACTTCATGCCATTGTGCAGCGTGGTCAAATACGAACCATTACTTTGTATACATCCACCTGCTGGCTGGGTACCCTCAGACCATGTATAAAGCCCACAAGGCGCATATGAGCCCGCACCAGGCGGCACGCTAAAGTTAATGCTTCCAGTGCCACCAGGACTGCTAATTTCAGCAATAATCTGATTTGCAAATGGCGCGTAATTTCGATAGGACTGAGTGTACTTATTGCTTATTGCCAAACCACGCTCGTTGAGCAGCATATATTCTGGAATGTCATTTTGATTAGCGTAAACATTACCGTTGTATCTACCGTAAGTTTCACCGGTAACAGGGTCAACAAACAGGGACTCAGTGAATTCAGCGCTAATCTGCTGTCGTGCTGATTGCACCTGATTTAAATCATGTTCGTGCTCGGACAACAGCACATAGTAATCTGTAGTTGGCTCAACAACATCGTAGCCGACAATCCTGGCCTCACCAAACAGCGGGCTGGCAAAAAGAATAGTAGTTGTGTTTTGGTCTGCCGAAGTTTGAACCGCTAGCGGGGTAATGGGCTTTAACACGCCGTTAAGTGTTGCCAACACTGTTACAATTACAGGCCTGCCAAAGTTATGATTAATCACCCACGATTTAGAGGGCGGTCCTTGCACAAATGTATTGATAGGTAAGCCGGTTTTTGACATTAGATCACCAGTGCCACGCCTGAGCGTGCCTCTTGAAAAGTTACGTTAGCCACAGTATCACTTACGTGGGATATTGATGCAGGAACAATTTTAGTCAGTGTTCCGGCAATATCAGTATAAACGTCAATGATTGGGAAATCATACAGCCGATGCTCAATTACCCAGGTTGTTGCTGCCGTAGTCTGTGTGTGTTGATACAGCGTGGCCACTCTTGGTGTAAGCTGGCCAGGTTTGTATGTTTTCATCTCGACCTTTAGATCAAGCGCGCGTAACCAGAAACTGCCGTGCTGAAAGTAAGTGTTACTTGATTATTGCTGTTGTGTTCTACAGTAAGCGGCTGCACTTCGTTGGTGCCGACAAATGCGCGTACGATTGGCTGATAGCCCAAGTTGTGCAAGATGACCCACGATGTAGCTGGTGCTGATTGGTAAAATGTAAACGCGTATGTTGGTCTGCTTGCACCATCTGCATGGCCAGTAAGAATAACAGCACGACCAATTGCCAGCGCAGCAAGAGATACTTTTACTGAGTTTGGTGACAGTACTTCAATTTCGTCAGGAATAACAACGCGTGATAGCCCGTCGAATACTTGAATTTGTACCGAGGTAGTATTTAAGTTGTGAGCAATAACCCATTCACCTGCAGCGACCGATTGGTTGTGTGTAAAAGAAGTAATTTCGCGGGTCATTGGTACCCATACTGGCAAATTATCAGTAAGACTCAGGCAAATATAAACAATTTTGTTTACAAAGGCGATTTGACCAACCTTTGGTGATATTGGAAATGCTGTCTCAATTGGTAAAACTGCGTTTTGGAGTTCGTTCTGTTGTAGATTAGCGTTGCCGTAAAACTTCATGGTAATCCTTTATTAATTAGTAATGCGTGAAATTCATCAGATCTATTTATGATTATTCGAGGCATATACAAAGAAAGCGGCACGGGGCCGCTTTCTAATTACTTCTGAGCATTACTTAGACTGCAGCAAGACCCATGATTACAACTTTACACGCAATTGCCGTGTTGAAAGTAACTTCCAATGAGTTAGCAGTCAAGAACTTGATGCTTTGTGGAATGACAACTTCGTCAGTACCATCAACAACTGTTACGCTGCAGTACATCTGGCCAAGGCTGTGCGTTACGGTGTGTGTTGCTGCAGCGGTTGCGCCGTTGTACAAAAAGTACATTTTTCCAACGCGAGCATTAACAGCAGTAACACTGGCAGTAAGTACGCCTTCAGCAGCAGTAGCACGTGTAACTTCCGACGCAAGATCAGTACGCAGTACGCCTTCAGCAGCAGTAGCACGTGTAACTTCCGAAGAAATAGCTGCTGCGTTTGTTGCATCACCAGCAATACGAGCTGCAACTTCATTTGCAATATCAACTGCAAGTACGCCTTCAGCAGCAGTAGCACGTGTAACTTCCGACGCAAGATCAGTACGCAGTACGCCTTCAGCAGCAATAGCGCGCGCTTCTTCCGTGTTAACGTCTGCAATACGTGCGGCCGTTTCTGCGGTGTCAGCGGCAGCGCGATCAGTTGCCTCTTGCATGATGGCAGCAGCATTTACGCCTTCAGCCGTTGTGGCACGGGTTGTTTCTGCAGAAATTGCGGCAGTGTTATCAGAAATTGCCGTTTGAGTAGCTGCAGAGACAGCAATAGCATCAGCAGTTACTGTGATGGAACCATCAGCAGCAACAACATTAACAACATTACCAGTCTGCGTTAAACCATTACCAGCAGTGACTGATCCAGCGCCGTTAAACTGAACAAAAGATACTGCAGTAGTACCAACAGTAACAACTTCCGCCGTTTGTGTAAAGCCCAGATCGGCGTTAACAGCACCTTCACGAACATAAACGCTGGCTGCATTAAACTCTGCGGCCAAGTCCATGTCTACTGAACGAGTCAGCGCGGCGCCTGTGCCATTGAAAACATAGATACCGTTTTCTGACAATATAGCTTGGGACCTAACCAACACGCGATCACCAGTAACAAGGGTTACACCGTCGTAGCCAGCAGCCGCAATAGCAAGATCTATGTTACCAACTGTTGCTACGCGAACTGGATTTTTCCAGGAGAGACCCTGAACACGTGCGTTAAAGTCGGCTTCAATCGCTGTTTCGCGTGAAGTTGCGCGCGAGATCTCAGTTGCCAGGTTGCTAGCAATTAGCGCTTCAGCAGCAGTTGCACGTGTAACTTCAGCGTCGGTTGCAGCAGTTTGAGCAGTATCAGCGGCGGTTGAACGTGTAACTTCCGAAGCAAGATCAGTACGCAGTACGCCTTCAGCAGCACGAGCAGTACTTGCTTCAGCAGTAATAGCTGTTTGTAGTACCGTGTCAGCAGCAATACGATCTGCAACTTCAGTAGTAACACGACCATTGACCGTTGTTTCTGCCAGTGTAGCACGTGCAATTTCGCTAGCAATGTCAGCAGTAAGTACGCCTTCAGCAGCAGTTGCGCGGGTGATTTCAGAAGCTAGGTTACCGGCAATAACGCCTTCGGCGCCAGTTGCGCGAGTTGTTTCTGCAGAAATTGCGGTAGCATTTGTTGCATCACCAGCAATACGAGCTGCAACTTCAGTAACAATCCGACCGTCTAACAGGGAATCGGCTGCAAGACGTGCTGCAACTTCATCTGAGGTAGCAAGAACAGCTGCTGCAATCAGAGCTTGAATTTTTTCAAACAGATTTACTACTGATGTTGCGGTTGCCAGGTTACCAGTATAGGCGCCCGGAGCAAATGTACCATTTGAGTTCAGGCCAACAGCAGCTTCGATAGCATCAACTTCTGCCAACAGCGCAGTAGCGTCACCACCAGTAGCAAGTGGGATCCAGCTATCAGCAATACCGACATAGATAATGCCAGAACCGGTGACAAACAAGAGACGGCCGACGTTGCCAATTAGGCTGTTATGAACTGGTAGTACGCTTACTTTTTCAAGGCGAAGGTTTTGAATCTCTGACGCGCTTGAGCCGTCAAATACTAATGAGCCATTAATTTTCATTTAGAAGTCCTCAGTGGGTGAAATTATACGGGCGAATTAAAGAATTCGCTTTGTTGCCGTGGTCAGTGCTTTGACCGCGTTGTTAAGTGCTACGGGCTCTACTAATGCCTGCCCAAGGTTAAACTCAGTGAGATACTCCGTGTCAACGTCTGCAAAGCAGAAGATTCCGCGTTTCCCATCTTTTTCAATTTTGTCTAGCTTAAACCCTTTTACTTTAAGAGCTGCCGCCAACACAATATCGCTTGTTTCGAGGTGTTGTTTCATGAGTACGCCGTTATTTGGTATCCAGGTATTTAGTATTATCTGGGTTTTAGAACAGCAAAACAATTGCACGGCCAACAGCCGCAGTGTTGAATTTAACTAGCACAGCGTTTTCATCAACAATTCTAATTTCATCAGGCAGCACCTGCACATCGTCTGCGTCGTAAATGGTAACTGTTGGTCGCCGCGAGTTTTTGTTGTGATTAATTAACCACTCAACCGCGGCAACAGTTTGAATGTGCTCCCAAGTTTTGATTGAGCCATTAAGTTGCGCGTCTATTGAGACCAGCGCTTGCTCTACCGTGTCTCCGACAATTTTCTGGAATGGACCAGCTGCGCTAATTTGCGCAGCGCTGTGCTTAATTCCGGTTGAGCTTAAGTGCGCTGCAAGATCCGAAACGCTAACACCATTAATTAGGCCAAGCAAGCTAATGTCACCACCGACATTTAGCGATCTAATAAATGTACCGCCTGCGCCATCGATGCTGAATACTGGCTGACCACCGGAAACTGATCTAATTATTACCAAATTAGACGTCATTGATACGCCGGCAAGTGGCTCAATAACTAAAGCAGTACTGGCTGATCCTGGCGGATTAATAATCAGTTGATCTAGATTACTAATTGTGCCTTCAATAACGGTGCTTGATCCAAGCACTTCCAAATCACCAGAGATGGTAACTTTTCCTGACGCTGCGTCAACACTAAAAAATTTATTGTTTAGCGCGTTAAGAACAAAGGGTTTATTTGTGCTGAGGTTAATTGCCCCAGTCTGTGAATTAGAGTACACCGCTTGCAGCGCAATCCCATTCCCTGTGCCGCCACCGTCGCTTGAAGTACCGTCGCTAAACATCAGCGATCGGCCGCCCACCGTGAATATTGGGCCTGTTACACCACCTATATTAGCAATGCCATGGTCAGGAACAAGACCTAGTTCACCAGACTCACTGTTAAGATAAATTAAATTGAAAGCGGGTTTTTTGCTCATGGTTTTACCACAATCGTGACGCTTTGTGAATTATCGCCCGGAGTGTTGTCAACCTCTGGTGACACTGCAGTGCCTTCAATCTGTATTGCTGAAGCGCTAGATGTTCCGACCGCATTTAATATCGCTGTGGCGCTCTGACCGCTGCCAAGAGGAATGCGCGGTAAGCTAACAACCGTAAGTACTCCCTCTGTCAGAACAGTAGTACCAGCCGGAGAATTTGTTATTGTAACTGCAGTGCCATTATTTGAGCGCAGCTTGATTACTCGCTGCACCTCAGTAGCCGGAAGTAATCCGTCGTTTGTAGTTATTACTTGAAACGCGAACTGTGCACCGCCAATGATTTGTGTAGGCGCATTAAAGGAGAGACCCAGATTAACAGTTGCACCCTGCTGCGGGGCAGTAACGGTAATAATATTAGACTTTATTTCGTCATCAAAACCAAACTGATTAATGGCGCGTAGCCGCACAGTATAGATACCAGGTGTGGCAAAAGTCCACACGGGATTTGTGGCTGTTTCGTCAACAAAGCCGTCATTTGTAAAATCCCACTGCAGCGTTGTAGCATCAATTGATGTATTTGTAAAGCTCACGACCAGCGGAGCAACACCAGATAATACGCTTGCTGTAAACTGCGCTGTTGGGGCTTGCGTTGGCGGTATTTCTGGAACAGGCACATCCAGGGGATTAGACAGCACAACAACTTGTTTAATGTCCATCATAATAGCGTTGACATCATACACAAACCCTACTTGCTGTAACACGCCGGTTCTTGGCGGGCGCAGTGTTACTTGCCCTGTTGCACCACAAAATACCGGTCGATTGATTTCATCGTCGGTAAATGTCCAATCATCAGATCTGACAACTCCACGTGTAATGACTTGCTCAACTTCACCCTCGTACATGTCGGTCGTAATAATACCAGAAACTCTGGTTGTGTAATCTGTACTGCGCGCCAGGAATAATCTGCGACCTTTTCTTAACTGCACCAGTGAGAACTGCGGCAGCTCCTCTGCCGCCTGGCCGCTCATGATTGGCTCTTCAAGACGCGTTGAAGTAGTGCCTAAATTAACTACGTTGAGCCAAGAGACCGTTGTAACAAAGGTGCCGTTGCTCTGTCTTAGAGGAGAACCTAAGCTGTCAAGAACAATATGACCGCCCTCAGTGTCTCCAACCAGCCCTGCCTCTGAGCCAACGCGTGCAGGATGAACCACGGCGTTAGATGTTACTGAACCCGCAAACACCCGCAGCTTCTCTACCCACTTAGTACCATTAAACACCCGCCCAATATTTTCAACCGTGTCAAACCAATACTGATCTGGTGCGGGTGCAGTTGGAGCTGATGAGGTGTATATAGGCGGGAGAAGTGTAATACTGCGGGTGAGCGTACCTGTCATAAGACTTAAGTCCCAGTACAGGTATTTTGTTCCCGGTCCAGAGAGCGGACCCCACGCACGGGGCACCGTTCTTAATTCTTCAACTATGTAAGTGCTAGCGCGATGGGCAAAGGAGAGTATTGTTTGATCTGGCGAGACAATTAAATCAATAAATTGCCCGCCTGATGCAGTAGACCGCTGCAGAAAAATAGCATTTCCGCTAACGTCTGTTTGGTGTCTAACTATTCCTTGTCTAAAATTTAATTTCACGTTTTGCCTTAACGGTGTGTCCCCTATTTAGGAACAAAAGCAGGTTATCAGCTAACGGTGATTACCAAAGTATATACAACTGTAAGCTCACGGTTTCCAGTATGCTCAATTGGCGAAAAGATTAAATGTGACAGCATGAGTTCGTCTGTCTCATTAAGCAAGTTTGTACCAACGCCAGCGGTAAAGAGACCCAGCTCATCAAAAAAGAACTGACCTTCTGTTGGAATGGCAGCGCCAACTCCAACGCCGTCAAGTCCACCGCCCGAACCCGTGTCACTGTCTGCGCCGTCGGTAGGACGATTTGCAGCTTCGTCTGCTGAAATAACACAGGTAACAATAACTCTGGTAGACGTGCTGTTTGGCACGTTAGTAAACGTTACGCTATTGCCGGCACCAACGCCAGAATCCGCATCATCAACAACTTCAAAGTACGTTGGGTTATACAAATCAGCAGCAACACCAGTTGTGTTAGGTGGTCTAAACACAATTTGCTGCGACGAATCAATATACGTACCTTGATTACCAAGCTTTAGCTTGAAAATTTCAAAGTTAGACGCGTTAGACAGGCCCCGAGCAATTGCTGTAGCCATGTTTCCAGGGTGAATAGCGTTCTTCTTATCAACAAGCACTGTACCGCTGCCGTCAGTAATTTTAACGTGGCCCTGAATAGATGTTTTGAATAGTTCCTTCATGTTTCTTTCCTAGAGAGGATTAGCAGTTCTATTTATCAGAATTACAGAACGATGAGTTTCAACTCTGTCTGCGCTATTAAACTCAACCTGAATAATCTTGAACTACCCCGTTCTACCACGGTAGCAAGCTCAGGTGCAGGATCCTCTGGACGCCACACGTAAAATACCGGTGTGGTTGATGGCTCCATTGAAAAAGAGAGTTCTATTACTCGCGCACCAGGTGCTGGTATTACAAAAGGCGTTTCAAATTCGCTGTACAGCGTTCCGGCCGGCGGCAAGCCCGCAGCAGGTAGCGGTGGCATTTCAGCAGAGTAAATTATTGCCGTGCTCTCGGCCTGGCCGTCCATTGGTCCAGCATCAAGGCCATATTGATCTAAACCGTACGCAGTGTCCAGGGCAAATACTGACAGCGCTTCAGTTATGGCCGTTGAAGCCGTAACACCAGAATTTTCCTGCACTTCAAAACCAGCGCCAATTGCCGGAACACCAAAATTAGGAGTGATGTCGCCTGATGCTACAGCTGCGTTAAATGCTGCAATAAAATCGCCGAATGTCGTATCATCAAGCGCGTTGTTAATGAGGTACCCAGAAATAAGAGCAATAAGATCGTTTAATCTGCTAGACTCGACTGGGTCAAGTTCGGTGCGCGCAGAAAGAGCCTTGGCCTCTAAAAAATAATCAGTAAGCGGCAAGCCCGTATCATAGGCACCGTCTGCAACTTCTGCGTCGTACGGCGTGTTATCATACCCTGGTAAAAATCCAATAAATGGGCCGTCACTCACCGTTACATCGAGCGGCATATCATAGCTTGACTTTATTAGCAGCTCATTGAGCTCCGCAATCTGTACACCAGTAACCTCGCTAAAGAGCGCATCAGATTCTCCGCCATCACCCTTTAGTAAAAATGCAATACCCTCTTGCATGTTTACGATAACATGCTCGTTCATACCAGAGCCAAATGTTACCAGTGTGGATTCAGCGTTGAGCGGCAAATACTTTGTGTGAAAGTCCAGGTCCCAATCAAATATTACAGGATCAGTAACCAAAGATCCAATTGTGCGTACTGTTCCTATGAGCTCACCAGTCACTGCTGCCCTGATCACTGCGTGCGTCGCCGGATCACTGAACTCAGCAATGGATAGCGCACTATCTCTAAACTCGGTAGATGCCGGTATCCACCCCTGCAACACCGCCGTTTCAGGTGAGGTGTTAAAGAGGGGTACGCCAGATCGCGCAGTGTGATCTACAAACCTGACATCAATAGTCTGCGGTGCCAGGGGCGCCAGCACTTCAGCGTGTGCCGCGTCTTTTGCTTTAATTGAGATTGAAATAGCATCAGTGGTGGTGCGCTCAAGGAGCACAAAATCCGCTGCAGTTGGGCTTCTGCCTGCAGTTGTTTTAATAATTGCAAGGTCGTGGCCCAGTGCCAATCGGTGTTCATCACCTGTAATCTGCAAAATAAAAGAGCTGCCAGCTACCGCAGTTGGTACTTCTAACAGCACATAATCGTCACTCAGCGAATTGGTTCCTCGAGCAACAAGGGCGCCATTACGGTACATGTTCCAGGCGCCATCAGCCAAAGATTTTATTACGTAAGTTAAATCAGGGGCATCTTGCCGCAACCTTTTAAGAGACACAAGTCCTGCAGGTAGTTGCCACTCGCCATCGCCAGGTACTTTTTGATTACTAATAAACAGTTCAGCGGTTGGAGCGGTAATTTTAAAACCAATTTTCCCGTTCCAGTACCACTCGCCCACCGTTGCGGCAGGCTGCCACCCCGATACTGAACCATGAACTAAGTATGATGGCCGAGAATTAAGTGTTTCAAACGCAATACTGTCTGATTGTTTTAAGCCGGTGCGACCTGGCCTGATTGTAAAGTGCAGCCCATGCTCGCGGTCTCGATAGCTAAAGCCAGCCTCTAATTGAACCAACCTAGGTGTGCTAAAAACAGGCGAACCGTTTAACGCGCCAGCAGTATAAAAACCCTGCAGCTCGTACGCAGTGTTACTTACCCATGTAAGTACCCACTTTGCCGGGGTGCTGTTGTGATATGCCGCCCCGTGCATTACCAAGCGTGGGATTCGTGCTGATCCAAGTGCTGCCGCTCCAATTTGCTCGGGTGGCGAATTGCGCACGGTCCATGAAATAACATCACCGCCAAAAACACTCTCTTCAATAAATGCGGCAGAGGTGTCTTGGTACCGCGATGAGTTCAGCCGAGCAGCAATAAATGGTTTTGAGGCTTCAACAAGTTTAAATGACAGGCCAATCCCCGTGTTTGAATACGCATTACCAACTTGAATATTGTCAATCAACACCCACAGGAGCGTCTCAGTATCAAAGTACTCTAGCGCAAACGAACTGCTGTACCACAATAATAAATCTGCTGTAGTATCAGGATCATTTCCAGAATGAACGCCCTCAGCCGTGGTGGTATTCTCTGAATCATACACTGGCACGGCAGTTGAATCTGTGCCTGCTAAATTTACGCGATTTTCCGGTGATGTGCTCTGTAGTGGCAGTGGTCGATCAAAATCAGGCAGCGCTCTCAGTCTCCACTGGCGGCCGCTAACAACGTTTCCAGCAAGTACCAGGTTAAATGATTTAAGATCATAAGACGCAAAGCGCGTGTCAAATTTAAAATCTAATGTTTTAAAGTAGTCTTCACCCGCTGAATTAGTAGCGTTGTAAACTAATTCACTTGCGTCGTAGCTGTCAAAATCATATCCATAAAATAAATCAAGATCATCAGCAACTGGTTCGTTGTTTTGAATCTCAATATCAAAGCGATCACCCGCTGTGAACTGGTAATCAGTTCCTGCTCTTATAGTAAATGCAAGTACACCATCGTTAAACAGCGTATTAACTGTAGCCACACCCGCATATTCAAGATCACTGGTGGCGCTAATAATAAATTGCGTGCTGCTGATAGCTGTCAGTACAACTGAACCAGTTTTAAATCCAGTGTCAAGAACCGTAATTTTATTTTTAGTACCACTGGTATCAGTCAAGTATCCGTATCTGGTACTTGTAAACAGTGGACGTGAATAAGCAATTGGATTTACTTTTATCAGGCTCCACGCTTCAAGAGGGGCTGTTGGGTGCACCGCAATTTTACTGGATGGCGAGAGCGCAAGTACATCTGTTGTGTTAAGCTGTTGATCAGCTCGTAGACTAAAGCTTAATTGAAAAGAATCAAACTCACCCGCATAGTAAGGTGCACCGTCAGTTGGCGTAACCTGAGCAATAGTTCCAGCGCCAATAATCCCAGTAACTTTACCACGCACTATAAATGTTGTGGCGGATGTGGCTTCAACACTCCACTCTTCGTATAGAGCGCGCGCAAAGTTAGCGCTAATATCAAAAATAGAGACACCACTGCGCAGTACATCAGGATAGGCAAGCGCTCCAGATTCCCGGCTAGCGGGCAGGTTTTCATTAGCCCGCTCGACAAAAACCGGCAGGTAATTTGGTTTATCCGACAGGCCCATTACTTTAACGGCGCCAGGGCCAGTAATCTGTACCTCAGAGAGCGACACCTGTGTAACTGGTCCCAAGAGCAACAGCGAATCCGCTTGAAAGCTTAACTGTACAGAAATTGGAAAAGTATCAGTAACCTCATAAGTCTCGGCAAATCTACCGGTAATAAGCGGCTGAGAGCTTATTGTTTGCTTAATCTGAAACACGAACGCACCGCGTGATTCAAAAAAGTCATGGCCTTCAAGCAGTGGCTCTGAGCGCGCCGCTTGCCCGGCTCGTTGAACAAACGCATCGCTAATTCCCCGACCCTGCGAGGAACGTGGGTCAAACGCAAATGGCACTAGTGGCAGGTCAGTGTTCTCGTCACGGAAAGCGCGAAATGATCCGCGATTTTCGGCTGGAGTTGAATTTTTAGTAAACGTGCTAAAGCTTGGACTTACTAATCTGTGCAGTGGAACAGTTGGTGCAAAGCCCGTTGGGCCACCTGAAAAATAACTAGTAGGCCAAGCACCCTTTGCAAGCACTGAACTAAACATACGCTCACCAAAATTTACGGACATAGTATCCGTAAAGCGATATTCTTCTACGATTTCTGATAATTTCGAATGATATGGCTTAGTGTCCAGGATAAACGCAACAAGGGCATTAACGTAAGTACTATTTTTATTTGCCATGTTGCCCTCGCGCAACGCAAGCGCTGACACGCGCCGCTTTGCTGTTTCTGCTTAGCGCAGTATAAAAATAAACCTTGTTTTCAGTCATGGTTACTCGTAAGATGGAGCAATTGGCGCAGATCGCACCACTTTAATCGAATATGCGCTCAGTCTAGATGTCTTAAAAATATCTGTCATTTCATACTGAGCAGCGCAAATATCATTTAGGACGGCAAAAAATAGCTCATTAATCTGAGAAGGTTTTGCGGTGTTCCAGATCCGTGACATTGTATTGCGAGTATTTTCTGCCGAACTGAACAGACTGTCGCTTTTACTAAAATCCAAAAATGTCATGTAATCCGGCATTTGAAACGCACCACTGTCATCAACCAGTGCTGTATTTAGGACCGTGAACAGAAGTGTTGATTTGACCAACTCGCTCGGCGCTAGAACCTGGTCGGAACCAAATCCAAACTGCGTGCGCGTACCATTTCTTTCGTCGTACGAGGCCCGGCGAGGAGATGGCAAAATATTACCAGCAGCGTCGGCACCACACGCGGTGTTTACCATTTTATCCCACAGTGCCTCAGGAATACGAGTTCTTTGTCCCGGTCTAATTAGCGCCCACTCAACGTGCGTATTTTTAAGATCCAGTTCCTGTGAGTCGTCTCTGAGTGTAAAGTTTCGCGTAAAGCGCAGCTTAAACGTGTCATCTTTGGTAACAACATATGACAAACCAGAAATTGTAATTGCGTCGTAACTGTACGGATTGCTCGCAGAGCCAGTTCCACCAAAATTTTGAAAGGTCAAATAATTAGATGGGCCAGTTATAAGCAACTGAGTAACAGCTCGAATCGACAGTTTCTTTCTGCGAGCCTGTGTTGAGCGATTTTTAACCCAGAAGAAATACTTAGTGCGCGTGATTTGACCTTCGCTGTCACGTACTGGTACCGCAACGTACTGATAGTCAATTTTATACTGGCTTTGAATCAACAACACATCGTTGACTTCCGGATCAAAATCCAGCTCAGACTGCAGTGGAGCATAGGGCCTAATAATAACTACAACCTCTGATCCAAATGCTACAGACTGCACTGTTAGTGCAGTGCCAACAAGGGTGAATGTGCCGCTTAGCTGCGCAGCGCCGTTTACGTAAACAGAGATTAAATCTTTTGTAGTGCCGGCCGGAACAGCGAGGCCCGCAAAGCCCATTGTTGTTGCAGTAGTGCGGAGCACTGTGCTCTCAAGCTCAGCCCAAGCGCCCCACGTAGTTTGATAAGCGCCGGGTGAGGTACCATCATTAAGACTGAGCGCAGCGTTATTAGTGGCAAGTTTAATTAATTCTATTGTTGGCTCAACAGAAACAAATGCGCCTGGATAAGGCAGCCATGAGTTATTTGGTACTTTGGTATCAGCGTCAAGCTCGTCTTGGGATGGGACAGACCACGCTCTCCAACCAACCCCGTTGTTAATCACATTCGCTGGATCGGTTGGATCATTGCTGAGAATCAACCCATCGCCCACTAATCCGGAGGGGTCTGACAGCGGTACCAGTGTTAACACTTGCACTGCGTCAAGTAACTCTACTGAACTTCTTAAAGCGTCAACAATGGTATCAACCAATATTTCCGGGCCGTACACGTTATTTTCTGTTACCCGCACTGAAATAGAGAGGCCAAACTCAAGGAGCGGCACAACAAGTACTTGATCAGCAAAAACTTGAAGCTCATCATTTATTGTTTCTTGAACTGCAGGTATTAAATTTTCTCCGGCGATTGAGGTGCCGAGCAAATCAAAATCATTAAGATCTGCAAATAGTGCTGAATTTCCAATGCTTACTGTTGAATCAGCCCCGCTTGTTCCAGAAATAATTATAATGCGGTTTTGATCAAGTTTTGCTGGGGCACCGGGGAACTGGGAATTAATCACGGAGATTAATTCACCAAATGTTTGCGCTTCATCGCCAGTAAATGTTACCGTAAGTGCTGTGCCGTCTAGCGTAATTACTAGAGAATACACTGTAACTGTGGCTGGATCTGTAGACAACCGCAGCCCGGTTTTACTGGCTTCAGTTTTAGTGGATCCAAAATTAATTGCTTGATAGCCGCGCGTTGCCGCAACAGCTGGTTTAGCCAGCACACCAGTAACCCGTGAACTATTAACTAACTGCACGGTGCTCTTACCAGAAGATACCTCAACGGCTCTTAGATAAGTAGAAACGGTCCACATGTTTATAGGCTCACCCGCATCATTACGCTCCTGCACGCGTTGGGTTGGCTCTTTAATAAACAGCAACTCACCTACAACATCAGTATTTCCAACTGATTCTATGGATACCACGCCCAGTGGCTGATCTAGATCAGGGTTGTTAAGCGATATAAATTTAGAGAATCCGTCAAGCACTAAAAACTCAGACAGCGGACGAGTATGACTGTCATCTTGCTGCCACGCGCCAAGCCTCATCCCCGCAGAAATTCCCAAAATTTTAAACGTTGAACTTTCAAGAACCGCCGTAAGTGTTTCTTCTTTTTCTACCAGGGTCAAATTAGAGAAGAACGAACCATTAAATGCTGGGTGAGCAGCCTGGATGGCAACACCAGCGTGGCTCCAAGCCACTGGTCTAGTTTGCCAGATTCGTGTTCTGCTGTAGGTTTTTGCGCCATACACTTGGCCATCAGCCCGTGTTAAGACATCAAGATCAGCGTTACCAGAATCAACAAGCGCAAGTGCGTCGTACTCAGTTGGTGGTACACGACTTTCAATCCATTCAACTACATCAACGGTTGAAAAGTCCGCAAGCGTTCCCCAACGACTAAGTCGCTCGTCAATTGAGCCATAAATCTTATCGTCCGAATAAGGAGTGTACTCCAAATTTGTGGTATCCCACCACACGCGGCCCAGCTCTTTTGTACCCCACGTGCGGAGCGGATCAAAATTAGAGTTTCCAACAACCTGTGTTGACACGTTATAACGCGCAGGGTCGATGTCTGAAATAATGTTAATGCTCTCAAGAGCAGTTGGGGTGTGCTGACCAATCAGCGGGTGCCACTGCGGAATCTCTTCAATGAGCTCTGCATCCACATAGTTAAACAATTTAATCGGATTAAACTTAGGTGTAGCTGGGCCATAGCCGGTTACTGACACGGTTCCTGGTTGCAGCACATACAGTGTTCGATCATTTATAATCTGCGCACCACTTAAATCAACAAGCTCATCAGCCACAAATGGCAGAGTTACCTGCAATGGGTAAATTATTGCTGCACCCCGTGCGTCAAACTCTGTAAATTCGTGAATGTAAGTTCCAACAACTTGTGCCTCAAATGCTGTTTCACCATCAAGATCGTCAAGCGTAAACCACCGCCCTTCATCTCCTCGCAGGATAGTTTTAAAGCCAAAATTCTGCAAAGTGTTAGAGTCAAATTGGAACTTAGTAAACTGCTGCAGCGTATCGCTTACCAGTACTTTTAGCTCTGGGAATACGCGCGAGCGTGAATCACCATACTCGGCTACTTTGTAGGCCCAGTACTCGTCAATCTTAGCATCTTCAAATCTGTCATTATTAAGAAAGGCGTCAATGGAAGAGTTAGTTCCCTTCATTTGCACCAGTCCACGCCAGAAATTAAACTGCGTTCTCTCCGTGATGTCCAAGTCGTCCATGTATTTTTTAGGAGAAAAACCAAGCAGCGCCAGTGCGTGACGCGTTGAGGTTTCATCTTCAAACACATGATCTGCATCATAGTAATGCGCAATTTTATCCGTGCTGGCCTGCAAGTTTTGCTTGACCTCATCACCTACCAGATAGTGACCGCCAAACTCTGGACGCAGCGTTTGTGCTGCTTGGCGTCGGCCATTAAGCTTAATGGTGCTGATTCTGGCGCCACTAAACGGATCATAAATCAAACCCTCGTTTGTTGATGGCGAGGTTAGATTGTTGAACACAAACAAGTGCTCGTATTCATCAACCTGCGCGTGCACGCTGAACATTGGAATGCTGGATCCAATCTGCGATTTACCGCGCGACCTTAAAATGGTAAGATCAGTAGTGTTGATTTTTGCGCCAAGCGTGTCAAATACACCAGGGTGACCGGTAATATCAAACAGCGAGCTGTCAAAAAACTTGCTTAACAGCCCAACATCTTGGTCTAGCCAAACGCGATCCATAAATGGATTAATGACATGACCCTGACCAAGCTGGATGCCGGCATAGACGCGATCTACTAATTTTTCTACTTCGAGCTGCCAATTTCTAGTTCTGCCAGTTCCAGCATCAATGTTAGAGCTGAGCCCATCACTAAATCTCCAGCCTTCTTTTTCGCGCAGCTGTGCATAACCAAACAGGAAATTTAACACGTTCTGCAAGCCAGTAATTGTAAGCGGAAGCTGTGTCACCACCGGTGTGGACAATTCTGTGGTTGGTTGGTACCACGGCAGAGCGGTGTGTTCTCCGTTAAGAGCCGTAAAGGAAACTCGGTCTCCTGCTGTGTCAAAGGCGCTGAACGATACCTCTAAAAATCTGGCGTTATAACCATCAACTCTAAAGACCCAATCACTGGCGTCTCCAGCTGGTACAAAGCCTGATACAGTTGCGGCGTTGCTGGATCCAATTTGAACCACTGAGACTCGCAGACCCTGCAGCCACAGGTCGCGTGCGTACGGCGACCGCTTAAACCGCAGTGCAAATGCGCTCTCTGGCAGGGATTCTACATCGTTAAAAACACGCAAATCATCAGTGCTGACTAGCCCACCTGCACGATAGCCAAGATTAACGTCCCAGCCACGGTAGGCCTGAATTGCATAGCCCTGCGTTGTATCAATTGAGCCTTCACGCAGTGCATGCGAAAACACCTGCCCAAAACCTAAGATTTGGTTGTGCGTTGCTGGCTCAAATATTACAACTGGCAGGCCAGCAGTAACGGTCACGCTGAACTTGTCGCCAATTCTAAATGGTTTGCCGCCATCATTAATTACTGCGTCTGCAATGCTGAATCCTTGGCCAGACACTGTGTTACCTGCTCCAACGCGCAGGTATCCAACTATTACGCCTTTAGCCGCGACGCTAAATGACTGCGCCCGATCAGCAGTATAACCGTCATGTGTAATACTAAATGTGGTTCCAGCGAGTCCAGTTACTGAGCTAAAGAGAAACTCAGGCGTGCGTGCAACAGCCGCTATTGGATCGCCGTGCAGCTTAAATCGGCGATGACCAGGCACTGCCATATCAAAGCTGTCATACAGAATGCCATCTACTTCTACCCACTTAAATCCCCACAGGTGACCTAAAAATCCCATTGGGTCAGCTCTAAAGAGCGCACGAGCCAGCGAATATCTAAATTCAACTGACTTTGTCCACACTGTTTCAACAGGTGAACCCTCGCCAAATACATACGCGCGTGTTGGAGCAGGTGGCAGCGTGGTAGTAAGAGCGTTAGTACTGTACGCAAATCCTGAATTTACATAGGGTGGCAGCAGCATATCACGGTTAGTGTCTACCGATAATTTTAATCCTGGCCGAGCAGCCTGAATGTCTGTCCACATTGTGCTCTTCCACGAGCGGGCTTGCGTGAATACCACCGGGCTTGTATTTAAATTTGGTGCATCAGCGCGCAGTACCCACTCAGTTCCAGCAAATGATTCGCCATCCGTAATTTGAATTACTAATTTTTCTACAAGCGCGGTACCGGCTCTGGCCCAACCATGTGACGCCACTGTCCACAGCCCGTTGTTTGCTGGGGATGCTTCGCTTACTAACAACACGGTTTGTCCAGCAGAGAGTTGGCGGCCGTCAACTACCGGTAAACCGCTCAGTATAGTATTGGTTTGAACCGCGCTAAACAGCACAACACGCGCAGTTTGACCGGTAATATATCCGTTTGCTGGTGCGTCAATCATGTCAAGCGTGATTTCGGCAGCATAGCTAGAATCCCAGGCTGGTGGTTTGGTTTCAAAACCCAACAGTCTCCATGGATCCAGATTTGGGCGAGCCGTTTTTAGGACGCCAGGAATAGTTTGTTGGTGCGCAGTAAGTGCGTTAAACCACCGGGCTGGCAAACCAGCAGAACTGTAGTTCCAAGTAAAAGCGTCAGTGTTTACATAGTCCGGTGCAGTTGGGTCATAGCCGTTTGCTGCTGCCCAGACTGCAAGTTCGCGTTGGAGCTGTGCGCGAAGTGGACCGGTGAGCGCAGTACTTATATCAGTTTCTGAAAAATAGTACCGTGCTTCACTGTTAATTCCATTAAACAGCCGCGTCTCAATCTCCATGATCACGCTGTTTAGCAGGCTAGCCGGATTAATTGATATAAACGCGCCGGTTAAATTAGGTTGCGCAATCCACAGTGCACCGTCCCACATTGAAAGAATATTAGAACCGCGGTTGTACCAGTAATCGCCGATTGCGGTTGCGACTGGTGAGGCACGCTCATCGCTGATTACGTTGAACACGCGCAGGTCGCTGCCGTTAAACCAAAGCTCGCCCTTAAATGGTTGCGCTGGCGGGGTCTCAGTAAATGAGCCAACGGCCGGAGTAAATGTACCGTCTGATCGCTTTACTAGAGTTCCTGGCAGGAGCAACCGATCTCTGAACTCTGATGTAAACTGATAGAGCGGTGTGAGGTGGCCGTCATGGTTGCGCAACAGTGAAACACCAAGCTCGTTGTCAAAAATAACGGCGGGCTGAACCAGCGCACTTACGCCAAGCTGTGGCAGCGTTGCTGGAAATCCAATTACAGGTGATGTTGAATCATAGAGCACGGAGCGTACATCACCGTCTCTCAGCCGCTGGTTTAATAAAAAGTCCGTGAGCTCTGTTGCTGATGGATTAGCAGTATTTGCGCTCAGAAAATTTACAAACTCTTGGGTGAATAAATCAGCAATTGAATTTGTAGCCGTTTCGTACTGACGCTGTGCCAGGTCAACAACAGACACTGGGGTCAAGTCACGCTGCATAAGCAATGAAGCTAACAAGTTTTGCTGTTCTGACCACAGCTTAATTGCGCCGCCAAATGCACGGTTTTGTGCGGTACCCGGTAATTGGTTAGTCAGTATGCTGCGGAAGTGCGAGTACAGGGTGCCTTCAGGAATTTCAGCGCCGTTATCAGCAGCCACGTTCGCATAGAACATGCGCGGAACCTGCCACGCACCAATTCCTGCAACATCAGCCACTGGGCCGCCAAAAAAGTCAAATATGGCCTCGTCCTCATCTCGGTACACATATCTGGCACTTTCAAAGGCGCCTACACTAATTGTAAAGACATCACCTGGGGTGAACGGGGTGGATCCTGCGGTGATGCTGACGTTAAGCTCGCCATTAGAATACGGCACGCCAACTGCTGCCGTACTAAATTCGGCTGGCAGTACTTTAAGCTTAGATCCCTCAACAGCAAAGGTAGTTCCCGTAAGTGCAGTAAGAGTCCAAATTTGCTGCTGCGCAAATGGATTGCCCGCCGTTACTACTAGGCTGCCAGTTCCATCGCCCGCAAATTGCTGCTCTATTACTGCAGCGGTGCCATAACCTGGGTGCCAGATGGTATGCAGTGCGGCGTCTGTTGTTCGGTAGAACAGGAGAGAATTATCGCCCTCCGCTAATCCATGCGCAAACAAAAAGTCAGCGCTTTGATTTGAAGCCTGTGCCAGCCTGCGCTGTAGAGCCGGATCAATTGCTGCAGTAGGATCTTCAGCGTAAAAGAATATTGCTGAAACTTTACCAGCGTGCGTGCCGTTGTAGCGGTACAGGTTAAACAGTGGTGCTTGATTAAATTCAGTTTTGCTCTGTCTGTACGTGGTGCCGGTGGCCGATGGCGCACCATCTTTAAATGTAGAGTTAAGTTCTACATTAGCTTCGTACTGGATAATTGGTCGCACGGCCTGAATGATTTTAGAGCGGTCTAGTCCAAGTCCGTCAAGCTCATCACGGTGATACCAAAAATTAGCCTCTTGCCAGTCGCTGGTATTGCTGGTAGTATCACCAGTAAGAACCCACTGCTGATTGGCTTCCGAAATATAAGTCTTGCTGGCATGGGCGTCAAACACACGTGCACCTGCAACAGCCGTTTCTCCGCTGTAATCTCCGGCCCGCGTAAAAGTGCCAGGCTGCACAGTGTAAATCCCGTTTTCTGCTGAGGCACCCTGGTTTTTCACAAGTACGCGATCACCAGCTTTAACTACAACGCCGCCGATTGTTTGATATGTGTCCAGCGAATCAATTGCGGTAATCTTGCCCTTTACTCCTGGGCCTACATTTGGTGTTACTGAGTGCACGCTAGAAATAAATGGAGCAGTAATGCTGAACTTATCGCCTGTAACAAATGATTCGTACGAGGTAAGAACGCCGCTCTCACTATAAATTGGGTCTCTTACAACCGTAAACTCAAGCAGTACTTTACCGCCTGCCTGGTATTGCACATCAAGCGGGCCAGTTTCTGGCAGAGCGTATGACTGAACACGCTCAGCAGCCGAAATACCTGGGCCACTTGCAGTAATGGTAAAGTTTTGTGCGTCTAAGAAATCTATAACCCAAGTTTGCTGGTAAAATCCGGTGCCAGAGAGCACAATCTGGCCAGTGGTTGAGGTTACAACATTTAGTTTATCAGCACCAGAATTTTTTGGCGCTGCAATAACATAGTACTCTGGAGAAAGAGTTGGATTCCATGAGAGTGCTGGAGCGCTTGGCAGCCCTTGAGCAACCCAGTAGTAATTAAAGAAGTTAGTAAAGCGTTCCAGATCAATTGGCGGAGAATAGTTGTTGCTCTGCGAGTACAGCCATGTAGACTGATTCGCCGAAATACCAAGCACTTCAGCCTTGCGAATTAAATCTTGAACGGTAAAAGAGTGAACTTCGGTACCAACTTTAAACGACAGCACAGGAATAAGCGCGTTAATGTCGCGTTCAGTACTTTGCTGTGGGATCTTTGGAGTTCTGTCGTCTACTGAAGCTGGCTTGCGGCCAACATAACCGTACAGTGGAACAGCCTCGTCACGCGTAAGAAATCTATTAAAAAGATTGTCTATGAGTGAAGTGAGCATAGGGTTCCTCAAATTCTGAGGAACAAGTGAAATAAGATCCTGGTGCGGAAGCGTGTAGTCTTTATTCATTTATATACCTAAAATTTGGGTGATTCTTTCCAGCTATTCCATAACCTAATTCAGCAATTAACAATTTCTGGCTTTCATAAATTTTAATTCCGTCTATTGTACATCTGCGACATAGTGAGGCACTAACTTTTTTATAAATTTCTGCTTTAGTTTGTTCAGAAATATTGGCGTTAATTTTTTGTCTAGCCTTAGACATTTTAGCAGAAGTGATAGCTTTTTGCTCATCTGATCTAGACAACTGAAAATCTGTTTTAATTTCAGACAACTGCTTTATCCACTTTTCACGGGAAGCGGGTGACATTTCTGCCATTGCCGTTTTTACTTTTTTAGAGTGACTTTCTTTTTTCCCAGGCTTTTGCCATTCTATTATTTGTAATTTACTCTTTGCGGCTTTTTGCTCCTCGGTCCACTCACCCCTGCCACCGCCGCCTGGCGCGCGGTTAAAGAGTGGGCCAGTTTTTAGATCAGCTCTGCCGATCAAATCTATAAGAAATATTTCTAACTCCTGCGCCTGGGATTTTGATTGAACTTCAATAATTTTAGGCGCCATCTGAAATCCTTCGACAGTTCTTTTGTCGATTAATCTTCTTAGCCGTGTGCAATGAGTATGTTTAAGATGGTCAAAAGCTCTCCCTGTTCGCCCTTCGCCTATGTACACAGGCATTTGCGTTTTGGGATCATAATAGATATACGTGCAGTGAGAAAGTTCCATGCGTACTTGAGCCAAGAGGTTACCAGTACGCTATTTAGACTCCGGGCAAAATGTCAAAAAACACAACCCGATACTACATGGCCATATCAGTACAGGCAAGAAGAACCTGTACTCCCTCTTTAAATCTCATCGCATTTGCCTGATAACCGTTGGAGTAAGAGCTTCAACAATTTCAATGTCGGCCAACTGCGCTGCTGATTGCAAGATTTCATCAAAGCCGCACTCAATAGTAAACATGTCGCCAAATGAGTTTGTGCTGTACAGTGGAACCAGGACGGCACTTGCTATTTCAGTTGGCAAGCGGGTGTGCATGAGCGACAACAGTTCGGTAACATAGAATGTTTCGCCAAAGTCCCAGTTCGGAATGTCAAAATACGTGTTGATGACATTTAACAGCTCCTCTTTAACGCGCTCATTTGTCAGTGTGCTGCCCGGGGCGCGCACAACTTTAAACTTAGCACGGAATTGTGGCTCTGCAAGCGCACCAAACAAGAGCCGTAATTTACCGGAGTGCAGTACAACTGTGTCACTCAACATTTTGTTTTTCAACAAATAAGAATAAGAGTTTCGCAGATCGAGTGGCGTTGGCGGTGTGGGTGCTGAGAGTGATATTCCTCGCAAAAAGCTAATCACTGAATCATAGTACCCCTGCGTAATCACGTACGCATCATGAATGTTGGTTACGGATGGGTCAATGATATTTGTAAATGGCGCAAAGTGCTGCCACATAAAATCAAGTCCTCGACCATCGCTGTTCTTTGCTGTCTGGCGGCGGCCAAAATTGCCAGCAAAGAACGCGTCTGGCCCAGCAAGACTAAATGCCTGAATGGCCAGTGTTTTATCCGCAAGAGTAACGCCGGGATTATCAAGCCTAAAGTACTCATAGCTTTGCCCGTCTACAGCACCAGCAAAACTTTCAAACTGCAGCAGGCGATCAGGAATTAAATCACCGCTTGAATCTTCCTGCAGTAAATCAGTTGGTACTACTTGTAGTTTGTGAAAGTCAACTACACCATTACTGTCTTTGACCGCACCAGCCACATCGTACACCTGAGAAGATGCCAGTACTTCACCGCGATAGTCTTTATTTGATCGCAAAATCTTAATGCTGTCAAACACGCGCTTTTTAGTATCGCTGTCAAGTAACTGATCTGCCTCATTAAACCAGAATTTAGTGGTGCGAGATTGAACAGTAAGCGCCAGATCTCGGTGGTGAACTTCATAACCAATTACGTTATTAGTCGGTTGCTGCCGCAGTTTTTTAACAAAGATTAACCAGCTGTGCTGCGCAGAACCGGCTGAGTCTTGAGCAAACAAGAATTCATCGCCGTCGTTAATGCCGCTCGCGTAGTAGGGTAACTGCGAGACTCCCAGAATTTCCCACCAGCCGTTTAGGTTAATTACCCGGGTCTCGTTAAACGCATCACCACCTCGCACAACGCTGGCAAGATCTACGCTCAAGTCATCTAAATTTTGGAGTACAAATGCATCGCCCGGTTCAAACGCAATATTCCCAGCGCTTACTGTAAAAAACTCGGTGCCATCTGCGCTGAGCTCATACGGGTCACCAACTGCGCCGGTCTTAAATGTGCCGCGCAGATTTGACCGAACATTAAGGGTAACACCGTCAGCACTGACTTCAATAGTAAACACCTCGGCGCTGAGTACTTCACTTGGCCGGTTATGCACAGTAATTGTGCCACTACCAACACCGGACAGGGTGCGGTGGTAGCGCAGCGCGAAATAGTCTTGCTCTGCAATTGGCTGTAAGCCTGATCCAATATCGCCCGGTGGAAATTTATTAATTCCATCCACCGTGCGTGGCACTGCAGCAGCGTAGATCCGTGAATCGTCTTTTGGAAATAAATCTGGGTCTGGAATTCGCGCGAAGACTTGAGAGTTAGGGCCCTCAACAAATGCCAGCGGTTCACCATACCAGTGCCGGTCGATCAGCGCTTGCATGGCAGTTTTTTCTTTTAGTGAACCATCACCGGTTGAGCCAGCAATCAGCTTTACAAATGAGTTGCCGGAATAGTGCAGGCCCGCGCGGTTGTCTTCAATAAATGACCGGCGTGGCGGGCTGACAACGCCAGCTGTGGCTGGATCAGTTGCTGACAGGTGCAACATGGCGTTAATGACACCATTAGTGTTTAACAGCGGTTCAATAACCGAGTCTATCAGCGCCTGACCTGAAAGAGAAGTAGTCAAGGACGTGAGGCTCAAGTCGTACTGCATAACAAGATCGTCACCAAATATTTTTACGTTCTCATAAGTTCCGCTTGGATCATTCCAGTCAATGTGCTTTGGCTGACCAGCGAATGTACGATTTACCGCCTTAAGTCGCAGGATTGACGGGTCTTTTAGCGGAAAGGTATTGTAGTCCTGACCGTTAACCATGCGGTTTTGCGCGTAATACGTGGCTGGTGCGGACTGACGCACGTGCTCAATTGTCTCGGAGCCTGCGCCATTTTGCAGAGTGGTTGTGAGGCTAAAGGTGACTGTTGCGGTCTCGGTGTTACCGGTTGATGAGATGTAAGTAAAGGTGAGAGGCTCATTAACTACCTTGCTCTTTTGCACGACAAGCGCACGGTTAGCGCTCTGCCTCATCCAAAAACGGAACAGCCCCTGTGGAGCCTCTGCAAAATCTCCGTCTCCAAACACAATTGCAATTTGGTCGTTCTCAAGAGTGTCAACCTCGTACTTTGATCGAGTGCTGCGATCATCGTTAAAAATCAGGTTTTGCTCGTTAATTGTTTCAACCTGTTTCCAGCGCTGCTCAATACCGCCTTGACCATTAATCTTTTGTACCCACACGTCCGTGTGATTAACGTTGTCTGGTAAAAATTCTAGTCTGCGGTTAGGCTGCTTATCAAGAATAGAATAATCAATGCGAGTCAGTGTACCCTGTTTTACATAGGCCAAAAAGCCTGTGTAGTCTGAGCCATCACCAATACCGTCATTTGCGTAGATAATTGACAGCGCTGAGGCCAAATCAGGCTCGCGTTCCAGCGGGCCGTTTTCGTCAATGTCGGCTGAGACAACTTCCATTGGAAAGCTGTCCAGCCCAGTTGAAGCAGAGAATGGATATACCCCATTAGTAAATGAATTTTGCGTGGAGTTCAGCGCGTACAAGTCCATTACTACGTCACCAACTTGAAACGTCTTTTGCGGCTGACCAAAGCGCGTAGTAAGCACACGGTTTGCTATCAGCAAAAACTGCTCTTTCCAGTTCGCGTTGTTTGGATCATTCCAGCCAACAACTAAACCAGCAATGTCAGTACCACGCGAATCAAACGCGCGTTCGGTTGTACTGATGCTTGTGAACTTTACAAGTCCACGTACCGGAATATTTCGTGTTGCCTTATAGGAAATAAGTTTTGCCAGGCGCAGGATAGACTGTTTACGTTGCGCGGTAGTAATAAAATTCTCATGCGAGACCATGTCAACACGGTACGCAAGTTGCTCGGCCACGTATGCAAAAATCTCAAGCATAGCAATAAGTTCGCTGGACTCAAGCAAATCGTTAAAGACTTCGCTGTAGTAAATGCGCAAGTAATCAACGAGCGACTGTTTGATCGTGTCAGCGTCGTACGATGTAAAGTTTACCTTGGTAAACCCCTCGTAAATTTTGTCCCAGCTTTCTGCACTATTACTATTTCTGAATGCCATATATGTCCTAAATCAAAGTACAGCTATTTACACTGGTAGGCGGTTGGCAGGAATTGAACCCTTCTGGACTAACCACATGCGATTGCTTTGCGGATTATTTTTAAATCCAAAACGCCGATAGAACTTTTGAAGCTTATTAACCTGTTCATCATCTGACATAGCTGAATCAGCATTCACGGCTTGACCAGGGAACGGATCTAAAAAGATAAGCTCGGCTGCCTGTGCTTCTGGCGTTTGCAGAAATTGTTTCATCAGTTTATCGCCATCACCGTTTCCCGGGTTATTAACCGAAATCATTTGAAGCTCAAGGACCTCTTTACTGTACCCATCAGGAATATACCCGGCGTGCTCTTCATCTTCAAGATCAGACTTCCAACCGTATTTGACGTATCCTTCAGCGGTTTTAATCTGCGCTTCCGACGGGTTTTCTGAAGATTTAATAAAGCCTCTACAGATTTCAAGCAGCTTCATTTTACGCCCCAGTACTAAATGACAGCTTTAGTGTTTCGGTAATATTGAGCTCAACGTAGCGCAAGTCAACAAAAGCAAAGATCGCGTTGTTATCCGGTGCAGCGTTAACTGACATGTCAATTAGCTGCACGCGCGGATCGTAATCAATTACTTTTTTTAAATCTTCTTTTACAATATCAAGGGTCAAATTATCAAGTGGCTGAAATGCCAGTAACGGGATTCGCGTGCCAAAATCAGGCAAGTGCACGCGCTCACCAGGAATTGTGTAAATGTGATTTAGTAAATCCTGTTTTACCAGTTCTTGATTTGTGAGCGAAAAGCCACGCTTCTTGTTAGCTAAGTACGAGGCAGTACTGAATCCGCGGTAGAGTGGTAGAGCCATAAATTTCCTTTAATTAAGCACGCCAATTTTTATTACGAGCAGTCTTTGACGCTGCCCGGGGCCATGGCTCGTGCGATGGAACTGTGCTTGGGCCTGTCAGGCAGTCTGCTCCAGCAGCTGCTGGGCCGTTAAGATGAATGTTAGAACCAGTACAAAGTACTGCCCCCGCTGAGAGAATATTAAAGCTCTCAGTAGATTCTAAATTAATGCCACCACCGCTTACTGATAGTTTCCCGCACGATGTCAGCTTAAGCGCGCCAGTGGCGCCAATGTTTACCTCTTTACCGGCGCTCACATTAAACGATCCAGCAGCAGAAATATTAAAATCACCGCCCGTTGAAAAGCTAATGCTGCCCGCACCATACACATGCACTCGACCGTCCTGATCCATTTCAATCCATGATTTGCCGTGCGCAGTGCTCACATAAATTCGCTCGTTAGCGTCATCCAAAATAACTTGATGACCTGCCGCGGACTTAATTCGAACACGGCCGGTTTCCGGGTTGTCTTGAAAAATTAAAGAGTGCCGGCCTGGTGTTGTGAGTGCATAAGTTTGCGGATCCAGTTGCGCGCGACCATTAAATTCTGGGTCTTTTAAATTTCGCTGATAGCCCTCTTTACCGTCTTTTTCAGTTTTGTCCTGTGCAACCGCACGTTCGTACGCGCCGCGGGTGCGGGCCTCTGGCGCATCAAGCGCGTTATTAAACTGCTGCAGCAAATTGTTGTGTTGCGGCTGCACTGGTTCAAATGTGTCAGAGAGTGGGCTCTTTCCAAGGTCTGCTCTATTTCGACCAGTTGGCATAGACCTGTTACCATGATCTCTAAAATATGACCCCATGTAAACTCGGCGATTTACGTCACCATACAGGAAACCCACCACGCAAAGCGCACCTGTCTTTGGCACAGCAAAAAAGCCGTATGCTTGCAGCCCGCTAGTGATTGTGGCTGCAGGACCTGCCGGGTAATCTCTGGTTTGCCCTGCTAGAGGAGAAGAATAAGTTGCCCACGGCAAATCTATTACGTTGTAGAGCTCGCCATCAATTGCTGGCACGTATATTTTAACTCGACCCATTTGCTGAGGATCATTAGTGTCTACAACAACACCCTCCATTAATCCAGGAGTGTTCATTTAATTTCCTTGACAGTGCTGGTGTTTTTACCAGTTGCGGTAAGATTATTTTGCAAAAAATTCATTGCTGTTGCCAGCTCAAATTCCTGGGTAAATTTGGAGCCTTCAATTTTTGTTCGAATAGAGCGCACAAAAAAGTAGTTATCGTAAAACAGGCGCGTGCCAAAGTCTTGCCCGGCAATTAGCTCATTAGTAATAAAATCTACGTTAGGACCAAACACATTTACTTTTACAAAAATGGGCGTGCCTACCATACTTGGCCCCTGTAGCGGAGAGTTTACCTTAAAGCCGCCACCCGGAGACTGCTGTAACCCGGGTGTTAGCCGAAGTAGCTCCGCCTCAAATTGCGTTCTGTACTCGGCTTTTGAGTTGTCATTTGTTTTTGAGTTTCCATTATCAGCAAAAGTAGTAGCGCTTACGTGTTTTAATATTGATGTAAGTGTTACGCGCTCAAGCAGATCTGGGTTACCCCTGATTGTCATCTTTATATCTGTTGAGCCACCCACCAAGTAGTTAGTTGAGTTTTGAGTATAGCGTTGGGCAATTGTCTGCGCAGATTCTCCTGACGCTCCAGTACCAGCACTAAGATTACTGAAATTTGTACTTTGATCCCCAGTACGAGGCGGGAAAAGCACAGGGTCTTTTGATCTAATATTTGCTGGGCTACTTTGCCCGCCCCGTACTTCTTCGCCATCTGCCTGCTGATTATCTACTTTATCTGCAACTGTCAATAACTTCCCTTGTCCTAACGAAGTTTTAGACAGCAACATCAGATTTAAATTCTTAATTTTTAAATCAAGCGACAGCACATCTATATTTTTACCTGAAAATATGTAGTCGTATTCTAGGAAGTTTTTTGGAACTTGTATATTCCCACCTTGACCGGCAATGGTTTCAAAGTATGGTGCTTGATCACCAACAGCATCAGTCTTTGCATTTAGTTCTACATTTGGAACCACAAACTCTACAACGTCTACGTGCACAGTATATGTTGAATCGTCGCTGGTTATTGAAACGAGATGTTTAAAAAATTTAACATTGCTGGTGGTACCTGGATCTTTTTTAAAGTTCCCAAGTTCCATGACTTGTACTGTTTGACTCAAGATAATATCAAGCACTTCTGTAATTGAGATGTTTGGATCAACAGCAATAAAACTGTCTTTTGCAGGTGCGGCATTATTAATTGGCGTGGTGCGTGGGCCTACTCGCTTGTTTTCTTCTGTGCGTAACATGTCTCTAAAATTTGTTTCAATGGCGCCACCTTGTGCTGGCCCAGAAAAGCCGTAGTCTGCCCAGCCTTTAGGCAGCGTAATCATGTACTGCACTGGACGGCCGGAAGAAAACTCCAGGCCTAATTTTGCCGTTGTGGTGGTGGCTTCGGCGTCATTGTACTGCCTGAAGCGGGCAAAAGACTCGGCGTTAAGTCTGCGTTCGAACGCTGCCACTACAGCGCCTAGTGTGTTGGCTCCATCACCAGTAAAATATGATGAGGCAGTTCCAAGATTTGTCCATTTACTATTTACTTCTCTAGAGCTGAGCACACCTACTAGCGAGATAAATTTACAGGCGTACACGCCCTTTGTGTCATTTAGGTCCAGCTGTATCTCGTTAAAAAGTGCCGGAATACCAACTGACTGAACAACTTTTGTTTCGCCGCTTGCAGTGTGCCCAATAAACATGATTCTAATAAGCACAGACATGCCGCTTGTGCTTACTCCGAACCGCGCTTCCATTAAAAACTGTAGAAAATTAGCAAATGATATTCCTTGACTGTCAAGTATTGTCATTGCAAGCTCTTGAGCCGCAGTATTAGGGCTGGTGCCGGGCGCCGCATAGCCCGTTGCATTAGACTTAATATCAAAGGAAGTAACTGTGAATTGCGAAAATCTGCGAGTATCCATCATTAGGAAAACTCCGCCACCGGGCTGACCGCTTACCTTTACTTCGTTTCCTAACTGCGTGCACGCATCAACGGCCTGTAGCGATTTGGCCATTGAGCCACCGCTGGTTTCAGTAAACTGGCGTAGCTCTTCTGTGCTTCGCGCGGCGAGCATTACATAGTGAATACTGTGAGACTGAAACTCATCTAATTTATTTTTAATAAACATGTTATACGATTGGTGTTATGTTAGTCAGTGGAATTTCTCTAGTAGAAGCAAACCCGCCGATTTTCCCAGCAAGAAGCGATTGCACTCGGCTGCGTGATGGAATGCGCAGTACACGGCCTAGCGCGATCTCGGCAAATGGATCTAAAATTGCGTTGTACTGCGCAATAAACCACCACAGATGAGAATCACCCAAATAAGCAGCTGCAATTAAATCCAGCCGACCTTCAGTTTTTTTGTCAACGGTGTATCTTTCATCAGTGTCATCAAGCTCAAATACAGTGCGTTCCCACCACTCAAGGTTGCGAGAGCCTACTTCGGTTTTGCCGCCAACCACATAGCGTGATTGTTGCACCAGTGTTGAATTAGTTTCAGCCAAATTCTTCTCCAATTAATCTCTGCTAATAACATTGCCTTGTTCGTCATATCGAATCTCTGAAATAAATGATGGCTTAGGCATAATCTTTTTTAGATTATTACGGCCTTCATTACCATAATTTCGTGACGCCTCGCTGATGGATGGCGGCGGTGCCGGCTGTGGCGTGCTGTTAGTAATTCCTTGATTGCCACCCACCGGTTCAGACGCGTATTTGGAACCTTCAGCTCGAATAAGCGGCGCGTACGCGTCAAGCATAAGGCCAAATCTAAATGCAGTAAGATCAAAGCCGTTAAACTGTTCGGCCGAAAATGACTCAACAATGTTTAAGTTAATGTTCATGACAGTTGGGAATGGAATCTCTTGTCCGTCTTTGTCAAATACGTTAGTTGGGATCCAGTCGCAATCTCGCGGCCAGTTCCACTGCGCATTAGTAAGTACGACTGGAACCGTGCCGACAAGTCCTCTCCAACCAGAAAAGTTAAGAACTGGCGGTGGGCCGCCCAAGCGAGTACTAAACTCGCCGTCTAATTGTTTTTGCCCAAAAAAGGGCATACACCAACTTCTGATTCGGTTAATAAAATAATAGTTTTTCTGCGCCTCTTCGCGGGTCCGGCAAGTAAATGTTGCTGAGATCGTCCATGTGGTGCTCTTAGTACCGCGATATTTTTGAAATTCGCCGGGGAGTTGCGAGGTTTGTAGTGCCTCGTAGTCTGCAGTGCGGTTCTCAGTAACCTCTGGCATGTTATCAAAGACAACACCGCCGTCCTGCGAGTTTACACCGGTTAACTGAACCTTGTGCTGTTGGTTACCCGCATCATTTGCCTTGCCCAGTGCAGCGTTGGTTGCTGCGGCAGAGGTAGAACTAGTTTGTGCCTGTACCAGCGAGGCAGCAGTACTGTAGTACGGGTTGTCAGACAGTTGGCTATCAGACACTGCTGCATTAAACACCGCTGCAGCACTAAGTGCTTGGAACGTTGGAGCACCCGTTCCAAGTTTAGTAAATGGGCCAGTACTGCCAAAGGTAGTTGTTACAGCGCTGAAGCTCTCGTTGACCAGCGAGTCAACCGGTGCAGTGGCGTAGCTTATTAAATTGTTTGTGACGCTGCCCAGGCCGGATACGCTTGGCAGTGATTTAATAGTTGAATCTAGCAAACCCATTACTTCTCCGCCGCGCGCCGTTGCGCTTTAATTTTGTTGAACATGAGCTCTGCAATTTCTGGTTTATCTTTTAGACCTACCAAAATTGTAAATTTGTTTAGGTCGTTTTCTTTGACCGCATGGCGTGCCAATGAAGCGCTGACCATGTTTACTGGAATTTCATCATCAGTATATTTGAGCACCGCATCAAGTTCAGCAACAGAATCTAATTTTGCCGATGGAGCTGAAGTTCGGTTCATTGAAATAGCATAATGCGCAATGTCACCGCCGTCAGGTGTTTTAAAATATGTGTCAAGCATGCCTAGATAGCCATCTGTTATGTCGGTGCCAGCGGCAACCGCGATAGGTTCAAAACCAGCTTTTCGCACTTCTTCAAAAGCAGCAAAGGCTGAAGTAGCAGTTAAAAACTTTACTCCATCAGCTTTGCCGGACGCGGTCATAAAACTAATTCGCTCACCTGCAGAGAGTGGATTGCGCAGCTTGTCTTTTGAGCTTTCTACACCCTCAACTATTACGGCGATTGGCACGGCCTCTAAATTAAGTTTTGGGTTATTGCGAATGTACTTTTTGGCGGCGTCAAAGAGCGCGTAGTGCCCGATAGTTGGGGGCGAAAATCTGCCGACCACAATAGCAGCTCGCCTGGATTGCTCGCCAGCAGTGCCCTCAAACAGGAATAAAATTACATCGTCAGTATCATTCATCTCATATTTAGTCCTGAACACGGAACACTGCGCGGGTCACCCGCGGGTCCCGGGTTTAATACAATAAATGTGGCGGCCGGGAGTGCGTGATCCCGGGTGGTGTGGCGCCCAGGCCCAGGATAGCTTAGAATTACCTATGCCGATCAACACCCTCTTAGGATACAATATGACGGCAATTAAAACTACAGTACTGCCAGCAGAATCAACAGTAAAACCAGCAAAGCAAGTAAAAGCCGCAAAGAAAGAACGGTCAAAGTCTACCAAAGGGCACTATGTTACTAACGCCCAGTTACTTGCAGCGTTCTATGAGGCTAAAGCAGCCGGTAAATTAACAAATCAAATGGCAAAGTACCTGATGATGGTTGCCACAAAGTACTCTTACCACCCGTGGTTTGCGAACTATTCGTTCAGAGAAGATATGGTGTGCACGGCGGTTGTTAATCTGTGCGCAAATTGGCACAAGTTTAATCCAGAGAAACAAGAAAATCCTAATCCGTTCTCGTACTACACAACCGCATCGTACCGCAGCTTTCTTTCGTACCTGGAAGCCGAGCGTAAAGAGCGAGATATTCGTGATGAGCTCTTAATTGGAGCAGGATCTAACCCATCGTTTAACTACGGTTCCCGTCAAGGCGCCAGCGGTAAAACATCTGATGATACCGCTTTTGCCGGCACAGGCGGCGGCGAAGATTAATTAACGGTAATTCTGGCGCAGGCTTTTTCACGGATTGATTTATAAGCCGTTTGAATAAAGCCTGGCTTTGCCTCAGCAGCTTTTCTTGACAGCGCTCTTAAACTAGCAGTGCTGATCCAGCTCAGCGCAGTACTTACTAGAAATGCGGTTACTACAGCCAAAACAGCAAGTACTAATATTGGAATTATCATTGCTATTGGCGCGGAGCTGAAGTTCAACAATACTCCAGTGCCGGCCGATGCGGCAAGGAACGCCAAGGTATGTCCAAGTAACGCCATGAAGATACCGCCAACCATAATTAGCAGTACAACAACGCACGCGCCACGCAGCACAGCAGTGATGTACTCGCACATATCCCCAGTATACCACTCTGTTTTCTTATCGCTCTCATCGCGGCTGAGGCAATGGTTAAGAGAGCCATATCGCGCAGCCAGCCGCCAGTGCAAAGATTTTGTACTAAAGTTAAATGCTTTCATAGCTTCTCCTGATTACTGGCAACCCGCAAAACCGCAGGCTACATCATAGATAAATTCAACCGTTTGAACTGGCTGTACTGCGTTCATGCGCTCAACAAGGACAGCCCCGTCTGTCCACCAATCAGCCCAACCTTGCGGTGAAAGCTTAATAGGATTTACAGTACTATCTTCAGCTGCCAGTTCCCACAAAAATACCCAGTACTTCAAAGCAACAATAATCTCAGGCGTCAGCACATCTTTAAATTCTTCCACACCAAGATTTGCACCGCCATCTTCATGAGTTGCCCAAAGACCACTCGCCATGTAATCCGGGAATACTCGTATTTTTTTCATTTTATTCTCCATAGAGCTGCTTATTGACTAAGTTGTTATACTCCGCTTGCACCGCCTCTAAATGCTGCTTTGCATCCTTAATTTGCAGGGTCAGCTGTAGGCGGGCTTCAGCCATGATACCAGCCAGCTCCTCAGCTGTTTTTTGTCTATAATGTTCTAACCTAAATCCTGGCACCTTAAACACTGTGCGGTTCCAGTCGGATTCTGCAACATCTGCGTCAAAGGTGATAGAGGTCTCTGCACCGTATTTCTCAACAAGATCCTGTACATCCTCAAGCAGCTCGGCTAGTGTGCCGTTAAAACTGTGAGGACTTATTATTCCGACTGTTTTTTTAGTGTTAGTCATTTTTAACTCTCTTTGAACTTAGCCCTGAACTTAGCCTGCAGCCGCGCAAGTTCGGCGAGCTCGTATTCTTCTTTTCTGGCAGCATCTTCCGCCTGAGTTTTTGTTCGAAGCGTGAACTCTTCATCTGTTTCTGGACGCTGTTTAGTTAACGCAAACCTGGACGATGGGTGCGAATCATAATCATAATGAAACTCAGGCTGCCAGTCTAGCTCGCACTCACCACCATGCTCTTTTGCCAGTTCTGTCAGAGCGGCTATTATACTGTTTATCGTGCCCTCAAACTCATACGGCTGAATAGTGCTGACTTGCTCTGTGATTTTGATTTTAGTAGCTGGTAATTTGCTCATGATTATCTTTTTGGGTTAGCGTAAATAATTATATCCTAATCCCGAAATAAAGGTAAACTAAATTGTAACGGTTTCGGTACCAGTCAAATACCCGCTCTCAGCATAATTGCCTCTAAGCGCTTACCCATCTCATCTGTGAATACAGTTGGGCCATTGAACACCTCGCACAGACCATCAATAAACGCGGCATCGTCAACCAAAAGCCGGTCCCTGTGATTCTCACAAAACTCTATCGCAACCATTACATCAACTATACTAGTCTGCCTATTCTTAATTTTTGGCATTAGCATTGGCTTCATTCAATATTCCTGTATAATTTAAAGTTACCAGTCAATGACCAGCTGATATTCGCCGGCTGGCAAGAGCCCACGATCGTGCAAATCATTTGCCAGTACTTCGTTCGAAGGATAGAAATTCCGCTCCCAGAACAGGCACAGTCCATGATTGCGATCCCACTCATCTGCGCTGCCTAACTTTTGTTGTGGATCACGCGCGAGCCATGCAGCAAAGCTAACGCCCCTTTCATCACCATTTACTTTTTCAGGGATAGAATCATTTTGATAGTCAAATGCTTCTATATCTGGAACGGTTATGTTATATATGCCGCGTTCCCTACAGTCATTTTGTTGCTGAAAGGAATACATGCGGCCGTATGTTTCTTTGACGAGCGCGTCCCAATCCTGTAAATCAATGCTTTGAACAGTTTTAATTTTTAACATGATTTTCACATGTGAACGTTAGTTCAACTGTGCCACCCTCAAAATGGTTGTAGTCCGCGTTTGAACGAACAATCTTAAATGGGCCACGACATTGCTCCATTGCAGCCTCGTAAGTCATACGTTTTGCGCCTGATCGCCCACCCAATTCCCAAGTGGCTCTTGCAGAGACAACATATTCCCCTCCGCTCATAGCGATAGGTGTAGAGACTGACGCACAGCCGGTCAGTAGGAGCGATAGAAGGATAATAAGTTTCATTTTCTGCCTCAGAATAATTTAAATTTACCGTTTTGTATAATTCAGCAATACGGTGAGTCATATGTTCTTTAGTTCTGTTTTATTTCGCTGTCATTTTCTCATAATAATCGCCCCACCATTTAGCCTCACGTAGGACTCTGCCATTGACAATATCTACGCATTTTTTATCATTCTCCTGCATAACTACGCTAAGGCCACCTAACATTTTATGGTACGGTATAATTTTATCTATGGCCATTTGGTATCGGGCGGCTGTTACTTGTTCGTCTAAACCTAGTGCAATTGCTTGTTCTAAAAGAATATCACCAATCAAATGCGATTTTTTAGAAACTGCAGGATTATCAGTCGTCATTCTAAGACTTATAAACTCATAATATACTGAGCAATTTATTAGTTCATGGTGCGTATTAGCGCGCCATTTTTGAAAGCGCAAGTGGTCTTTTTCAGATATTTCGCTATGCGCGTGCATACTACACGATGCAGCTAAAATAAGTGCAATAAGTTTTTTCATGTTATATCCCATGTTAATTCAAACAGTTAAAAGTTATTCTGGATTCTCAGCTGCATTTTCGGCCCTTTGAAAGATTATCAGACGCTGACAGCATTTTAACATATTTTAAAGCTCTAATTTAAATTTTAAATTACCACTGTCTTCACAGCGTAACCAACCATCAGCTCTCATATTCTCTAATTCTGTTTTACTGGCATCAAAATTCTTTACTATTCCAGGCAGCGCGGATTTCATAGCTTGATATCGCAACAATCTAACTGGCCCTTTAACGTAAAAATAGTTAGGCCGTGTTGTCTTAATCAGTTTAAACCCTGCTCTGAGGTACGCATCACCCACTGAAATTCTGCGATCTGCATAGGTGATTAAAGTCCGGTACGACTTTTTTCTGAGCTCTGCTAGAATTCGCTGAAATCCTCCGGTGACCGAAACTCCTGCACTGGCAAATCTAATTAGCTCTAATTCTTCTTTACCAAACCTAGCATGTCCAAAGCTAGCCGCTTGAACAAGTTTGTCATTATCAAACAGCCCAATAGTAAAACTTGCCTGCGCACTTCCTTGCAAGTGCCACTGCTTAAAAAATTCAGGACAGCCGCCCTTAAGCACTTTTACTTTTAGTTTTCTAGCCATTAGTCTAGGCAGCAATCCTAACTTAGCAAGTATAATGTTGTGCACCACAAGAGGCTTTTCATCTATTTCAAAATCCCAGAAGTGCAGTAACTGAATACCCGCAGCTTCAGCTAATTCAGTTTTCTTAATTAACGGTTGGGATACAGATTGGTCGTGATGCCAGTACACTCCATTTACTTCTATTGCTAATTGCTTAGCCGGAATATAAATGTCTAGTTCTAACGGTGAAATAACATTTCTGTCTTCTACCAAATACGAGAGATCTGTGTTAGATACCATTGCTTCAACGACTGTCTGAACTCCGCTCTTTCTTCTACAATACGGACAGAGAATACCTCTGTGTAGTCTGCCAGCTGCTTCAAATTGTTTGCCGCACTCTAGATGCTGCCACATGTATTTGGTTTCGTAACCGGACCAATCAGCTTTTGTGAACACTGGTATAACACTGCAGTCAGTTTTAATCTTCTGCATCTGCTCGTCAAAAGACCCGTCTAGAAAGCGCAATTTTGCTCGGTTGCTTAATTGTTTTTTCACTTCAGCAGTTTTAGTATAGTGAACCTCACCGTACTTAAGTAAAGTAGTTGATTCTGTTTTTATTCTAGTTTCTTGTTTTTCTGTTACCGATCGCCGTGCATGAGTAGCTGAAATTTGTTTCTTAATAACATCCGAATTGGCTGGATTTTCAGTACCGTATCTGAGCATATTTGTCGTAGCAGCTTTTTCTCGAACTTTAGGTGCGGACCATGATGCTTCATATCCGTACACTGCTAAACTTGTTTCTCTAATTTTAGCCCTGACAAGTTCAGAACCCGCAGCATGTTCGGTTCCATACTTACTAAGATTGGTTTCTGATCGTTTTGATTTTGTGCTCTTTGAGACTGCGGCGCACTTAGGACTGCAGAATTTTTGAAGTTTGCCGTTAGCGTTTAAATTTAACGACTGACCACAGGAACAGTTTGGCCTGATTGAAATATCATTCTTCAATGCGTACATTTTTTCGGCAAGAGTAATCCACCCACCCAGATCCGCAGACATTAAATCAGCTTTAAAGATTTTTCCATTTGCGGAATTTAGCAGGCCAGTCATGAACTTACCGTCACGGTAAGCAAGATCCTGAAAGCGAGCTAGGAATAATTCAAACATCCTTTTATTATAACATCAACATTTATTTCGGGTTGAGTTATATTATCAACTAAAATTTAAAGTTATGGAAAGGGAACGTTTAATCAGTGCTATTATTTTCTGGGTGCAAAAAAGGAGACCTAGGTCTCCTTTTTAAGATTAAGTTGTTGCGGAACAACAACTTAGAAAGTTACATCTGATTACGAGAACGAAACGTTTGTGATCCTGATCCGTGCGTAGTAATCCGCGCTGTTACCAAGCGATGTACCAGCGTTGGTGAACGTAGCTTTTCCGTACCGGGTCATGAGGCTCACTGCTGGCATGAACGTGTTAGCGTCCATAACAACACCGGTGCTCATCAGTGGAACGTATGGGCAGTAAAAGTAACCTGTATCCAACTCTGACGAACCGCCTTTGTAGCCGATCAAGATGTCTTCGCCAGTTGTACCAGTAGCCGAACCAGCGCCGCCAGTCAATGTCCAAGCATCATTCAGACCCCAGTTGTACGAGTAAACGCGCATCTGGCCATTCAACATACCAACAAGCTTGTTACCGGTAGGATCTTGGAACTGGCCAGAGACCGCTGGTGCAAACACGGACTTTGAAGCAGATTGCAAGATCGAAGTAACCAAGTGCGAACCAACCAACCAGTTACCAGGTCCACGACGCGTTTTAGCGCCGATTTCGTTTGCAAGCTTGTTAACCAAAATACCAAGTTCAGCGTAACGATCACCAATGAAGTTCGGCGAGAAACCAGCTGGTGGAGTTGCGAAGTCGAATGTTCCAACAGTTGCGGCCAGGGCCAACAGGTCTGTCAAGATTTCATTGTCGATTTCGTGAGCGATCTGAGCTGACAAGGCTGCTGTCAATTCATTTTCCAGATCAAGACCGTGCTGCGAAGTCATGTCCTGAGCTGCTTCCATTGTCCAACGAGCCTGCAACTTACGGGAACCTGCAGTGATTGTTTGCTTCAAGACGCTCAAACGCAACGCACGACCGCCGTAGCCTTCGTAATCGCTTGTATTCGCGCCAACACCAGTACTTGTGTTAGCTGTCAGTGCTGGCGGATAACCTGCCGTACCAACGTTTGCTGTCGAATAGAAACGCTTCATCTTCGAGTTGTTTGCAAAAACTTCATCACCAGCAGCGATGTCGTTTGAAGGATCGCCGTTTGTGTCGACGGACTCAGCAAACGCAAAGCGCAAGCTGTATACCAAGCCAACTGGACCGCTCATTGGCTGTACGCCAACTAGATCGGTTGCAATAGTACCTGGCAAAATACGACGAATCATCGGGATAACGATTTTTTGGAAGCCGTCAACAGCGTTAGCCGTTGTTGCAGTTGCGCTTGCGGTTTCCATCATGTACTGCTTCTGATTCTCCAGAAGAGTAGACACGATTTGTTTCTTCGAACCAGTAAGGCCTTCTAGCAAGGCGGCTTTAGTTTCGATCCAGTTTTCCGTTAGTAACATGTGTTGTGCTCCTTATATAGTGTGGGACAGGATTACTTGCTGATACCTGCGAGGCGCTGCAGATTGGCGATGCTTTCATTAAGCTTCGTTGCTACTGCCGCTGGTTCCAACGGTGCGTCACCTGTCACGACCGTGGTTTTCTTTTCAACTGTAGACTCACTAAGAGTAGTAGTTGCCGGAGCAGCTACGTCTTCTTTCATGATACGACCGATGAAGAATTTATATGACTCTTCAAGACGAGCAGTATCGATGTTTTTAAGAACCATCTCCATTTGCTCACGTTTCTTTCCTGATAGATTAGAAAGAATTTTCTCAAGCTTTACTTCACGTACCATCACGCGATTAGCTTCTTCCGAGTCAGTTAATGCTTGTGCTAGATCTGCAAGTTGTGATTCAGCCACCTGGAGCTTGGAGCTCACGGAGTCTTCATTAACATGCGCTTTAGCAAATGTGGTTGCGTACGCTTCAAAAATCTGGCGACCAAATTCGTTTTGTTTTACAAGTGCGATATCTTCCGACAGTTCATCGATTTCGGCGGAGAGGCGAACTTCAAAAAACGCGTCCATTTTGTCGATTAGCTGTTCCATTTCCGATTCAACTTCATCGGCTAATTTGTACTTTTCTTCAACTAACTTTTCAGCGTACTCAGCTTCAAGGTCGCGGAAACGTTCAATATCAGATTTAAGTTCAGTAACTTCTTTAAGCAAAGCATCTGCTACAAAGCCATCAACCTTAGTAACCAGTTCATCGCGCTCAGCAAGCCACTGTTCTGCGAGTTCCGAACGAACCGTCAGTGAAACTTCTTCGCGGACTTGCGTCTTGAAGGATTCAACTGAAGTTGTCCATTGCTCGGAGATTTCAGCTTTAGTTTCTTCGCTAAGCAGCTCAGACTGAAGCAATTTCTGCAGGATTTCGTCCATGCTTTCTCCTAATTAAATTTACCAAATTTTATAACCTGGCAAGTGTTGTGTTCTGCACTGACTGAAACAACAATCGTTTCTTTATCATGTTGTGGTATTTAGCGCGCAGTCGAAAAAACGCATCAAAAACACAGTGCTTTTGATGCGCAGGGAGTTTACTCGTCAGATTGTTCTACAGATGCTTCTTCTTTTGCGGCCGAGAAGCCCGCGAGTTCTTGTGTTTTTGCTACAATGTAGTTGTGGATAGTTACTTCAGCCTGCTCAGGCCGATCATTAATCAAATCCTGCAACATTGATTTTAGTTGCTCGCGTGCTTCGCTCATTGTGAGATCCTTTATATTAGTTAGCGCATGGTATTTAGTTCTACCGGTTGTGTGGAATTACCACTCACTCTCTTCGGACCTGTCGATCACCGGTTTGACGAGCCTGACTGCCTTTCTAATAGATGCTCCATCAGGGAAAACAAAGTAAAAGATCCCAAAGTTCTCATGACGCTTGTACTCGATGCCAGCGTCTTTAAGTTCAGCCTCTGCTTTTTGAGCATTCAGCCGATCTTCGAAACCAAACTCTGGGCGCTCTGTACTGACGCCACCCATCTTCACGCCGAGGTGTTTACCTTCAGCAACTTTAGACCGTAGAAATTTTTCAAGGGATGCACCGCCTTCGGCGCGAGCCGCTGCGGTGATGGCTACTTTATCAGTATCCCACTGCTTTTGCGATTCATCGTCTGCAATCGACGCGGCAACTTTACCAGATTTATTGAACAGCACGTTTATACCGTAGTAGTCCTCTTGATCGGCTTTGGCCGAGTTATTCTTAACAAGCACCGCAAACGTGGCCCCAATTGCGCCCATGTCGCCCGTACCGCAGTATTTATTTTTCTTGATCGCCTCGGTAAGTGCGATTAATTCCCTCAATATCATTTTCCACCTTTGCGGATGGCCTCTAACAGGGCGTTAATTTCTTTCTTAAAGTACTCTTGAGCCTTTGGATCATGCACAACGGCTTCGGCTAAAGTGAGAACTTTCTTTGAACCAAGAGCTTCTGCAACGTAGTTTGGATAGGCGTCTGGCGCGCTTGGTGTGGAAACAATGTCCATTGTCACAAATGCAAAGTCTGAAACATTACCACCTTCATTTACCGTACCTGTACCACGGGAGCTCACACCTAGTCTGACTCCACCCTCCATGATGGCCTTAGCAATATTACCGCATGGCGTATTCAACATCTTCATTTTGCCAACTGCGTTGTTGCCGTCCATACGGATTTCAGTAATGGCGTGCGATACATTTGCCAGGTTAATGCTTAGAACATCGGGATGGTTTAATTCTCCCAAAATAAAATTGCCCTGTTTAATTTTACTCTGGCATTCGTCAACTGCGCGAGTAATTTGATCAACCCCATAAGTTCTTCCGTTACCGTTTTTCATCGCGGCCTGCATCATGATTCCGGACAAAAACATATCGCCACCCACGCGTTTCATTTCTGTCAAATTAGTAACATTCGGTGCAAGATATTCTGTCAACAAGATCATTTTGTAACTCCCAGTTTTAACTTAGCTTCCAGACCTGCAATAATCTTTATTACGGTCACGGCTTTAACTTTATTCTTGTATTTAGCGTACAGCTCTTTTTTAGGGCGCCGGCCAAATAATACCTGCCCGTAGGCAGGTGTTCTACGTACTATAAGAAATAAATTACTCTGCGGGTGGCTCTTCTGCAGGGGTTAATGTCTTAAATGGCGCGTCTTCAAAGTCCGTGTCTAATAACCCAGCTGCAGGATCCATATCCATTTCATCAGTTCCACCACCACCTTGTGCAACGTCAGTTCCTACAATCACTGGCGCACGCTGAGAATAAACAGCATCGTCGTACAGCTGCTGCATGATAGGCACACCTGCTGTATCAACCATGTTCTTTTCTTCTTTGAGCTGAACTTCATTCATCTGAATTTCATCGTCAGACAGACCAAGATAGCGCTTAAGAATAAACCGGCGTGACAACCATTTAACCTCTTGAATATTGGTAAACGAGCTAATAAGATCGGCGTCAAGAGCTGCCTGGCGGTAGAGTGCAAAGTTCGCTGGGTCTGGTAGTTTAATGCTGAATACTTCATCATCAACGTGTAGCCCACATACCTTTAGGTAAATCTTAAATTCGGCGTCGTAGATCTCATTGATCCTGTCCTGCAGCCTCGAAATAAAGTTCGCAAATCTGAGCTCTTCAATGTACGCAATACCTACTTTGCCGTCATTAGACTGCGGATCGGTGCCACCACTGCCGCCCATGTACGAGGTAGGAATACGCAGGCCGCGGAAGATCTTATCCTGGAATTGCTTGAGTAAATTAGTACCAAAGTCCTCGCTGCCACCGGGCAGTGTTTCAACCCGTGAACCTTTACCGGCCGCTGTTACTGGGAAAAAGTAATCTTCTTGGAGTGAAGACGGATCGTACTGCCCGTCAACCGTGTCCTTCATGCCATTTGTCTGTACACCCGGTGCGCGCTTTTGACGAATTTCATTTTTGATAGATTCAAGATAACGCTTTACCGCTTGCTGGTTCATGTTACCGGTGTCAATGTAGAACACGCGTCGCTCTGGGGCTCGCACAATTCGGTAAATGATTACTGCGTCTTCCAGCATTGACAGCTGGCGGTAAACGCGGAAAATTGGTTTTAGTACCGAAGCGCCAAAGGGTGCAGAGTCCCCCATGTCGTCTGACATAGAGAAATGAATCATTGCCGATGCTGGAACAATATCAAACTGCTCACCGCGATTTACACCAAAGCCAGTTGTACTTGCAATGCCAGGGCGGCGCAAATGATAATTTATTCGCGATCCCATTTCGTCAATTTCAATTCCAGCTACTAGCGATGGATCCACATACGCCCATTTTCTGGTGTCACTTGCCTTGCGGAAGAAACAATCACCGTACTTGATCATGCATCTTGATGTACTAAACACACGCTTCTTGAGGTCCTGCAGCTGTGCCCACTGGCGTAGAGCCGCGCGAACTGTTACCGTTGTAGTATCTGAAACGTCTTGGTTATCTTCTTTTTGCCACTGAATTAAAAATGGCAACTCAGTCTTGTCATCTTTACCGGACATTTCTTCTGCAATAATATCCAGTGAGCGAGAAATATCAATGTCTGCGTCCATTGCATCGTACTGCTTGTACGTTGCAGTACGGCCGCCAGGGCCGCGCATGATTTGCGAATACCAGGTAACGGCGGCCAACGAGCTGGCGTCAGTGCTGCGCGGATCGTATGCATCCGTTGCCAGCGTGGTGTACATTTGTTTTCGCGTCTTTGGAGATACTATCTTCCACATCGCGGAGAGTTGTGCCATGTATTAGCCTCGTCTGAGGAGTTGATTAGTAAACTGTTCTGAATCAGCAAATCTAACTGCAGGACGCATGGCTAGCAGCATTGCGTCCGTGGCGTCTGCGTTTCGGGTTTCAACTGCTAGGTTATCACGCATGACTTGCAACATGCTTGTTAACACTATCATCATATCAGTATTTGTAGGTGTACCAACTGCAGGAACCTCTTTTGCTGCGACTGGTGGCGGTTCAATTGTATTTACCGTAGCCGGCACAACAGCTTTTGGTATCTGAACCTGCGGCTGGCCCATGATTGCCTGTGCATCTCCGATTAGGGTTGATGCGCTGAGTGCACCGGCTTGGGCACTTGAAAACTTTACTTGTGCCGCTGTTGCCTTAGTTGTAGCTTCAGTTGTTGCTTTTTCTGATTCAGCGGCGGCTTGTTGAGCGCTTTTACCCATTTTCTTAAGTGTTTTAGAACTATCGTCCCACAGCATACCCATAGCATTCATGTTTTCTGTTGAAGACTTTTCAAACGCCTCACCGCCGCCCTTTAAGTCTTTTACAAGCTGCGAGTCGTTGCTTAAAAACAAACCAAGCACGCTACCAAGGCCACTAAAGAGCCCGCCAAAAAAATGCTTAACCATTGCGTTTGCGCCCGCAACAAAAACGTCAAACTTGTTCTGCAACCAGCCGCCTGCGCCGGATCCAAAGACATAACCAAAAACGTCAATTAAAAAATTAGGAATTGCCGTTAAAAAGGCCGTAACAACTCCGCCTACTCTGTTAAAAAAGCCACCGCTTGGATTTAATGCAATCGCCATTTCACCCGTAATTGCCTCTTTTATACCATCTATAATTCCAGCTATAGGCCCAAAAGCTTTGGCCGCGACCTTTAACCCGCCTATAATAGTGCCAATGCCGCCGGTTAGAGCGCCCGCGGTGCCGGCAAACACACTTCTGATTGCCGCTAGTGCGCCGTTAGAAGAGTTAATGGCCTGCACCCCGCTAATAGACGATTGCACCGCTCGAGGAATACCCGTAAGACTCGTGTAGAGGCCACTGGCGCCAGATTTAATAGCCGCCAGTGGATTTAATAGCGTAGAAAGAACTGAACCGGTACCTTGTGCTACTTTAGCCAGCGCTCCAGTGGCTCCAGCGGCGCCACTGGCACCCTGTGCGCCGGTTGCTAGTGCTCCAGCGGCTCCTTTGATACCTCCGCCGGTCAATAGAGATCCCATTAACTTGACTATTGGTCCACGGAATAGGGTAAGCAGTACGCCGCCAACCGCAGCTCCAATAGCAGGCACAATACTTTTTTGTATGCCCTCAGTCCATGCGGTTAACTTACCAACAGCTCGACCAAAAGAACCTACTGACTTACCAAAATCAGCGTTAGCCGTAGCGGGGCCGCTGTCAGCTGCAAGTGCCGCGGCATCGCTGGCCTTCCCAACTTGGCCAAGCTTTGTGGCATCAATTTTTGCCCTCAAGTCTTCAATCGCGTGCTGCATGCCTAAATTACCGTTATTTGCCGCCTCTGCATACAGCGCATTTATTTTCTTAGAAAATTCGCCCTTGCGAGCGACCAATTCCTGGCTTTCTGCTCCAGTAATTGCAGTACCTTTAAGGCCAAGTTCGGTTATTCGCTGCGCATTTCCAGTATCGCCAGTAAGTGCGCCAAGGTTTAGGATAGCAGCGCGCTGGTCTAATCTTTCTGTAACTGTTGCTCCGCGTGCGGCAATAAGCGCATTACCAAGCGCTGTTGCTGCCTCGCCGGTTAAACCTAACCTGTTTCCAAGTGTTCTGATCTGTATCAATTCCTGCATTCGCGCCTGACGCTGAGCTGGTGCCAAGCCCAACATCTCACGCTGCACCTGTTCATTCTTGCCAAGGCCGTCTACAACTTTTGCAAACTCATCAGTAGTAAGCAGAGTAGAAGCACGCAGATCTGAGAACGTTTTAATTTGTGCGTCTACAGCGCTACCAAGATCGCTGTTAAGAATACCAAATTCAGTACCGGTAGAGGCCAGTGCAGCCTGGAATGTTCGCGCTTCAGCTCCAAAGACGCCAATTGTTGCCAGCTGGCCATCGGCGGCCGAAATTAATTTATCGTATTCATTCAGACTGCCCTGACGCGCGGCGGTGCTGGAGTTCTCACGCACCATTTCGGTGTACTCTTTTAACGACATGCCGGCCCTGGCCGCAAAGAACGACAGATCCGCCAAGTTACCGGCCGAGCCCAAGCCAAGGCGGGCGAGCGTCAAGTAATCAGCGGTTAATTTTGTTGTTATGTCAATAAGGCCTGAAAATACGGTAACAACTCCACCCGCAACAGCGCCAAGGCCTGTAAATCGTCCCAACATTTTGTCAACAGTGGTGCCAAACGCTGTAGTAGTACTGTCTAATCGCGTAGGCACTGGCCTGATCGCGCTATCTGCACCAGCCCGGCGGCGCATGCGCGCCTGTAAAATTCGGGCGGCTTCCTCGGTCGGCGCGTTAGAAGCGGCTCGCGGCGTTGCTGCTGCAGCTGCACCGTTTAAACCGAGTCCTTTTAATCTTGTGGCTGCTCCGCGCAACACGCCCATGAGCGAGTCAATTAAACCACTGCCGGTACCGCCGGATGTTGGTGTAGCCCCACCCTTTGCCGCGGTAAGTGTACCTTTAAATTTGGCCATTTCAGAGGCAAGGGAGCCAAATCCGGTGGTTGTGCGGCCAACTGACGTGTTTAAGCTTACTAAGCTTTTATTCAGCCCGAGCAGTGCGTCATTTGTATTCTTAGCTGTTAAGGCAATAGCTGTAAAAACTCGGGTGCCGGCGCGAATAGCTCCAGCGTTTTTTGCCTGCTCTGCTTTGTCTGCTGAAGATGGAAGCCGCCCGCCCGAGCCCGCCATTGCATTGCTGAGCAGTGTTTTGATATTTTCTAGCGTTTTAAGGATTTGTTCATCCATCCTGGGTGTCCGGTAAGCCCTTAACAGGGCAGCGTAAATAGGTGATCTATTTAGATAAGAGGACTACGTCACATGTCTGACACTCAAAACCCGCTGCTGGCCAAGATTAAATTGCCAGGCCGCACATTCCAGCTCCCATCCCGTGGTGCAATGTACAACAATGGTGAATTAGCAGCAGATTCGCCAACCGGCGAAATTCAAGTATATCCGCTAAGCGCTCTTGCTGAAATAAATTTAAAGAACCCTGATTTGCTGTTTAACGGCCAGGCATTGGTTGCTGTGCTGAATGAGTGCGTTCCAGCAATTAAAAAGCCGCTAGACATGTTTGGGCGAGATGTTGACGCGCTGCTGTTCTTCTTGCGACTAGCAACGTACGGCCAAGAGTATCGGATTGAAGTAAAGCACGATTGCGCAGAGGCTAAACAACACGCCTATGCGGTTAATTTAGAAGAAGTAATCCAGCGCATGGTATTTCTTGACCCAACAGTTATTGCCAGTAAACAGACGGTGGTGCTGTCAAATGGCCAGACCGTTTATACTCGCCCAATGAAGTTCAGCGATATTATTGCGCTCTTTCATAAGAGCGGCAGCAAAAAAGAACTTACCCCAGATGACATCAAAGAACTTGCTGTTACTAATCTTATGTCAATGATCGAGCGAGTTGAGGATATTACTAACGCAGCTATGATTGAAGAGTGGGTGCGCACGCTTACGACTCCAATGTTTAATCGAATTACTGAGGCTGCAAACGAGCTCAACAGTTGGGGTCCTGAGCAAGTGGTAGAAATCAAGTGCAAAGACTGCCACGGAACAATGCGCGTAGAGCTGCCGCTGAATCCTGTATCTTTTTTCACCGAATGATTTTGGATGGCGATCGCACCAAAATCATAAACATGATCGATAGAATGTCCCTGGATGTCAAGGCGCTTATTCAGTGCGCACTTGATATTGCAACACATACTAGAGGCGGCGTGCCGTACGAGACCGCACTTAACATGTCAGCTTTTGAGCGTGATCTGGCAATTGAGGGAATTAATAAGAGATTAGAGGCTGCGTCTAAGTCTCCATTTGGTGGCATGATGATGTAATAAAAGGGGATCTTATAAGATCCCCTTTTCTTTTATTCGGCATTTAGGTTAATGTCAAGTACTACGCCGTAAGACGAAGGTTTAATTTCTTCATGATTTCTGGCAGCCGATCCAAATACTGCTGAGGCACGCCATCTAGCCCATCATGCACCATAATTCCATGCTGATCAACAGCTTCCCAGAGCGCATATCTGGCGCGGCGTTCCCACGCAAAGTACCCACTGAATACCGATTTTATATTTTGCCTGTTAGGCGCACGCTTGAGCAGTCCAAGACAGGCGTATTTTCTGGCAGCCGAGAACTGCGCAGCAATTCGCTGCAGGCGAGCACCAATTAACATTAACTCAGACGTAGTAGCGTGTGGCGCAGCTTTGAGAATAATATCAGCGGTGAGTGAAAAGCCCGATCCGTTGGTTAGTAGTGTTGGGGAAATCTTTGAACCATTAGCCAGGCTCATGAGCACTTGCTTGATGGTACCGCGGTATTGATCAGTATACGGGTGCTGCAAAATCTGTAAACACAGCTCTTCCCTAAACGATTCTTTATCTTCAAGCAGCCGCAACAAATCTGGAAACATCAGCCGCAGCGCGTTAGATCGATCGTGAAATGCTACTTCCAAGTGCTCCATTAAAAACTGCACATACGCAGAGTCAAGATCAATTCCCTGACCAAAGAGCATTTCTCTGAGCCAACCAGGCCAGGTTTCAACCGCGGCGATTGGCCACACTGAAGTATCTCGTAGCTGCAATTTACCACTGCGTGCAAAATAAAAGTTTATTTCTGGTGGCTGCCGTAATAACCAAATAAGCTGTGGGATAATTTCTGGCCGGCCGGTTGATAACAGCCGGTTAATTATTACTGACTGATTGAGATTGGGCTGCAGATAGACTTTTGAAATAGCCGCATTTTCCGGCCTGACTCCTGGCTCGTAGTGCAGCTCAGTGGTTACGGCGTTAACCAGTTCTAAATCTGTGCGACTCAGTGTGCGAGGCACAAGAGTGCTCAGCTCCATGTTCTCTTCGCCAAGATTAAACCCAAGCTGCTTTATGGTGAAAAAGTAATCAAGGGCCGGTCGGTAATCGCGTACTTGATCCCTGAGATCCATTAGCCGCACTTGTACTTCACAGAAGCCCCGCGGCTTGCCGGATTTAATTGCTCCACGATACAAGTTCGCAAGCCATAAGATTAAGTCCTGGCGAGCCTCAATTTTTCCACGATGCAGTCGCTGCAGATCAGGCCAAAACTGCGTCCAGTGCAGGGGGTGATTGTGTGGCAAAGCGCCGGTGATGTTTAGCTTGTATGGACGTGTCATGCTGTAATTGTATCATCTTCTAGATGCTAAAAAGGGCATACAGTGTATGCCCCTCTGGTTATTCAAACTGCAGAAATTAGGGGAAAGCGCCTAACCAATACCCAATGCCGTGAATAACTCCAATTGGAAACAGCAAGGCTCCGGCAATTAACAGGATCCAAAAACCTGCTTTAATTGAAACCACAATGTGCGTCAGCCATGCCGCAAAAATGATAACTGGAAGAGCAACAAATAGTAGCACCGTTGCCACCGCACCTTTCTTGCTAAAGAATGAGTTAAAGCTAGAGCTAATCCTGTTAAACATTAGCTGCCGGCGGTGCAGTACCCTGCCGCACGCTCTTTTTAAGAGCCAAATATGCGCCACGAAAAGTATTACTGTTTACGGTGACCGTGCCACGCTTGTCCCGTGTGTACGCCACGGCTTTGACGTCGACGCCCTGTGCAATTGCAGCTTTTTCTAGATTACGGGTAACTTTGCGCAGGCTTTTTGCTGTTTTAGCGTTCATTGTGTGCTCCTCTTAAAAATACTATTTTAGCCTGTATTGAATTTTAAGAGAGAGCCTTTTTAGGTTGATGCTTTTGCTGCCTTGGCTTTAACTCTGGCGCGCTTTGTTTTAAGCTTTCGACGTTCTGCTTTTTCTTCAGGGGTGAAGTGCGTAGGGTGAATCAGTGCAGTTTGATTTGCGGCGTGCGTGCTAAGATAATTACCGGCCCCGTGCAAAAAGGCGATTAGCTGTGCGGGTTTCATGCCATATCGCGGCGCGCCATTTTCCACTTTTCCGAGCAAACTATTACAACTGCGGTGCAGCACGGCTCGAACGTGTCCGCCTTTATGGCAGTGATCTAGCACCGCCTCTTCTGGAGTGCAAACTAAGTTGCAAATAGCACAAAACCCGCCTTGCTGTTCGTGCATCAGCGTGCGGGTTTTCTTTACACCGGTAGTCTTAAGTTTTGTAGGAGTCATCCCCTATTTAACTGGGCTCTGCTCACCCCAAATTTCCATTTCTTCTGGTTCACCCGTAACGATTAATGTTTTACCGCTTGCTTTTATAATACCATATTCACCATCGTCCCAAATTTCTTGAGGATCGGGAATGATTGTAACTTTACGTGTAATATAGCAAAATCCATCTCGGGCTGTTGGAAATTTATTTGAAAAGTACCGCTCATTGTCTCGCTGAGTAATATAAATTTTAGCAGAGGCAGTGCGCGGTTTTTCTAAGATTTCTGATAATTTCACGGCGACTTCTTCAATGAAGACTCAAAGGTAGAGGCTTCTTCAATTTCAAAGTTAAACGAATTATCAGTTACTCGCTTGACGACGTAATCACCATCATTTAGCTGCGCGGTCATACTGTTTTCAAGTTGAACTTCAATTGTATCTCCGGAGTACTTAAACGCTGAAATTTTAAGTGGATCCATGTAGACGGTAAAACCCTCGGCATCAGCCGTTTGATTAGGGCGAATTGGAGCCAGTGTTTTAGAGAGTTCAACCGCGCTAAACGTGCCAAACGGTTTTGATGTTGTACCAACCACGCTCAAGACCTCGTACGTTACTGGCTTTGTATCCAGTGGGCGAACCATGTAAGTAAGGGTTGATACGTACTTTGAAACTTCGGATTCGTTATTTGACCACAGGTCTTCTACGGCAACTTTTTCAATTGCCGCTTCAAAGATAGGTTTTAGATCTGATAATTTCATGACTGCTCCTGTAAGATCAGATATTTAGCCCTCTATGATCTTGATAAGTCTACGGTGTTTAATAAAGTGGTTTTTTCTTAGTGAAAATTACATCGAACGAATTATCATTCTGTTCAAAACGAAACATCGCCCAACCAGCAGCTTTTTCTTTTGCTATTGCTAAATTAAATGTCGCTTTATAAACATCAGGCGTGGTATTTTTTGGCATCTTAATAAGTTTTGATTTGACGTCGCAGCCAGCGTTGTATAACTTCATCAGCTTGGTGGCGTCGGCACGCGACATCCATATATTGGCTGCAGAACCTTTGTCTTCAAGAAACTCATAGAAGCCGTCAAGATCGGTAAATGCAAATCGCAATTTGGCTTCGGTAATTTGTAATAGCTGCTTCAATATCATAATTCCCCCTGTAAGATCAGGTATTTAGCCCTCTATGATCGTACTAAACCCGTGATGCTTTTGTATTGTCATTGACCGATCTAATCGACCTTGGATATTTTGATGATGACTGATAACATAGATACCAAGATCCTCGTCACGGCTCTTTTCTTTTAGAATCCTGACAATTGCGTCAATTCCCGCGCTGTCAAGTGCGCCATCCAGCTCGTCAATCAGGAGCAGATTACATTTGGCGTGCAAGTGGTGCAACACGTCTCTGAACGCCAGGGCCATGCCGGTATTGACGCGCTTCTTTTCGCCGGCTGACAAGTTACCAAAGTCAAGGTCTCGCCCAAACTCAGACACAGTACAGCTCAGGTCAGCGTCAAATTTCACAATGTGCGGCAGCCCAAGCTTAGCCGTGTAGTTGTTGATTCGACTGTTCAAGAACGGAATGGTTCGGCTAATAATTCGCCGGCGCAGAAATGAATCTTTAGAGGTAAGCAGCTTTAGCAGAAACGCCTGATGTTCTAATCGTTTTTTCAGAGCATCAACTTTTTCAGGTTCTGCTGCTTGTGCAGTTTCAGCGCTTAACTGCTTAAACGCTTCAGTGTGCGGATTAACTGCGGTGGCTAAATCACCAAGCTTTACGGTCATGACTGATGAATTTTCACGGGCGGCCAAGAGCTCTTTCAAGTTACTGTGCTTGATAGCGCCTTCAACTTCAGCGAGCCGCTGTGCATGGGACTGCACCTGTAGAGCCAGGTCGCCTACCACTTCCTCAACCTCCAGCAGTCTGGCGCCTTTAGCTTCAATGGCCGCATCCAGTTCTGTGAGCTTTTTTGGAGCATCAGCAAATTGCTGCAAACAGTACGGGCAATTTGCTTTAGCCAAGTGCGTCTGCTCGCTGAGTAGCCTTTCTACTTCAGCGGTGAGTAACTGCCGATCTTTTTTGGCTGGGGCCAGCTTAGAGTTTAGTTGTGCACCCTCTTGCGCCAGAGCAGTGCGCTCGTCATGCAGTAACTGCTCAAGCTCAAAGTCAACTGTGCCAAGCACCGCCAGGGTTTTTTCAATACTGGCTATTTCTTGCTGGCGCGTAACTTCCCAGCGATCTACTCTACTTGAGGCATCTGTAATCTGCTTTTGATGCAGTTCTGCTGCTGTTAATTGCTGCTTGAGTACCGCCTCTTGTACTTTTAAATCGCTCTCTGTTTCGCGAATCAGCTCTTTGAGCACTTTTGCTTTTTCAGACAGGAGTGTAATGTTAAACAGTTCTTCAATTTGATTGCGCTGCGCTGCGGTTGGCAGCTGCAAAAACGCCACTGAGTTACCGGAGAAAATAATAGTCTTGGTAAAGAGATCATAAGAAATTCCAATGATCTCCTCGATCATTTTATCGCACTCAATTACGCTTTTACCTGGTGTAATGTCATCGCCGTTCTTCCACAGGTTAATTGTAAAGTGCTCACCACGTGTTCGTAAAATTTCATACTCATCACCGCCCCGCTCAAATGACAGGCGTACTTCCATGAGTGTGTTCTTTGATGCGTTTGTGCTGTTAATCAACCGCTGTAGACTGATATTGTCAAACGGCTTGTTGTACAGCGCGTAACACAGCGCGTTAATGATTGTAGTTTTGCCAGCGCCATTTGAGCCGCCAACGTCTAGATTTTGGCCATCAATAGTTACAGTGCCAGGCTCGGCCAGATTTATTACGGTATCATTTTGGCCGAACGATAGAAAGTTTCTGAGCGTCAAGTCCCTGAAATACAGTGTACTGCTCATTTTGAAAGCTTTACTGGCAAGTCGTTAATGCTGATGATCTTAATCGTAAAATCACCCTCTTCTTCTGCCTTCTTTGAAAAGCTAGAAAAAATACCAGACATGATACCAGACATACGTTCGGAGTCCTTGTGGCATATGTATACGGAGCCGCTGGCTTGAGGCATGGTGTACTGCTCACCGTCAAACACAACGCTTTCAATTCCTGAGCTCAGTTTCCATGAATCACCATTAGCAAAGCCGCCATACCAGCTAGCAAGCACTTTATTAATTGTGCCATGTTCGGCAGAATCTAACTCTACAATTACCCATGCATCCGGATGATAGTCGCTCATTCTGTTCTTAATTCCTCATAAATTTGAACCAACATCTCTGGATCAATTGTTGCTGTTGGCGACACACCCTCGTGAATTAACTGTCGCACGGTACCGTCCAGCGATGACAGGTCTAGTTCACCCTCCAGTTCTAACCCGGAGTTGAGAGCATCTTTCTTAGATTGTAAGTCCTCTTCGACAGAAAATTCTCTTAAATTAAAGGTTGACATCATTTCTTCTCGCAGGGCCTGCACATCGCTGTAGCCAACATCTACGTCAAGTACACATCTGACTCGCCCGCCGGATTTAAAGCTCATTTCGCCTGTGAGTACCTGAGAAAGCTTAGTCTGATAAAACAGTGGAGCGTCCTCATAATCAAAGAACTCTACACTCTCAGTTCCAGGAATAAAGAGACAGGCACCGCGTTCAGTATCCCAAGAGTCGCCAAAGGTGGTTGGAAAAGTGTTGCCAATATAAATGATGTTCTTGTTTACTTGGCGCAGGTGAAAGTGCCCGCTGAAAATATACTTAGGCCCAGTAAATTGATCTGCGTCCGGGCCGTGTTCTAGTCTGCGGTCGGTACCAGACACAACAAAATTTCGGAACTCAAAGTGCCCAAGCACGTACTTGTAAGAGTTAATCTGTTCGGCGAGCTGCGGGTATTCTTCTTTGAAGATAAAGGGTGTTGCAAATAAATCAGGCGCCAGTTCCATTGGCTCATTAACAATAACGAAGTTCTTCAGATCTCTGAATTGGTCAGTGCTAAACACTTCGCGATTGGAGCGGTGATACAGGTCATGGTTGCCCACCAAGAAGAAAACTGGTAAGCCCAGGGCGTCTAATCTGCGGGCACCCTCTTGAGATGCTTTTAATGTTCGCACATTAATTGCATTTCGGGATTCGAACCAATCACCCAGGAACGCGATATGTGTGGCTTTTTGTTCGATGGCTCGGGCACAAAACCAGTCTATGTAGTTTAGACAGTCTTGCAGATGTTGGTCGCTGTTCGACCGTGCGCCCCAATGAATGTCGGTGCACATCATCATTCTCATATTGGAGGTTATCATGCCGCCGCTCCTTGGAGACAACCGCTAATAACTACTCTAAGTCCTGCAAAGTTTACTACCAAAAATTGCTGCGTTGGGTATAAAGTGTAAGCCGTCATTGGATCCTTATTGGGAGAATGTGACGGCGACTCAGAAATTATATCCAGCTGGTCAGACAGTGCCACCTGGAAACGGGCTCGGGTTGTGTTGATCCCGACCGGCCCAGAATACTATTTTAAGAGACTAATCTATAATGATGTACCGTGTAACATAATATAACTGGAGTCTGCCATGAAATTTCTGAAAATTGCGTTCCACGCCGATACCGAGGAATCACTGGACTCGATTCTTGAGTACATGAAAACGACGCTAGACAGAAATGAAATAGTTACAGAAGATGGCTTTACGTACATTGAGATCCTTACCGACGCCGAGTTGGTGGATGAGCTGATTTGCCTTGGCGGTTGCCTGCTGGAGCTTGACAATGATGGTTATGAGGACGCGTTTTTTGTCGAGATCGTGGAGCTTGATGTTGCTCCAGTGGACTGCGACGCACCACCGCAGTACTTGCAGTGAGCGATCTTCTCAATCCTAAGGCTATTTGTAAGCTAACGGAAGAGCAGTGGGGAGGTTCATACCCTATTAGTTGGGACCCTATCAAAAAAGGCATTAGTGTTGACCGAGCCGTGAAAAATACATTTGGGGGAGAAGGTGGGAGGTTTGACCCCTTTGATATGAATTTTTTTGTTGGCAACATCAGCCATCATGAAATAAAAACAACAACCACGAACTGGATTAAGCTTTCACCAAAAGAAAAAGAGCTTGCGGATAGCCTTTTACAGCAGAAATTAGATATGCTGTACTGGATTTATTTCCAACATCAAGCCCGAGACGACTTTCAATTTAAGTGCATAGTTAGATGGAGTAAATTAACGCAAAACGATTTAATTTTCACATCACAGTACGACATGTGCAATGTTGAGCGAGAAGGTGTTTGGACAGTAGAACCAGGTTATTGTTTCTCTTTATCCCGAGCCCTGTCAACAGCTGAACCTAATTAATAATCTTAAAAAAATTGTCGCTTGTTACAATATCTCATCTCCTGTCACCTACGTCGGGCGACAAAATAGGAGAAAATTAAATGACTCAAGAAAATCAAACTGCAACTGCGCTGGTGGGCGGTGGTGCACCACCGCAGTACTTGCAATGAGCGATATTAATCTGATAAGAGCTTTGACAGGCAATAACCGAATTGAGCGAATTAGGCAGGCTAGGCTTGATTCAAGTTTCAATACAGTTATTGCAATATTAAAAGAATATTGCAGTGCAATACCAGCCTTTTCAGCGGACACAATTGGTCAAGAATTATTCGATGAGGTTAACAATATTGTCATCATTGCGAATTTACAGCCAGACCAAAAAAGATCAAAGGCTAAAAAAGAAGCTGATTTTAAGAGGGGGATGTTTTGCGAGTGCATGGTACGAGACGTGTTGCGTTTAGCACTTGCAGAAATTGGATGGAAATGCGAGTGGCCCAACGATTCTGGGCCACGTGACCTAATTCTGACTAGCCCCGCAAAAATTAGATTTTTAGTAGATGTGAAAACAAAGGCTGTTTTACCTGGCAAATCTGGAACTGTTACGTGTTCAGAGTCTGAGGCAAGAGCGCTGGTTAACGGCATGTACAAAAATGAAAAAATAGATGAAATACTATTAGCAATATTTAACATAAGCACAGCTGGAATTTATACATTTGCGGACGTTCGCCGCGCAAAAACAGAAGCATGGAGTCTGAGTGAGGATGGCTGCAGCTGGTATTTTGAATTTTAACCCAAACATCGCATAACCGGCAAATTTCGCTTGTTACAATATCTCATCTCCTGTCACCTGTGTTGGGCGACTGAATAGGAGAAAATTAAATGACTCAAGATAATCAAACTACAATTATGCCAGCAGCCAATTTAGAAGCACCTCAAATCAATACTGACTGGGTTGCTGACATTGCTGACATGCATACGAAATTCGGCGTTAACACAGTTATCAGAAAACTTAATAAAGCAGACTTGGCCAAGTTCTTAAAATTTCGCGTTGATTTCTTGCAAGAAGAACTAGACGAGATGATTGCAGCCAGCGAAGACCCTGACTACAAAAAGCCAGACGCTCGTGGCGACGACATTGTCGATGCGCTGATTGACATTTGCGTTGTTGCAATTGGCACCATGAACGCGTTTGATGTTGATGCGCATACAGCATGGGCCAGAGTCCACAGTAAAAACATGGAAAAGAACGCTGGCGTCAATCCCAATAGGCCCAACGAATTAGGACTGCCGGATCTGATCAAACCAGCTGGTTGGACTAGCCCTACACATGCGGATAATGTTGGCTTGTTAAGCAAGCTGTTTTAATATGGAGACGCCAGTGTTAGAGACGGTACTCGCTCTTCTAAAAGAAAAGCGTAAAAAGCTGGCGTCTGTGTACAAAAGAGCCGCTGTATTAGACAAAGAAATTTTAGAACTTGTGAAACAGCAGCAATCAATGTGTCAGCACGAAAATATTACAGACCAGTCTAGTTATTCTCCAGGCACGTATTATGATACAGACTATACACTTTGCTGGCGAAAGTGCAGTGACTGCGGGCTGGAGTCTGAAAGACTGACTAAGAATCACGGTAACTACGGTTGATTTGTTCTGCTCAGAACTCTAAATAAAGCATGCCAAAAATAACCTCTCGCCCAACAGGTTCCCATTCTATCGCAGATTTAGAGCGGGCTATTCAGCCTACACTCAATGCTATTGAGTGGATGACTGACATCATGTACATGCCTGACAATACGCATGAATCAGTAGGCTCTGCCTATGATATGCTAGAGGGCTTGCTGGACTGCATGATGCTCTCTAATTTCATTATCATGACTTCTCCAGGTTCACCTGTTAACGAAGTGCATTTTGATGTGGCCGCTCAGCCCGTGGCCGGTGGTCCCCATTTAGCCTTTAGGGCTGCTTTTCGCGTACAACAGTAATCGTGTAAATAGGTCTCCTGACTTAAAGGTTTCAGCATGCGCCGCTTCGACATTTTAAATATTACGCCAAGTACAAATCCAACTGTCCCGTCTACTATTGAGATTGGGCTAGATTTTTCTGGTGTATTTCATGGCCGTGAATGGTCCAGCGAAACTGGACTGCGCTCGCCAGCCTATACATACACCCCTGGCACAGCGCCAAGCGGCACAGTTCAAGTAGTTGCCACTACATTTGAGGTGCAGGGAAATTCAAAGTACCGCGGCAAATATACCGTTTACACACAACCTGAAGGTGGGTTGCCCTCTAGCCAGTACGATCAAAACAGTGGTCGCACGTTTATTAGAATTAATGAAGTAATACCATCTAACGGAACTCCAGAGGAGCTTAGCACTGGATTTATTACCCGTGTAAGTACGTATTTGTTTATTGTTGCGGGCGAAGCTGATCTTATTGTACTTGAACAGAGTCATAATGATACGCGGCCAATTGGGTTACTTGGTCAGCTGTCAAGTGGTTGGGGAGAAACTCTGTTTCAGAACCAGCTGCGACAGGCACAAAGTTTTGCAGATACTACCGCACCGCTGAATCCATTTCAGGGACAACAGTGGTTTGACACCATGAACTCAGTGCTCATGATTAGAAACAATAACGCGTGGGGCGTTGTTAACGCAGAGTATTTTGGTGGCGCACCATACCGCCATGAGCAAACTGTTCCAAGTGCTCTGTGGGAAATTGCGCACAACTTAAATGCTGCTGCGCCGTTTGTTCTGTCAACTGACTTTTTTGTTGAGGTAGCCGGAATCATCCGGGCAATTTTGCCATCAGAAATTAATTTTATTGATGCTAATAATATCCAAGCGGTGTTCACCGAACCATTTGCCGGAGTAGCTTTACTTCGTCGATAACCTGCGCAGGCTGACTGTCTGCGTGTATTTCCCTTCTTGAAAAACCTGTGGTATAATAGGCACATGAATATTTTTGTGCTAAATGCTGACCCACATCTTGCTGCTCGCGATCACTGCGACAAGCACATAGTTAAAATGATCCTGGAATATGGCCAGCTTCTGTCCAGTGCTCACAGATTACTTGATGGCAAACCTATTTTACTCATTAAACCAAATAATAAAGCGCAGCAATTATTGCTGTTGCCTAGTGAAGTGTTTGAGCTCAATGAGGAAAAGGGTAGATATTACATTAGCAACCCGCTCATGTATTCCATGACACATGCAAATCATCCCAGTGCCAGTTGGGCGCGGCAGTCCGTTGGGAATTATAATTGGTTGTTTGCGCTGTTTGACGGGTGTCTAGCGGAGTACACAAAACGCTACGGCAAAGTTCACTTGGCAGCACGAATTAAACCGGCAGTAGAGCAGGCACCGCGCAATATTCCAACTGGAGAGCTTACACCATTTGCGCTTGCAATGCCAGAACAATACAGGGTTGCTGATGCAGTTACTTCTTACCAGAATTACTACGTTCATGACAAGATTCGCTTTGCAAAGTGGACAAACACACCAGCGCCCGAATGGTTTGTCAGCAGGTCAGGCCTGGATTCATCCAATTTCGAAAGATCGCGTTGAGTTCGCCAAAGCCCGGGTAAAAGTACTTGATGCCATGTACCGCGAGCTGTCACGCAGAAGACACTTGTTTGGCGCTCGACCAGTGCACATTCAGTCCGCAATTGATTTGCTGCTGACCGAAAAATTATCTCTGCAGCTTGAGATTGAAATTATTTCGCAGCATTTAGAGAAAAATAATGGCAACAACACAGTCACTTGATAATTTCATTCAAGAGCAGCATGATTTACTTGATAAGTTTAGATTAACTTGGCTGTGTGAAGCTGAGAAAAACCCAAAACTGTTTCCGGTTGAGATGCCTCTTGGAGATTGGGATGTGCAGTTCGCAATTTATCAGGATAGCAATTAATGTTAACCGCAAATAAAAGTGTTCTAGTAATCAACGCTGTGCTAAAGGTGCTGACATGACTCTTGAAGAAATACAATTACGTGATGACTTTGCTGGCTTGGCGCTACAGGGATTACTGTCGTCTTGCGGGCCGCACTGGGATATTGGTGCCGATAAAAGGTATCTGGCTAAGGAGTGTTATCAGTATGCAGACAGCATGATACAGGCTCGAGCAGAATTGGTCAACCAGGAGAGAAATCGGGCAGTGTGAAATTTGCACCGCTGTTTCCCTCACCCACCTGCTTTTAAAAATTTCGCAACCAGGTTCACTCTTCTAAGAGTGGTATTTTAAACTCTATTCCTGGCTTTGGGACTCTGTTGTTATTCAGCGTGTTAAATTCTACGTGTAGTAATTTAAGTTCTTCCCGGGTATAATTATGCCTGCCAAGTAATCTGAACACGGCGTCAATAGTTTCTGTTGGTCTGAAAGTGTGAAGAACGAATCGCATCTGATATTAAAGGATCGCGGCCGTGTAAATAGGTGATTACACCTACAGATCCCGCCATGCTAGATACCTTTACAGAATTAACTACTCATGACTTGTGGGTAGAGGCTCGTCAATTTGAACTTGAGATGACCCGGCCATCAGCCGATACAGTTAAATTAACGGTGCGACGCCCAAGTGCGCTGCGTGCGGTTGATGGAGCCGTGATTCTTTTAAGCACACGACCATTTGATCCTAATAATTTTCCAGTTGACGGCCGGCAGTACGCTAATCCGTCGCAGGTTTTTAATCAAGCTGGAGCTGACGCGATTAATAACGCGCAAGTTGTTGCATTTTATTCTGGCAGTACTGGGAATGCGCTACCAACCGGAACTTTAAACGGTGATGTAGTTGCTTTTCCAGAGGGTGAACAGCGGCTAGATCCGTTTGTTGCTGAATTTGCAATTACTGTTACTAACACTGATCCAAACACAGTGTACTATGCCAGCGTGCACGCGGCCAGTAATGTGCTGCAGTATTTTCCACTTGGTATTCAGTCTTATCCGCTTGACGCCACGGGCGGCGGTCGTGAAACAAGTTCCTATACCGGGTCTATTCCATCACTGCCGGGTGCGCCGACCTCTCCAACGCCAGGCATGGTTTATTTTGACCAGCAATTAAATCTAGTGCAGTACTGGGATTCAACTCGCGGTGTGTGGATTCCTACTCGTACTGACAGTATTATCTCTGGTGATTTTAATCCCGGGTTACCTGGCCAAGCGTACTTGCTAACAGGAAACTCTGTTCGGATCTTTGACGGCAAGCGCTGGGTTTCAGCATCACAGGCGAACTTGCAGCTACGGCAAGGCGTGCAGTGGATACCACTTAACTCAGTCTCAGCGCTCATTGAGCTGCCCGCAGCCCCACAACCCGGCGACCTTGTGTACTCTTACACGAGTCAGCGCGTGCAGTACTGGGACGGCTTGGCATGGCAGATCCCAACTCCTAGCACTACGCTGTTCAGCACAGGTACCACATTTATTCCAGCGTTTACAACGCCCTTTTCAATTGAGCCAGTTGACTTGATTACCCCGTACATTGGGCTTTTGTTCTATAACTTAAAAGATCACGCGCTATTAGTCTGGGGTGGAGCAGGTTGGGAGCAAGTAAACACGGCTCAGGCCGGCGTTTCAACAACAAATAAAATTGGTATTGGCGACGATGGTACCTATGAGTCCAGACTGCGAACAATCAATAATCTTAAATCTCAGTTAGGCTGGCCAGCGCTCTGTATTGAGCTGTCAGAAGAACAGTTTAACGTGGCAATAGACAACGCGCTGGACACTTACCGCCAGTTGTGTATTGGCGCGTACGAGCAGAAATTTATGATCTTTACGCTTATGAAAGATCAGGCTGTTTATTACCTGAACTCGCAAGTAGACCGTACTGACGCAGTAGTAACCGTAATGAAAGTACACCGGTTAAATTTAGCCGGAGCCACTGGTGGCGGTCCAGAGAACGTTTGGGGCCAGGCATTTGCGCAGAATTTTTACAACATGTCAGGTGGGGGCGGTGACTTGCTGAGCTCGCACTTAGTGCACGCGTGGTCGGAGGAGTTCAACAGAATTTTTGCAGGTGATATTCCGTTTATCTGGAATGAGGCCAGGCGTGAATTGACGCTAAAGAGAGCAATCAGAGCCGGTGAAAAAGTAGTGCTTGAAGTTGAGCTTGAACGATCTGAACAAGAGTTACTGCAAGACCGGTGGTGTAAGCAGTTTCTTCAGAATTGGGCGCTTGCTGAGTGCAAAGAGTACTTGGGGTTAATTAGAACAAAGTACTCCAGCGGAACTCCTGGGCCGGCTGGTTCAATTACGCTGAACGGTGACACACTGCTCGCTGAAGCACGTCAGGACTTTGCTGAGCTTAAGCAGGGTATTCTTGATTATGAGTACCAGAACGCAGAGCATGGTAACGTATCTTTTGGAATGTTTTAGGAATGATTTAAAACCGGCGGCGCGGTCTGTGTATCTTGTAATGCCTAAATACAAAACACTATTTGTCACCTAATGCCTCTATAATCGCGCATTTGCAACATGGAAACTAAATGACTCTGCCTATTACCAAATGTCCTGAAGGAGTTGGATCTATCTACGCCGATGGAACACGCACTGTGGGCGGTGTAGTTCCAGGCGGATCAGTCGTTGGTGCCAGCACCGGTAACAGGTACACGCACACAAATCCATACGTGACGCCTGACATCTGCCTTGGCACTTTTAATCTGCTGGACTGTCAAGATCTCTACCAGGAGCAATTGGCCGCTGAAAATTTAAATATCAGCGGTGCTCCATTAAACGTCTTTAAACTGCTTGGCGTACACGAGCAGGGAAAATTAATCGATTTAGTCGGTGGTGGTCAGGCGCTAAACAGTACGGCACCTGCGTTTGACACCTTAGAATCAAACTGGGTGAGCGACCAGACGGGCATGGGGGTACTGACTGCGCCATCATGGATTGGTTATGACTTTGGCACTATTAAGACTTCATTTGGACAAGACACCACTGCACCTGGATCACCAGCCGCCCAGCACATTACCTCTCTTAGAATAAGTCAGCCATCTAATGGTCGCCGCGCCCTACAAATAAGAGTAGATCGCAGTACTGGTGGCTTTGCGGTGGATCCACTTAAGGTGCAGTACACTGGAACCGGTACTGGCTATTTTGCCGATTTTGCGTCAGGTGCCGGTGCCACCCCGGGATCTTTTATGCTCCTGGCTAATACTCCCACAAGCTTTACCGTTTACTACACCACGGCCACAACGGAGGTGGTAGGCGTGCTTACCGTTGGCGTTAGATTCAATTCACCATACGGTTCTTTTGTTGTACAAGCTGGCGCTGTGCCCTTTGGTGTTGGCGACATGTTCAGAGTGCCAGTTGAGCTTGAGTGGTACCGAGTTGATGTTGTTAACTTGCCAGACGTTCCAACCCCTGCGTTAATTCGTATTAAGCAGTCATCGCCCTCGCGGTACTGGCGTGTTGTGCCAACATCGTTCAGCGGCGTCACGAGCGGTGAGGCGTGGGAAGTTGAGCAATTAGAACTCTTTGACTTTCAAGCCACTCGTCTTGACGATGTTCAGGATCAGTTGTTTCTTGAAAACAGGGATCGGGACTATGCTAAACAGTCAGTGCAGTTTAAGGTAACTTACCAGCCATTTGACTCGCAGTCTGATCTCTCCAAATTCGGCTTTCAAGTATCAGACATTTATTCGTTTACTACTGTATTCAGCACAATGGTGCGTGCTCTTGGCCGGCCAATTGTAATTGGCGACGTGCTTGAAGTACCAAGTGAAATGCAGTACGATCACAACCTACGGCCAGTCCGAAAATTTCTAACGGTTACTGATACTGGCTGGGCCAGTGACGGTTATACCACAAGCTGGCGGCCTATTACCTTTAAATTTCAGGCTGAACAGCTAATCCCAAGCCAAGAAACCAGAGATATATTGGGAACGGTAGACACGCAAAAGTACGCCATTGATGACAGCGACTTTTTTGCCGGTATTCAGCAAATTCAAACTGGCCCGCTTACCTCCACCGAGGCAACAAACGCTGAGGCCGCCCTTGCAACGCCGGAAAAAGGCGAGCAATCACGTGAACTGGCCTCTGGAACAAATAGATTCCAGCGCCCTGGCAGCACAGATCAAGTAGGCCTCTACGTTGAAGATGGCCTGCCGCCCGGCGGCTTACCGTACACCGAAGCCTTTAAGCTGCCAGATGTAGGTGGTGCAGTTGACGGCCAGTATTTCAGGCTGAACTACGATCCAAAATTAAATATTGCTTCTCGACTGTACAAATTTAATGGTATTAAAAATACCTGGATGTACGAGGAAACTGACCGCCGCAGTGAACGCAACAGCATGAAACCATCGCAGCGTGAAGTGTTTAACCAACCTATTGTTGCATCGCTTACCACAAAGAGGATTACATGATCACGTTTAAGCAGTATATTAATGAGCAGGTAGCTGTTAATGTACCGCGCGTATTGTTTCATGCTGCACCTAGCAAATATAAACAAGATATTTTAAAACAAGGTCTTAAGCCTAGTAAAGGCGGCACGACGTTTTTAAATAGAACGTATTCAGCACGCGTTCATTTATGTACTAGGATTGAAGCGGCATGGGACTTCACAATGAGCATCAACGCACGCCGTGAGCAGGGTGAAGATGAAATTGAGTATGACATTTTCCACATAAACGTTGAAGAGCTTCCAGAAAATACTGAATTTTATACAGATCCAGCGTTTGACCACTTTGGGGTTTGGACTGAAGGTGTAATTCCGGCAACATCAATTGTTAAAGTTACTAAAGTTGATCATGACTGGGAACCGGATGATGATTACTACGCTGGAAAAAATGAATAAGCAATATAACTTGCAACCAAGAGGATTACATGAGATTAGATGAAATTAAAAAGCAGCTCACCCGCGCAGAAAAAGACGCCAAGCGAGATGCTGGTAAGAATGAACTGGCCAAGATTGATGCCGCAAACAAAGAAAAAGCGCTTGCAGCCAGGGATGCTAAGTACAACAACGGTGAGGCTCTTACAATTAAGCTCCCGGTAATTGGATCTAATGGTAAAATTACTACTCAGGAATTTATAATTGATAACTACCTGAAGCAGCGGCACGCCATGCAGGATGTGCGGTTAAAGGATTTGAGCAAAGTGCCAGCTCTGCCCGGCGATCGTAAAGAAAAATCTTCATTTATTATTGACATGAATACCAAACACACAGAAGGTTCAATTGCCGCGTATTTGCACGGGCTGCCAAGTGGCACAAAACGCAAGGCTGGTGCAGAGCCAAACGATTTTAGACGAGAAGCGTACACGGCGTAACTGGGATACATTATGATTAAGCACTATTATTTTGACAACCAGCTTCGCGCGTATTTGCTGCAGTTTATTGCAATTTTCCAGGGGCTGCAAGTCCGTACTGGCCGCGGTGAGTGCAATGAAGAGCAGTACATCACTGTGCCGTGCGTAGTTGGAAGTAAAGACCGCGTGGTGGCTGCGTTGTTTGCTGGCAATACCCAGAATCGGGTCTTTAGCTTGCCAACAATGGCAGTACACATGACTGGGCTGTCAGTTGCAAATGATCGGCGAAAAGTTCAGGCACACGTAGATCAACGCGTAATAATGAAAGCGGGCGGCCAATTTCCAAATGATCTCACGGTTGCAAAGCGCGCCATGCCTATACCGTATGATATGACGGTTGAGCTAGCGCTCTACGCCTCTAATACGCAGCAACTGCACCAATTACTGGAACAAATTTTAGTCCTGTTTAATCCTGACATTCAGATTCAGAAAAGCGATGGTATGCTGGACTGGACAAAAATTACCAGTGTAGAGCTGACAGATATTTCAAATGAAGAGAATTATCCAAGCGCCACACAGAACAGAGCTATTGTCTGGACGCTGTCATTTAAGCTGCCAATTTTTCTAAGCGTGCCAATGGGCATAAAAGACGATGTGGTTCGCCGAGTGATTATTCAAATTGGTTCAATGGACACAATGGTTGTTAACGAAGTAGACGCAAACGGAGAATTAACGCCGTTTGGTGCGCCACTGGCCAAGATTGATTTTGACACTAGGGAAGTACCTGCGCCAGAAGAGTGCACCTACAATCAAGGAGCAACTCCAGAAGGTGAGTTAAATGATACTTGGTACAGCGCAGTAACCGCTACAACGCGTCGTTGGGACGGCAGCGCTTGGGTTGTTCTTGAACAGTACTTGCCACCACCACGAGCATAATATGATTAGATTACCGCGATTAGAACTTTTAGCAGAACGGTTAAATCCAACTGATGGGCTGTTTAACGGTACAGGCCCGCAGTACAGGGCGGTGCTTCAAGCGTTTAAAAATGCCAATGGAATACAGCAAACTACTGATAAGTGGGCTGTCGCAGAAGATCCGTGGGCCGACAGCGTTTACCTTATAGTCCGGTGTTCCGACAAGAATGAGGTTACTGGTTTTGTATTTTTTAGAAAAGACAAGAGCACTAAAGTAGTACCTAACTTGCCGCCAAAAATGAGACGAGTTGGCATGGATGATTTGCTTCAGCACCTGACTGAAATTGGTGCTGAATTTAAATGATTACTTTCAAAGAATACTTGCTGGAGAAAGCCTTGAATAGGGGCGTGTACCTTGACGTGATTAAGAAGCTCGCTGGTAAGGCGCTAGTCGGCCTTGAGATTGAAGCACGTGTGCCACCAGAATCACCGTCGTTTAGGCTGACAAAACCGGCAGATCGGCGAACTGAAGATGTGCGCGAGTACAGCACTCTTGCAGATTTTTCAGAGAGCTTTTTAATCTCACCGACAGTTTTACGACAAATTACAGGCGACTTTGCTGGTTGGAGTGCCGCTCAAGAAGACGACTGGGTTGAGGACAATTGGGAAAGCTATATTGACGCTGATGAAGTTGAAGCAAGCGGAGACGCAAGAGCAGAGAAAACTGCCAGACGTGCCGCACTGGGCGATCATAAATCTGCAGATCACGGCTGGTCAGAATGGTTTACAACATTTAAAAATGTGACTGATTTTTTAGACATATACGAGTTAGAGCCAAAACATGGCTGGGTAGAAGACAACAAGTTCTTGGTGTACATGGCACTAGATGCTGCAGATACCGCTGATTCAAGTTGGGAGTCTACAGCTAATCACTTTGGTGCCTTGATGTCAGCTGCCATTGGCGACAAAGTAACTGTTAAAGATGCACCAGGTGCTGATTACTCCTCTTGGAAAATTGTACCAGATACAAGCATTACTAATGGCGGGCTTGGCACCAACACTGATGGTGATCTTACTGGCGTTGGAATTGAACTTGTGTCTCCGCCACTTCCCGTTGATACAGCAATTGATCAGCTCACCACAATCTTTAAGCTCATGACTGATCAGGGGCTGGACACAAACACGAGCACTGGTATCCACATTAATATTTCTGTTCCTGAGCTGGCTAAAAACCTAGATCCGCTGAAACTGGTCTTGTTTATGGGCGACGAGCACGTGCTGAAAGTGTTTGATAGATCAGCTAATCTCTTTACGCGCTCTCAGATCTCGAGCATTATCGATGGCATTCAAATCACAGGCACTGTTCCATCTACAGGTGCTGAGTTAATGGATGCAGCACGCCAGTCACTCAGCCAGGCAAAGTACCGATCAGTTAACCTAGGGCATGTTGAAAAAGGATATTTGGAATTCAGAGCGTCGGGCGGCGTGAACTACCACAAAAAATTAGACTTAATAGTCGATACAATCGGCCGTTGGTTAACTGTAGTTGATATTGCTACAGATCCTGCTCTACTTAGAAATGAGTACCTTAAAAAAGTTGCAAAGTTATTAGGCCGTACTAGCGCTGAAAAAGATAAAGCACAGCACTCTGATGTAAGTTTAAAAGAACTTGTGATTAGTACTGCACGCAATAAAGAGGATGGAGAATCCCTATGGATTGACTTGCAGCAGCGTTCTGTGGTTGGTTTTGACGCATTAGCTAAATTCGCTATTAACGTTGCAAGAAGCTCGATATCAAAGCCAAGTGTTAAACAAATTATGGATGTTAAAAATTTATTTAAGACTCTGTCTGTTACTGTTGCGGATATGGTTGAACAAGATCCAGATGTTGAAGTTCTGTTTAACAGATTCGCAGAGATGTTTAAACTACAAAAGTAGGATGAATTTTGGTGGAACATCCTGCCCGGCCCTAAATACACAGACAAACAACAAGCGATCAATTTTGATCCTTTTAAATCCAGTAGGAGATTAACAAAAATGGCAACACTCGTTTCCCCAGGTGTTTCAGTCTCAGTCACCAACGAGAGCTTCTTTCTTCCAGTAACTGCACCTACCGTGCCGGTTATCTTTATCGCCACAAAGAGCGGTAAACTGCAACCAAACGGTATTACCCCCGCAGCTGGTACTCTAGAATTTGGCGTCGTTCGTACGGTTACTTCGGTCCCACAGTCTGTTGAGCTCTTTGGCGTGCCCCATTTCCGCAACGATGTTTCGGGTAATGAGTTCCACGGTGATGCTCGCAATGAATATGGTCTCTTGGCGCTAAACCAATTTTTAGCAGCTGGTAATCGCGCGTACGTTGTTCGCGCAAATATTGACCTAACCGACGAACCAGAAACATTCATGTCGCTGGGAACACCAGGCTTGGTTGGCTCATCTGTTTCGTACAACGGCATTGGCGATGGTTCAATTGAATCAATCACAGCGGTAAGTAATGCCGTGAAGCCTCAGCTGTTTGCAGTACTGTTTACTTCACCAACGTCCTTTTCGGTTACAGGCGCACTGTCTGGCTACATTGGCGCTGGTAACGTAGATGCTGCCTTTACCTCGTCTAAAATTAACTTTACTGTTATGTCTGGCGCAGTGCCATTTAGCGCTGGCGACACATTCACGTTTAACATGGCCCATATGGCTGTTGCTGCAGGCAGCAATACTGGTAATGGTTCTGTTGTTTCACTAACAGTTGATACACTTGCGCTGCCTGAAACTATTACTGTTCTGATGACATCAGCGTCTGCGTTTCAGGTTAACAGCACAGTTTCAATGATTGAAAACGGCGTTGTCGGTTCGGCATTTGATAACAACCGCGTTAACTTTACTGTTCAGGCTGGCACCGTTCCATTTGTTGCTGGTGATGAGTTCACAATCACTGTAAGTTCAGTAACTGTAAGTGCTCCGCTGGGCGCTAACGATGCAGCAAAACGTGTTGCTATTGTTACCGCACTGCAAGCCGCAATTAACAGCAATGGTGATGTCCGGTCGGAACTCTATGAGTTTAACTTGATTGCTTGCCCAGGTTATCCAGAAGTTGCAGATGAATTACATTCGCTGAGCGCGTCAACAAAGCAAGAGTCTTTGGTTATTGCTGACACCCCGTGTGATAAATCACCGGATCAAGTTGCACAGTGGGCACTAACATCTGCTCGTGCTGCAGGCGAAGACATTGCGTATTACTATCCATGGTGCCTGACATCTAACCTTGACGGCCGCGACGTACTTGGCGCACCATCGGGTACTGCTCTTCGCACCATAGCGTTCAGTGATCAACAAGGTTATGTATGGTCTGCTCCAGCCGGAGTATCAAATGGTGTGGTGTCTGGCGTATCTCGTCTGGCCTATATAACTGGCACCAAGGGTACTGCAACCACGCTGATTGAGACTAATCTAAATCAGGGTCAACGCGATAACCTGTACGAATACGATAAAAACATTAACCCAATCTCGTTCTTCCCGGGCCGTGGATTTATGTTGTTTGGACAGAAAACTTCAGCACCAGCAGCAAGTGCTCTTGACCGCATTAACGTTGCACGACTGGTTATGTACTTGCGTCGTACACTGCGCAAAGGTGCGTTGCCATTTGTTTTCCAACCAAACGATCAAATCACACGTGATAACTTGAAAGCCGCAGCCGATGGTATCTTGAATGATGTATTGACTAAGCGTGGATTATATGATTTTGCCACTCAGTGCGATACTAGCAACAACACTGCGGTAAGAATAGATCGAAACGAGCTGTGGTTAGACGTTGCAATCAAGCCAACGAAAACAGCCGAATTTATTTATATCCCGATCCGTGTTGTTAGTACTGGTGCAAATATCTAAGTGATATAATAACGTTATAAACAAAGGCAGATAGTATCTGCCTTTTCTTTGTCATTATTTTTGAATATTACGCTACCTTAAAAAGTCATTATGCCAACATGTAAAATATGCGGATACGCTCATGAGATAATGATTCACTTTACTCATATCAGAAAACATGGTATGACGGTTCAGGAATATAAGCTAAAATTTCCCGGAGCCGCGCTGCGTGTGCAGAGCGAAGAATCTAAATTAAAAATGTCGGCCTCTAAAACAGGAAAGCCTTCTGGACTAAAGGGGAAAATCAGGTCTGAAGAACACTCTAAAAATATATCGGCCGCGCTAAAAGAAGCTTACTCTTCAGGAAAAATACAACATTGGAACTCAGGTAACACTACTCCACTGTGCGTTAAGGAAAAAATTGCGCAGGGAAATAGAGGCACAATAAATGCTGGAAACATAAAGCAAAAGTTAAAAAAGCAGGAGAGAATTAAAGCCGGTGCCATAGCGTTTGGCTGTGAAGTGTTAAGCTGTGATGTAGAAGAACGCACCACAGTAAAGTGCCTTGAATGTAAACACGTGTTTAGTTTTACAAACCAAATATTTTATGAAACTCGTTTAGAAAAGACTGGAAAGCTATGCCCGTCTTGTCAACCGCGAATTACATATTCTTCTGCGGGTGAGCAAGAGCTATTAAATTTCATCAAGTCAGTTTATGCTGGAATAATAATACCCAATGACCGAGGCGCTCTTGGAGGAAAAGAATTAGACGTTTATTTACCTGAACTCAAGATTGCATTTGAGTACACGGGGTTGTATTGGCACGCTGAAAAACAGAACCCAATAAACAAGCACTTGTTGTGGAAGAGAGACTTTGCGTTCAATCAAGGAGTCGAACTAATTACTGTGTTTGAAGATGAGTGGCACGATAAACAAGACATTGTTAAGTCTAGAATTATGAACATGCTAGGTCTTCAGGGTTTTAAATCTGCGGCCAGAAAATTAAAAATAGGTGTTCCATCCGTTAAAGAGAAGAATTTATTTCTGACTGAGAATCACTTGCAGGGTAGAGATACAAGTTCTGACTGGGCTGCGCTTATGGATGGTGGCGAGATCGTGTGCATTGCCACTTTTAAGAAAACTAGTATATCAAAAGGCGGTTCTGGTGATCAGTGGGAATTAAGCAGGTTTGCATCAAAATTAAACACCCAGGTGCAGGGCGGAGCCAGCAGGCTTGTAAGCTGGTTTGTGCGCAAATACAAAGCAGACCTGGTGTCTTACGCTGATTCTAGATGGAGCACTGGAAAACTTTATAGAACTATGGGATTTGATTTTATCCATCGCTCTTCTCCAAGCTATTGGTACTTGTTAGATGGTTACAAACGACGCGTGCACCGCTCTGCGTTCATGAAACATCGACTTGTAAAATGTGAAGAGGATAAAGCTTTTACGGAATGGGAACTTGCTCAGCAAGCAGGCATGGATCGCATTTGGGATTGCGGCACAACAAAGTGGCTGTTAAAGTACAATCCAAATTAAGTGTACACTTTTTACTGAATAAAGTATTATATCCATCCCAGCGCTATAAATAAGTATGTTCAACGTTTACACACCAAAAGGAACACAATGACATACATCGCTGAATTAAATCGTACACGGCATCTTGCTGGCTTACAGCCGCTGTCAGAGGCTCAAACGTCAAAAATCTCTTCAGAGCTTAATGAAGCGTTTATCGAGCTAGATTGGGCTCTTGGTAATACGCCTAAAGAAGTTGAAAAGCTCGTTAAAGCAGCTGCAGAAAAAGAAGACTTAAAAGCAGAAATCATCACAATGGACGGCCCGGGCGGTGGCAACCCGCTTGTAAGATTCTCAGGTAAAAAAGCTAACATTAAGAAGTTTCTAGTAACATATTGCCATGGCGACGAAACTGAAGCAGATTTCATGATGAATGACATTGGTCATAAGCAAGGGACTAGATAGGTATCTTTTTGCGGACCAACGTACTTATTCACGTACGAAAACATCCAAATTTATTTATATCCCAATCCGCGTTGTTAGTACTGGCGCAAATATCTAAAGCAGCAATTAAGCAATAATGAAAGGGACCCGAAGGTCCCTTTTTATTTGAGCTTTATTCTCTAGTTTCAACAACCGTGCGTTTAACTCTGCTAATCATAACGGTTGCTTTAGTGCCACTTTTGATAGCTGCTCGTGTGAAATGAGATCTAATATCAGAAGCCCAGCCACCCCATACTGGGCCGTATTCTACGTCCATTGAGATTGTGTTCTGGTTATTTGGTCCTGGTATAATCGTTTTCTTACGGACAGTGATTGTCCCAGGTAAAAAGCTTTCAATTTGCTTGAGAAGCTCGAGTTTGCCGCCCTGAATTTGTACTTCGGCTGTGAGGAGACCCTTGGTCTTTTGCATGTTAATGCTCCTGATTAGAATGCTGCAGCAGGTCGCCGCAGTAAAGGAATTCTAAGCTAGTATGATTTTTCAGTAATATTAGGAATCAGGTTAGGCGACAAAGTTAGGAAAGTATTGTCTTTAATCTGACTAACTCCTGCTTTTGTTTGTGCTTCCACAAGAGCTCCCAAAACTCATGAATTACAATTCCCTGCTCTGCAGCGTATGCAAGTTTATCAGCTTCGCGTGACCCATCGCCTGGGTGCCAGTATTCACCGTGGTATTCAAAACCAATTTTTAAATCTGGAAGATAGATGTCAATTTCTTTTGGCTTTATCGCTTGGCGATCATTCACAATAATCCGACCAGTATATAGTGCTTTCACGGCCTCATACAGTTCACCTTGCCCCCGAGATACATGGCAGGACGGACACCAAATACCAGTCACGCGAGTAAACGGCCGGCTAAAAACTTCACCGCATATATGGTGCCACTTGTATTCGTTTTGCATGCCAGGAATAATCTCATCAACTGGTGTAATGCCCTTTACTGCAAGTTTATCAAGCTTAGCCTGCGCACGATTGTTGAAGTGCGCGCTTTTCATGTCATAAGAAGTCTGCGCTTTCCATTCAGGATCTGCCCAGAGCTTTTCGTGACGTATAGATTTTTCTGGAGCTAATAATGCTTGAGCACACTTCATTGAACACACTTTTCTGTAACCCACTGTGTAATTTATCCAGTTTGTTAGCTTTCCGCAGTAACATGTTGGCCGTATGTTTAAGACGTTCCAGGCCTTCTCGGAAATGCTATTACCATGATATTCATTCAACCATATTAGGCGCTCAGCGTTGCGCCATTTACCAGCACAATATTTGCCATCTTGGAACAAGGCAACGATGAGTTCAGTTTGTTTTGTCATTCGCTATTTAGAGTAATTTTTGATTGAAACCTTGTAATCTGTAGATAAACCCATAAATACACTGAAGCTGCTCAAGCTGTACAAACCTTAATAGGAGTTATCAAATTGGCAACATTATCGAATTTCGGAATTCCCGGCGCAGGTTCGGGAATCCTTCACCCAAAAATGCGTAATAAATGGAGGGTGACATTTCAGGATATTAGTCGCCTAGTATCTGGCGCAAACAGCCGTAACCTTACAATGCAGGCAGTTACTGTTAGCCGCCCACAAATTGAATTTGAAGAAGTTGCAATTCACCGCTACAATTCAACTGCTTATATTGCCGGCAAGCACACATGGTCACCAATGAGTTTGACGGTAGACGATGATATTACTGGTCTAGCATCAAAAGTTGTTAAGGGCCAACTTGAAACACAGCAGCGCCTTGTTGGTGTTGACTTGGACGGCCGCTGGTTGAATACTGCAGCTACTGGTTCAGACTATAAATTTGGTGTTAAGCTTGAGCAATTAGACGGCGATGAGGGTGTTGTTGAATCGTGGATCCTTGAAGGCGTAATGATTCAGGCTGCCGATTTTGGTGAAGGCGATTATTCTTCTTCAGAGGCTATGACAATTCAGCTAACGCTGCGTTTTGATCACGCGCGCTGTATTGACGCTGGTGAGGGTTATGGAAGCGCGTTAGGCGGAAACGTTTCTTAGTAATTTTTTAAATTTAAAGGGCCTGCTTTTTGCAGGCTTTTATTGGATCTTGGAGAATAAATTGAATCTTGTTGAAACATTAAACAGAGCACGCGAGCTTGCCGGAATGGAGCCGCTGTCAGAAGCTGCAGCCAAAAAAATATCTAGCCCGTCATATAAAATTACATGGGAGGGTTATCCAAATAATCCTAAGCCAGAAACTCATGGCATTGAGTATTTTACAGATGACCTGGCATTTGACAATGATGATCGTAATAAAATTAAAGATCTCGGAGTTGGCGACAAACATGTTATGGCTGGTCCTATGGACTCCGTCACGGTTGTTCGGATAAAGTAATCTAGTTAAAAGTAGTTTTTAAAGGGCCTGTTTCTTGCAGGCCCTTTTAGTATGCGCAGTAGATTAATACACACGCTTGAGTATAGCTAAATATCTTATTACTTTATAGCCTGGAAATATAATGAAACTTAGCGAAATTATTGGCGAGTCAGCGGTTAGTTACACGGTTCAGCCGACAAAACGATTTTGGCTGGTATTTGCCGAGCCCACATCCTTTAAGCAGTTAACACAGGATAAAAAATTCCTGGCGCACGCCGGCCCGCACACTACTTTTTTAGACGTTTCAGATGTTGAAGATGTTAAACTGTCTCCTGGCGAAAATAAGTGGAATGCTATGAAGCGGCTTTATAGTAATGACGAAGATGAAATCACTTGCTCCAACTCTGGTGTTCCAACAGAATGGGTGTGTCTTGCAATCAACGTGTCCATCTAAAAATGCCCGACATCTCAAAATTAGTTAAAGTTGCCGGTATTGATGCCGAGAGAACGGCCACCGAGCTGTTCGGCATTGCCGTGGAGGACTTTGCGGCCAAGCCACTGAATGCACTATTAAAGGGTGCATTAGGTGGGCCTGAGAATCCGCCGGTGAACCGCAACGATGGATCGTGGTATGCAACCTCGTACGCCGCAAGCCAGGCTAACTCACTGTTTCGCCCAAAGCTAAAGTTCTTATTTCGCGTTGAATTCTTGTTTAAGCCTGAAATTTTAGAGCAATACCAGGCACAAACAGCCGCGTGGAAAAATAACTTTACGTTCCTAATTAAGTCAGTCGATCGCCCTAAGGTTGACTTTGAATACGAAGAAATCAATCAGTACAATTTTAGAACAAAAGTTCTAAAGATGATCAAGCACCGAGAGCTCACCATGACCTTCTCGGACGACGTTGGAAATACAGTGTATGAATTTTTTAGATTCATGCTCATGGTGCACTCTCCAATTACCCGACGCTCAGCTGGTTCCTCGCACAACATTGCGGACTATACTTCCTCTTCCAGCACCGGAAATGGTATGTTATTCTCTGGAAATCTGGGCAACTTAGAAGACAGCGCCAGCCGTGGCGTGCTTAACACTGACGTTGGTAATGCGATTCAGGCAATTAAAATTACTCAGATGTTTGTACAGCCGGGCTCGGCTCAGCATGATCTTGATACTGGCGCAAAAGAAGTCTCGTTTATCTTTATTAACCCGCGTATGGTTTCTTTTGATCTTGATGATTTGAACCATGAGACCAGTGAAGCAAACTTGTTTACTATGCAGTTTGATTACGACTCAATGGTGCTCACTGACGCCAGATTGCTGCAGGCCCTGCCACCTGAAAAATCAATGCCACCAGTAGGCACTGCTCCTGGAGAAGCCGCACCGACTGGTCGAGCTCCTGGAGATCAAAATCCAGAGGGTAATAATAATCCTTATACCAAGCTGCTGTCGGGAGTTGCTGCCAGAGCAGCACAACGCATCACTAGCGAAACAATTGGCCGCCAACTGCGCCGCGTGCCGGGGTTAGGATCAGTATCAGATGTACTTGGCGGGCTTGTGCAGGGGATTACGCGTGACCGTGTAGCCGGGCTTGGGTCAGCGCTTAATCAGTCTTTTGCCAGACCAAGTCGCGATGTTGTTTCTGATAACTCAACCGCCGGCCGTGACAGCAGCACCTTTGTTACCTCACGTGGCGGATTTGGCACTGATCAACCAAGCGTAGACTCAATAGAAGAATCGGGAACATAATGGCCGGAACACGCAAAACATTTCAGGGAAGATTTATGCCTAAGAACCCAGGTAAATACTTGGGCAACGTTGGGAAAATAATTTTTCGATCAGGTTGGGAACTGCGAATGTTTCAGTGGTTTGATGCTACCCCATCTGTTTTACAGTGGGCAAGCGAAGAGTTTTCAGTTCCATATCTGTCACCACTTGATAACAAAGTGCACCAGTACTATCCGGATGCGTTTGTCATCTATAAAGATAAGTTTGGAAATTTGCAAAAAGAAATTATTGAAATTAAACCGTACAAAGAAACAGTGCTTGGCCCAAAATCAACAGAGCGTGACAAGTTAGCGTGGGTAGTTAATCAGGCTAAATGGAAAGCTGCCGCACTGTTTGCTGAGCAACAGGGCTCTAAGTTCCGAGTAGTAACAGAAAAGTCTATGTTCGCCAATGGAAAAACAAAATGATTCTTTTGCGAGAACTGTTGGGCAGCCCTCTCGAATATACTTGGGTACAGCAACACGATGCTTACTGGAGAGCAGAATTTTTTGTTAATGGAGTTAGTTACTCAGTTATTGCAAGTGAAGAAAATAATTTTAAAGATGAAGGCGGAAATGATGCCGTGTATTGGGAAATATCGTTTGCGCAAACTGAAAAATCATTGACTGGAACTAAAACTAATTCTGGTGGAGAGTTACAAGTTTTTTCAACCGTTCAAGCAGCGGTGTTTGATTTCTTAGATCAGAAAAAACCCGATTGGATTGGCATAAGCTCAACTAAAAAAGAAGAGAACAGATTTAATTTATACTTACGAATGATCAACCGGTTAACGAGTAAACTTAACGGTATGGGTTATTCTTTGCATTCGTGCCCAACTTATGGAGACACGTCTATCCAGCAATATCTGGATCAATATGAAACTTATTGCATGAGAAAAACAAAATGATACCTTCAAAATTTAGTAATCCTCTTGATAGTCTTTTTGACATTGAAGCGGGTGATCGTGACGAGATGCAGGAATACGTCTCCACAACTGAAAATGAGATAACGGCACAGGCCCCTGCTGTAGTGGAAAAAGATCAAGAGGACATTGATACTGATCGTAAAATAGACGAGGTGTATGATACTGCGCTTAACTCATTTCAAGAACTAGTAGCGTACACGCAGATTATTGAGCCGCGCTACGCAGCCCGCAATGCGGAAGTTGCTGCCACGTACTTAAGCCTGGCACTGCAGGCTGCTACTTCAAAGGCTAAGTTAAAAACCGACCGCAAGCGCGTTGCAACGTTTATTCCAGGCGGTAACAAGGTTACTAACAATACTGTTGTGTGTTCAAGAGAAGAAATTATGCGAATGATTTCTGTAGATGCTGAAGTCAAGAAGATCTAATTATTAGACAAGGGAGATACACAATGCAATTACTTCAAGAATTATTAGGTTTGCTCAAGGGGCAAAAGCAAAAAGGCAGGTTGACTGAAGCAGAAAAGACGGGCTATCAGATCAAAGTTGATTCAGCCGTTAGAGGAAATTGGAAGGATTCGCATTTGAATGCTGCTTCACTTGACGATATAGCCAGTGCGGTTTCCGCTTCACCAGTAGATGATCAGGCTCATGACAAATTTAACCTGAGCAAACTTACCACATTAGTTACAGATTTTATTGGTGTTGGGCCTGGTGGTCAAGGAACATCCTGGGAAGAAATAGACTATGACGTGGTATCCTTACAAGATGATGTGCTGAAAATTAGCTGGAGATTTTCAGGTGTAAAGCAGAGCGACACAGAAGTGGTAAAAACAGGCATGATTACAATAATGCCAGCTGAATAAAATAACATGCGAAAGATCTCTGTAGACGCTGAAGTCAAGAAGATTTAATTTACTAAACAGATGTACATTAATTTAACAGATGTACATTAATGTTGCCATTAAATAACTGAGTCCTGTCTAGCCAGACTCTCTAAATACTCGACAACCTGGAGATAGCCGTGCAATTACTGCAAGAACTGATGAGCCTTAAGCTTAAGATTGCTGAGCCAAAACCGCGCGATCCTAATCACAAGATTCTTGCTGATAAAAAGAACGCGGCTGGTGAGCACCGTGATAAGAAGCGCGAAGAACGCAGTGGTATCTTTAAACATAGAAAAACGCAAGAAGACTTGAGCTTAGCCGAAAAGAAACCTGAAGGCGCGCCTGATTGGCACGACTCTGATGCTCCAGATGCTAATGGCAGGTTTAGAGAGTTAAGCGTAAATGCGCTTGCTGACTGGTTGATCAAAACTAGAAACGGTGATATGCGCCGCATTAACGGTTCGTTGCAGCAACAAATAGTTTTCAATCGTAATAAAGACCCGGCGTACGCCTCAAAAATGGAACGCACTCGTGCGGCCGTAAAGAGCAAGCTCAAAAAGGATTAATGATGACAGCCCTAGTTCCGTCAGTTCCACTGTACACACTTCATATGTCGGAAGCCGGCCAGATCCGTGCTATTCTGACTACTGTAAAATCAATGCTTGACAATCCTAACTTCAGGCAGAATTTGATTAACTTGAACGTGGTGCAGGCAAATATTATAGAGCTGCCATATCCAATGGATTTAATTGGCCGGTTAGAAAAGCTAAGTGAATCAATTCAAGCATTTGAGACAACCGTTTCAACAATTGAAGATGGTATTCGCGGCTCACTTAATTACCCGGTTGTCTCGTAATGCGGTTTAAAGAATTTCTTGCTGAGATGGCTGCTCCAGCGGAGCAACATCTTTCGTCCGTATATTATCACGGCACTGATGAAGCCGGTGCACAGGGAATTATGCAGCGTGGAATTGAAGCGGGCGATATTATTTTGCCAACATCAAAAAAGTCGCGCTGCCCAAGTTTAGAACCTGTTCCCGGTAAAGTGTACATCACGCCAAAAATTGGCTATGCTCAAGTTTACGCAATCGGCGGTGACATGGCTGGTTCAAATTATCGATCAACAGCCGGTCAATCTACGCACGGTTATGTTTTTGTAATTAAAGGCAGCCAGTTAAAAGACATACAGCCAGACGAAGATAGTATTGGTGAGATGATTTGGCGGCAATTATATGAGCCTAAGGACAACAGGTTCTTAAAAACTTATGCCTATATGGCGCAGCAAATTTTAACGCCAAAACAGTTTTTAAAATTAAAAGACGGCGAATACGTAATGTACGCGCACGTTGGAAAGAAGCTTTTAGCTAAAATGTCTGATGCGGATAAACTAGAATTCATCAACTTAGGCGCACATATTGCGCATACTGGAAATTTGCAGCCCGATGAAACCTGGAAAATAGATTTGTCTAAAATGCGAGAAATGAAACGTGACGGCTCTAACTTTTTTGAGTTGGCAGAAAAAGTAAAATGATTACATTTAAAGAATTTCTGGGCGAGCTCTTGAATCGCAAAGTTGAGTACACGGTAGACCGTGAATCAAACACTAGCTTTCAAACATCTGCCAATATTGGAGATCGCACAATTAAGTTCAGTGCGTGGGTAACAGACGAGCCTGATGCGTGGGAGATCTTATTTTCAGAGCGCAACGATAAAATAAGCGGTACTTATTCGGCCACTGGCAGTGGGAATGAGCTCGAAGTATTCAGCATGGTCAAGGATTCAATTCTTGAACTAATTTCAAAGTACAGCCCTGCAAAAATTACTTTTACCGCTGACAAAGAGGGCAATAAGCGCGCCAGCGTTTATGATAAGCTTTTAAAAAGATTTAAAGTTCCTGGTTACACTCACAGCAGAGTAGATGGTTCAGGATTTGAGGAATTTGTTATTGTGAGAAATGATGATTAAAACTGTACCTTCATTCAAGGAATTTTTAATCCTTGAAGACACCGCCGTAGATACTGCGCTGCAAAATAAGTCCGAGAAGAGCGGAATTAAAAAGAGCATTTTGCGAGCAGTCTACAACCGTGGCCTGGCAGCTTTTAAATCTAGCCACAGACCTGGAACAAACTCAAGTCAGTGGGCGCACGCTCGAGTCAATAGCTTTATTGATGGCGGCCCAGCCCGTAAATCAGATCAAGATCTTTGGGATAAGCGATCATGAGCATTGCAATGGATAACTTACTTGGACAATTACTGCTGGCACGCACCGTTGCACACGTGCTGCATTGGAAAGTAAAATCGCTGTCTCTTCACCTGGCTCTTGGCGAGCTCTATGAACAGCTTACCGAGCTTACTGACGAACTTGCCGAAATATACATGGGCACATACGGCACAGAGGGTGGAGTACCAGTAAACGATCCTGCCGCAAATATTTTAAGCCAAGACGATCCACTGGTTTTTATAAAAGAACTTCATGATGGTTTAGCTCAAGTCAAAGACAGTTTGCCACAAGATGGTTTTATTATCAATAAGTACGAAGAAATCCAGGCTCTTGTTTCTCGCGCTAAGTTCAAAATGGAAAATTTAAAGTGACTCCCTCAGACTTTCAGCCGCCGGTTATTCAGTTTAAAAAATTAGACGACTTGCCGCCAGGCCGGCCAAATACTTCGGATGAAGTAATGCGCGCCATGACCGTGTTACATAAAATGTTGCACGCCCAATCAGAGGCTTATGGTGGCAAAGATTCTAAATTGCTGGCCGCTGGCATTGCCGAGGCTGCTCCAACGTTTAAAACGTTTTTGCGGTTGTGTGAAGCGCAAGAACTCTCTGATACTGAAAAAGCGCGCAGGTCGGATCTCTATGATCGCTGGAAAAAACTGATTAACATGTCACCGGGCGCCGTTGAAAAATTTAAAAAGCAGCAACTAGAAGTCGCGCGCAAAAACCCAAAATTGTATCCTGGGTTAAAACCAGCAGCAGCAAAATCAATTGGCATTTCTTCAGGCGTGCAGAGTGCAGACTGGATTATTAAAATGAAGCGCTCCCCTGTGGCGCTGTGGACGCCGGAAATGTGGAAGTGGGCTGGCAAACAAGTAAGCTTTGTTTCTAGAATGAGCGGCAACGCTGGTCCTCTTTTTGATAAGGACGGCAATCCAACTCGCAAATTGCTATCGCTAAAAATTTGGGGCAACGACCCAACGTAAGCACTGCCGGCCGGCAAAACTAAATACAGGATGCACACACATCCTGTAATAGTATATCTGCACGGGCTTAACTCTACCCGTCATTCCTTTGCATACCTGGGCCACAAGCTTGGGCACTGCGACATTAAACTAATCGATTATGATTCTCACCAACCACTGCACATGTCTATTGCGCAAGTTGCAAGACAGTTGCCGCCTGGTCGTGAACTTATTTTAATCGGGCACTCGCTGGGTGGGGTGATTGCGATGAATCTTGCGCTTGACATGCCCGAAATTGTTAGAGTTATTACTATTTCTGCACCGTTAGGTGGCTCAAGAGCGGCAACATTCTTACGCTGGTTTAGTTCAATGATGGTGGTTGGAGATATTACTCCTACTTCGCGCGCAATTACCAGAATTCAGTCTTCACTGCCCTGCCCAGTGCTTTCAATTATTTCTACTGGTGGGCACTTGCCAACATCACAAGAACAAAACGACAGCGTAGTTACTCTTAACTCGCAGCGCGCCCTTAAAGACGCGGCAAAAATTGAAATACGCGCTAACCACTTTGAAATTCTAATGCACGACGCCACCGCTGATGCTATTTTAGCGTTTGTGCAGGAGTGCTGCTAGTGGCTAAAAACCCCAATTTAAAGCGCGCGCACGAAACAAGTGAGTTTACGCCTGAGATGGTTGTTGAATTACAGAAATGTAAAGCTGATCCAATTTACTTTATGGAGACGTATGTAAAAGTTTCTCACCCTACAAAGGGTGCAGTGCCTTTTATTTTGTACAGTTACCAAAAAGAAATGGTAATGGCAATTCACGACAATAAAGATACGGTGTTGTTGTGTTCGCGACAAATGGGAAAGACCACAGTTGCAGCTATGTACATCCTGTGGTTTGCAACGTTCTACGCTACAAAGCGCTGTGTGATTGCATCAAAAGCCATGAACCACGCCGTGGAAATTCAATCACGTATTAAGTTCGCGTACGAAGAACTGCCGCAGTGGTTAAAGGCTGGCTGCACATTCTACAATCGCACATCAATTGAATTTGATAACAAGTCCGTAATTATCTGCGAAGCCACGTCTGAAAAAACCGGCCGTGGTGGCTCACCATCTATCTTGTTTATTGACGAGATCGCCTTTATTTCAAAGCGCATTCAAGATGAGATGTGGGCGTCTATTGCGCCCTCGCTGTCTACTGGCGGTAAGTTAATTATGACGAGCACGCCAAACGGTGACTCAGACTTGTTTGCACAGCTGTGGCGAGACGCGTTAAGTGGCGTAAACAGCTTTAAGGCCGTGCAGTACCTGTGGTGGATGCACCCTGACCGTGATCAGGCGTACTATGATGAGATGAAGGGTAAGTTAGGCGCGGTAAAAACGCTCCAAGAATTAGACTGTCAATTTTTGTCCAGCGATGCGTTATTGATTAATTCTATTAAACTGAACTCAATGCGTTGGAAGGCTCCACTCTGGGAATCTTTAGGCTTTAAGTTCTGGGTACCAGAAGAATCATTGGGCGGTCGCGATAAAATTTACTTGGTTAGCATGGATCCCGCTACCGGCGGAGGTGCGGACTTTACGACAATTGAAGTATTTGAATTTCCAAGCATGAACCAAGTTGCGGAGTATCGAACAAATGACGTTAACATCCCGCTTACGTACGGTAAACTTTGTTGGCTGCTTAAAAAGCTAACCGAGCAAACTAACGGCGGACGTGCTGAGGTACTGTGGACTTTTGAGCGTAATGGTATTGGTGAAGCCGTATCAGCGCTGTACTACAACGATGAACATCAAATTGAAGAAGCTGAGCTGATAAGCGATCATCCAACTAAATTTGGAGTGTTTACGAGCGGCCGCCAAAAAGTGCTCTCAGCACTACAGCTTAAAACAATGGTTGAAAAAGTAAGCGAGGGTGGACTGCAAATTAATAGCGAAGTGCTGATTCATGAGCTGAAGCACTATATTTCTAAGGGTGGTGGGTACGCCGCAAAGACTGGTTATACTGATGACTGCGTCGCCGCAACTCTTGGAATCATGAGACTCTTGAAGCGGCTGTCTGAGTACAACGAAGATGCTTTTGACCGCGTAAACGAATACGTGGATCCCGAAGCTTCTATGGATGATTCCGACGACCCCATGCCCATGGCGTTTTTGTAGATCCCAAAGCCTTTTATTAGCTGTCGGGTGTGTTGGTTTACTATAACAACATGAACACACCTGATCTAATCAATGCGGGCTTTGAAGCTTTTGCTTCTCTCTTTATCATGAACCACGCCCGAGTCATATGGATAACTCGGCAAGCACGTGGAGTATCTTTACTATCAGCGGCCTTTTTTGTACTGTGGGGATTTTGGAACATCTGGTATTATCCTCACCTGGGTCAAATCTTTAGCTTCTACGCCGGCCTTGCCATCATGGCTGCAAACTTCTTCTGGATCTTTACTATTTGCTATGTAAGAAGTAAAGAGGATTCTCGTTGAGCACAGTCGTTTTCTATCTTGACCAGTGCGGTAATGCCCAAGCGGAACATTTTACGGATCTTGGACTTGCTCTTGCACGCACCGAAGAACTTCGTAACACCGCACAAATAACGCACACTACTATCTCTTCAGAGCTCCCTGAGAGCGTGGGCCGACGCGGAGTAAGCGCGGTTGAAGGTGGTAAAACTCCTGATGGCTCAGACTATACCTGGTCAAAAGCACACCGTGGTCGCCGCTGACGTTACAAATTCAAAAAACACCGTTACACTCTTTTTGCACACGTTCGGGATCGTTATGATATTATGACTCTATCGACAAAACGTGAGGTTAATATGATTTACGTCTTCTTTAAAAACAGCCTTCCAGTACATTTTGCCGAAACTGAAAAAATAACAGATCACAGCATTGAGTTCGACCAAGTAGAGAGTCGTTGGGACTGGAACAGCTTTGAGCGAGTTACTGAACTGGCACTTCGCCTGACAGTGCTCTCTGGTAAAACTTTTCTACCAATAGACAGCTCCCCTAATGTTTCCCCACGGTTTGATATTATCCTTGCTCCGGTTGTTGGAGATGAAATCTCATACGGTTTTAACGGTGATTACTATCCATGCGGAAAGATTGCTCGTATTACTAAAAACTTTATGGTTGTTTCCAGCACCGGCGAAAAGTTTAATCGCAATAAAAAATCCGGTTCATGGGGTATGGTTGGTGGTACTTGGAGCATGGTACGCGGCCACATCAGCAAACGCAATCAAGAATTTTAACATTGGGAAATAAAAATGCTGCTCCTCGCAAAACTTGTTATAATATGGATGATAGCTTTCGCACCAATTTTAGTCTTTATGTACTGTGCTCAAAAAGTAAGCACCTAATTTTAAAAACTCTAGGGAACCCAAATGAAATTTCAATTTGCTCAAAGCCAACGCGAAATCACAGCCACAAAGGTTTCCCGCTTTAAAGTTATCCAAGACAACCGCAGCAAAGAAGTAGTTACCATAGAATACGAAACTAAAAACGGCGACCGCGAAATGTCGTTTTTGAATGGTATTGAGGCTACACTCAACAATGCCGGCCGGTACGTTCAAGCGCAATCTAAACGCGACATGTGCGCTCGCATTTTGCCAGAGCCAGAGCCAGAAGTTACTGACGTGACTCAAGTTAATACAGAAACTAACTAGAGGTTAAGATGACAACGGTATTTTTAAAGAACGGTTTGTCGTACATGCCAACGGCGGCAGCGGCACTTGATCTGCACGACACCTTGCCAGCCGGAAACTATATTGTCAAGCAGCACCCACAAACCGGTGCGCTGTTCTTTGAAAGCATTGAATCATTTCCGCCGTCAGGCAAGACTTATGGTCTTACCACCCGTCATGCCGAGCGAATCATGAGCACTTTTCACAGTAGACCTGCAAGCACTGGTGTGCTGCTAAACGGTGAAAAGGGTTCTGGAAAAACTTTGCTGGCAAAAGTACTGGCACACAACGCCGCCGCGCTTGGGTACCCGACAATTGTTATTAATTCGCCACTGCACGGTGATGCGTTCAACAATCTTATTCAGGGGTTACAACAGCCTGCAATTGTGTTGTTTGATGAGTTTGAAAAGGTGTACAAGCGCGAGGAGCAGGAATCAATTCTTACGCTGTTAGATGGGGTGTTCCCGTCTAAAAAACTTTTTATCCTGACATGCAATGACAAGTACCGCGTTGACGAGCACATGCGCAATCGTCCAGGCAGAATTTTTTACCTGATTGATTTTGCTGGACTTGATGTTCAGTTTATTACCGAGTACTGTGAAGACAATTTAAAAAACACAACGCACATCCCAGCTATTTGTAAACTGTCTCAGCTCTTTGACGCCTTTAATTTTGACATACTAAAGGCTCTGGTAGAGGAAATGAACAGGTATAACGAATCGCCGCGCGATGCTCTTGAGATTTTAAACGCTACCCCTGTATCAGATAATTCCACGTACGATCTGGCCTTGACTGTGGATGGTAAAGCAATTTTAATAGCTGACACATACCCAGAAACAATCAGTGGTTCACCACTTAATTCTGGTGATAACCAAGGTGTACTGACGGTAAACGTTATTAGGGAAAGGGGTAACCTTGACGCTGATGATGAATATCTTTTTGAACAAAGCGATTTAAAGTCAATTGACGTACAAACCGGGTCTTTTGTTTACGAAAATAAAAAAGCTCAAGTAACTTATACTCGTAAAAAAATCAGTATGGTTGATTATAGAAAGTTTATTTAAAATGACGACAGTTCTTTTAATCGTGATAGTCTTACAGCTGTGCGTTACAAATTACCTGTTGCTGAACATTGCCAGAAATCAGGTACAATGTGCACGCTATGATCGTGAGCAGGCAAAATTAAAATCAGCAAGTCCTTTTTGAAAGATGCTGTCATGACTGTTCAATGGCTCAGCGATTTACCGGTGAAGTGCGATACGTGTGGTGATAAGCTCAGCACGGTATTCTACGATGGTCGTACTGCAATGGGACCCGCAGCGTGCATGTGTCTTACTTGTTTTAACTTTGGTCCAGGCCTGGGTAAATTGGGTCAAGGACACGCTCAAGAATATAAGAAACAACCAAATGGTAACTGGAATAAAACGCGAGGTTAAATGAGTACCTTTCAAGATTTCTTAGTGGAATTTAAAAATTCCGCGCACTACACAGAAATGGCGGGCACTGTAGAGGATTCGCCATGGCACCGCGAGGCTAATGTTTGGGTACACACTGAAATGGTGCTTGATGCCTACGCACTTAACTTTGCGCCCCACCGTACTGATCTTGCAAATTTAATTGCTCAAGTAGCCCTGTTATTTCACGACGCCGGAAAACCATCGGCAGAAGAAGTTCTTGAAAAGAAAGATGGTGAAGGAGTCTATCGCCGTTACGCCGGCCATGAGCAGCACTCTGCAATTTCTTTTATGGATTACTATCTAAAAAGCGCAGCACTGCAGTCTTTGCTCTCACCTGACGGCGCCCGCGCCGTCCGCTGGATTATTGAACATCACTTGCCGTATGGATTTAAAGATACCGCAAAGCGCAAGGGTCTTGGGCATGGTACACTTGCAGCACTCCACGGCGCTGGAATCACAATTCAAACGTTCTTTGATTGCTTGCGTGCAGACGCTGCTGGAAGAACAAGCGATGACCACCCTCAAAAACTGTCTGCAGTTGAAGTATGGATTAATGATTTTAAACCGCTGTGTATTGTGTCAACACCGATAGCCGCACCGCAAAAACTTTACATTATGATTGGCCCAAGCGGCTCAGGTAAAACCACATGGACTGCAGCAAGGCTCGGGTTTACAGACCGCGTGGTGTCACTTGATGACATGCGTATTGATTTTCTGGATCAACACGAACAGTTCTTTGACAGTGATGTTAAAAAATACGCCAGGGCCTGGGAATTTGCTACTTCAAACGAGGCCGCATTTTCAAAGTACGTCAGGGAGCAAACAAAGAAAATTTTCTCTGATCTGCCAGCAGGCGCCTCAATCTTTATTGATGCTACTAACTTAAGCAGAAAGCGTCGGGCGCAGTGGGTAGAACTTGGCCGTCAGAAAAAAATGGAAATCATTGGTGTTGAATTCTGGAACACGTTTGAAACCTTGTTGGATCGTCAGGGCACACGCGGCGACAAGTACGTGCCGTACGCTGCAGTAAAATCTCAGCACGCCGCCACCGCCCTTGCATGGGTTGGGCACGAGGTGAGTAGCGTTATTACTATAATCGGCCAATAGCAGTTGCCGGAAAGTATTAATACACTCATATAGCAGATGGAGATCAATATGTTTGTAAGTGAAATGCGCATGAGAGCTGTTCGTCGAGCAATTGCTACCTGGCACCCTACTGGTAAAACCGCCGAAGAGCGGTACCCACGCTTATTCAGACTGGCAGTATCTCTTGGGTTTGTAGATTGCATGGAGTGCTGATCTAAATCATCACCAAAATAACCCTAGTGAGTCAGGATCACATCTAACTTAGAATGTGATAGACGCTACATCTTATTTCTCCTACACCGCAGGTTGCTGTAAATAAGAGCAACTATATTGTGGAGACAATAATGAAAATCAGCGAATTGCTGGAACAGCAAATTATCCTAGAATCTGAGCATCTAAAAATTTACACAGCACTGCTGCCTCTTTACATGCTTGAAGATGACGGTGGTGGGGATGGTGGCGATTTTGGCGGTTCAGGAGAAACTTACGGCGGAGATAGCGGCTATAGCGTGCAGAACCCTGGTAATAACACACCACCAGATCCATCACCGGTAGCGCCCTCGCCTGTTCCGACTTCAAATGACGCGCCTGTTACTCAGCCTGTTTACTACACGCCGTACGGGCCAATTATTGGAACCCGGTGGTTTAGCCAATTAGTCAATACCTTTCGAGTTGCTGCGGTGGCTAAGAACGTTGAAAAGCGGATGAAGGAACTCGGCCTCAAGGGTGAGGGCGTCAAACGCGTCAAAGCTGCCGCTGCCCAGGCTTCAAAGAATCTAGACTATGTTATTAAAAATCCAGCCTCACTCTCATACAGAATTCCGGTGTGGACCACGGGCGGCACCCCTAAAAAAGTAAAAATCAAAAAGTTTAATGAGGCCTTTGCCGAAGAATTTAAACGTGAGCTGTCTAAAATCGCCGGCTCTGATTTGATCTAATACTTAATTGCACTCTGCCATCGCCCCGAACCTTATATTCGGGGCGATGGCGCATTTATTCAACTTATAATCTCTTCAAGCGCTGCAGTTGTAATGCGCTAAATAGAGAGCCCAACATTCAGTTGGCACCTCTTTTATTTTAACTTTGGAGATTTAAAAATGACAGCACCAAAACGTTCCCTGGCCGATCTGGCCGCCGCATTTACATCAAAAGCTTCTGAAGGTGGTGGTGGTAACGCCGTCTGGAAATTATTTTTCCCCTTTTGGAAAGCAGAAGTAGACACCGTTTCCACGGTACGTTTTCTCCCCGACGCAGACGAACAAAACCCACTTGGATTCCTGGTTGAAAACCACACCCACGAGTTGGAAATTAATGGCAAGCGCGAAAAAGTTGCGTGCCTGAAAATGTTCAACGAAGCCTGCCCAATCTGCGAGCTGTCGTCAAAATACTACGACAAAAACAGCGCAGAGCACAGCGAAGAAATGGGTAAAAAGTTCTATCGCAAAAAATCGTACGTTGGTCAAGTGCTTGTTCTTGAAACTCCAATTGACCATGACGCAAATCAAATGGTTAAGTTGATTGAGTTTGGACCACAGGTATTCAAGCAAATCCAGGCTGCTTTTCAGAGTGGTGATTTGGAAGCCGCACCATACGAGCTAAAGGGTGGTTACAATTTCCGCTTCCGCAAATCAAAGACCGGATCTGGCCAGAACTCTTACACAACGTCTAACTTTGCGCCAAAGCAAACTGATGTTGCCGACAACGTGCTTGAAGAAATCACGCTGTATGACTTGAATGACTACCGTACTGCCAGAACAGAGCGCCCTGCTCTTGAGGCAATGTTGGCAGCTGCTCAAACCGGTGCTAACTACAGTACTCCTCAAGATGCTGCTCCAGCACCTGCGCAAAAAGCAGCACCTGCTGCTCCAGCACCCGTGGCAACTGCTACACCAGCCGCATCGGCACCAGCAACGGCAGCTGAAGCACCCGCAGCAGACGCTCCAGCAGATGGTGCAAAGCTCAGTGTGGTTGAGCAATTACGCCAACGCGCAGCCGCAGCAAAAGCCGCAGCCGCCGCCCAAGCTTAACGATACCAACGGGCCGCACCAATTAAACCTGGTGCGGCGTCTGGCTGAGTAACGTTTAAACTTTAGGAGTAACAATGGCACTATCTTTTTTAAAAGACTTTAAAAAGTCAATGGACAAGCTGGAAACAGTAAGCGTTGGCCTCAAATCTTCGCAAGAATGGCTGTCAACCGGTAACTTTGCTCTTAATCGAGCGCTCAGTGGTGACTGGGAAAAGGGTATTCCGCTTGGTAGAATTTCACTCTGGGCCGGACCATCAGGCTCTGGTAAAAGCTTTATTTCGTCAAACATCATGGTGCACGCACAGGCCGCAGGTTATCACTTGCTAGTGCTTGACAGTGAGAACGCGCTGGACGTAGACTACTTGCGCAAGATTGGTGTTGATACATCAGAGGAAAAATTAACGTACATGCAGGTCACAACCATTGAGGACGTGAACAAAGTATGCGCAGAATTTTTCTCAGGATATATCAAAGCGTACGGCAAAGATAATCCAGACGCCCAGCGCACGCTGATTGTGCTGGACTCGCTGGCAATGCTCTCATCCTCTACCGAGATGGAGAACTACGGCAAAGACGGCACAATTAAAGCTGATCAGGGTATTCTTGCAAAGCGCCGCAAGAGTATGTTGCGCATGATTACTGGTCATATTGCTAGACTGCCAATTGCGTTTGTAATGACCGATCACGTTTATCCGGCTGACATTATGCTTGGAGACGGCGCGTGGGCAATTACTAACAGCACAAAATTCTCCTCGTCTATTATTGGAATCGTTACTAAGCTTAAGTTAAAAGACGAGGGTGAGGTGATTGGTGTGCGTATGCGGTTTGAAACGTACAAGAGTCGATTTGCAAAGCTTGGTACTAAAATTGAGCTTGAAGTACCCTACAACAAGGGAATGAGCCCGCTGTCAGGACTTGTCGAAATGTTAGAGGACCTGAAAGTAATCGCCAAGGGCACGCAGCCTGGAGAAAAGACCGCGTACATAAGTGAAGTAAACGGTGAGCGAATTGTTTTCAAAGAGAAGGATTTCACTTCTGAAATTGCTCTTAAGTTGTTTAAGCACCCAAACGCGGTCAGCACGGTATTAGACGAGAAGCCTCTTGCAGACATCTTGGATAATCAAATGCTCGATCAAGACGAAGATTAATTAAAGGAAATATTATGGAACAGCAAGTTCAAATTACAATTACGCCAGTAGTAGGTGGTTTTATCGTGACATACCCAGTGCGAGCCGGTGGTGTTACTACGCATGTGCAAGAAATTTCAACATCAGTTGGAAAAGCAATGCGAATTGCTCGGGCTGCAGTTGAAGCTTTTTCAAAAGTGAAAACTGCTGATAAAGAAGAAACGGTTTGATTCTAAGTTAGACTGCTTATTTAAAACCTGCAACGCAAGAATTTATTTGTGGTGCCGGTTTTAAATTCAACCATGAAAGGAATAATTTTGAACACCGAATACTTCTTCTCTCTGCGCGGCGATTTTTCAGAAACAGAGGAATTTGTTAATTGCGCCATTAAAATATCAAAAACAAAAGTTGCAGGAATTAGCGAATATCAAGTTTGGGATGGATCAGTAACTTCAATTGGAGATATGTTAGATATTCACGCAACTGCACGTGATTTGCCGCTCATACCTGATTCTAAATTTTTCTCGACTGAAAAACAACCAGTCAAAGTTTTTAAAATCTGTGGAATTTTACCTGCTACTGCTCTAGATGCTCAAGAAATTGTAGGGCCCTTTAGATTTCAGGTGTTTATGGCCAATGACCAAAAACAGAATATTGATATTTGGCTTACTCCAGTCTTTGTATAATTAAATCTTTTGATTTAAAGAGCTAGTTCAAAAATGCTCATCCCAGTACAGCCCGTGTAATTCAGGAGCCGTTGTTACAATAGATCTTTATTTGTACCAACGGCTTTTTTGCCTGTAAATTAAAAATTCATACTACAATGAAACTAAATCTATTTCTTCTTGGCCAAAAAAACGACGAACTCATGACAGAGCTGCCAACGTTCTTTGAGAAGTGGCAGAGAGAAATAGACTCAGCCGAGCCTATCTTTAAAATTGAAGGCGAGCGGCTAGAAAAGCTAGCCAGAGATATACCACACAATCAAGTGCACTACGCTAAGCTGGCTCAAGAGGCTCGAGCACTGGTTAAGTGGCTTGAAATTCAGCGCGCGCAAAAAGAATCAAAGTACCTTAAAAACTACAATAATTCTCCACGCGCTCTTGGAGTTAAAGAGCAAGCCGTGTACATGGGCGGTGAAAAAGAGATTGTTGAAATTAATCAGCTCATCGTTGAAACGGCACTAAAGCAACAGCAGCTTGACGAAATCGTTGACGCCATAAAACAAATGGCTTGGCAGGTCGGCAATATTACTAAACTCCGCGTTGCGGAATTACAGGATACCGTACTATGATGAACTTTAAATCTGAACCTTTAGCAGACGCGCTGGTTAATGCAGCAGTGCAATTAACTGCGCTCAGCGTGACACAGCCGCAGGGTAACTACCAGGCAAATCCGTACGGCACATACACAATTCCAACCATGAACGCGCTGAGTATTACTGCACCATCAGCACCCCGATCAATTGGCCAAATGGGATTTGACGCGGACGGCGATATTGCGCTGGAGTTTTATTCCGTTGAAAACGGAAACAATTTAACTTTGAAGTTCTGTCCGGAATACAACATGACAATGCGAGAGCAGACGCAGATCATGATGCTGACCGTAATGGCCGCAGCCCACGCGTACACCAACCCAGAGCGCGCCATACTCTTTATCAGGTTGCACAACTTAGAGCGGCACTTTATAATTACAGCATGAGTAAAACTGCGCATATTTGGGTAAGAGACGAAGTCTGGATGACTGTGGCCGGCCTTGAGGTATCGGATCACACCTTTCTCTGGAACAAGTTTGGAATTGAAGTTGAGGGTTCATTTTTCATGCCGGCCCGAAAGCTTGGTCGATGGGACGGCAAGCTCAGATTCTTTGACAAAACCGGCAAAGTATATCTGCGCTTTTTAAACGACATAGTTCCCTTCCTTGAAAAATGGAACTACGAGATTGAGCTGCATGATGAGCGGCGCCCTCTAAATCTGGTAACAGGTAGGCTTACACCAACGTGGTTTAATGATCACGGCAGAGCCCAGATACCTGTTACGTTGCGCCCCTACCAAGTAGACGCCGTGAACGCTTGTTTGCACGAGGGATCTGGCATGGTTATTGCGGCTACTGGCAGCGGTAAAACATGGATGTGCGCCGGTCTTGTTGATGTGGTAGGATCAGAAGGACTGCGATCAATTACCATTGTTCCCTCCTCTGATCTTGTTGGGCAAACCTCAAGCACCTTTAAACTAGCCGGAATCGAACATGGTCTCTATTCTGGTTCTGAAAAGAATCTCTATCAGCCACATGTAATTGCTACCTGGCAGGCGCTGCAAAATAATCCAACCGTCATGGCGGACTTTCAGACCGTGATTGTTGACGAGGCGCACGGCGCCAAGGCCAGCACAATTGGTGAACTGATTACTGAGCACGGGAAAAATATCGGTTATCGCTTTGGATTTACTGGTACACTGCCCAAGCCACTTACCGACCAGTACACGCTGCGTGGATCTATTGGCGAAGTTCTGTATTCAATTACTGCAGCTGATTTAATTCAAATGGGGTTCTTGGCAAGACTTGAAATTGAGCCTGTTGAGATTACTGAAAATGTCGGAGAAGAATTTCCTGATTACTCCTCGGAAAAAGCCTTTACTAGCCGATCACCCGAGCGCCTGGATTTTATGGCTGATTTAATTATTAGCCGTGCTGCTGAGCATGGAAATACTCTGGTGTTGGTAAACACAATTAAGCAAGGACAGCAACTACATAAGCTTATTAAAGACAGCGTGTTCTTGTGCGGTGCCAGCGAAAATGACATTCGCGCTGAGTGGTACGGGACCTTTGCGCATCGTGACGACTTGATTGTAATTGCAACTGCTGGAATTGCCTCAACCGGAATTAGTATAGATAGGGTTTTTAATTTAATGCTAATTGACGCGGGTAAGTCGTTTATTCGCGCCATTCAATCAATTGGCCGTGGGTTGCGCAAGAGCGCCGACAAAGATTTTGTGCATGTGTGCGACGTTTATAGTGGTTTAAAGTGGGGTAAAAAGCATTTTAAAGAACGTGCTCGCTATTATAAAGATGCCGAATACCCAGTCCTTAAACCAACTAAGGTAAAGCTATGAAAATTCATATTCAACTAGATCAAGGCTGGCAATTTGCTATTCAATCACTAGACTGTGATCCGGACCGTTCTTCTGAAGATAAGCACATGTTAGAAGTAGATCAGGCTTTTATTGAAGAGTACTGTGAAGCTTGTGACAGATATGACAAATTAAAAGATCAAGTCGAGCAGCTCTATCGTGTACAACAAGGTTTAAAACCTTGGGCAACGCCTGCCGTGCCACCCCATGAAATAATCGAAGAGTAATTAAATCATTGACCCCCGGAGATTAAAATGAATATCATCAACGAATTAAATAAGCCCTACATTATAGACTCGCTAACAGCGCCACTTCCGCTGCGGTATCACTGGACGTTTAGTGGCCAGCAACTGGATTTTATGATGACTGAAATTACTTATCTTGAGGAAACAGTAGGCCCAACAGTTACTCTAGTAATTGACGACAGCGAAGTAAAGGTACCGGGCGCCTGGAGTATTTTGATTGTTGATCGTGAAACGTATACTATTGACGCAGTGCCAGTAACGGCCTGTGCAGCATTTGCGCACGACGCCTTTGTGTTTTCGCCAAGCGACAGCAAATTAATTACTGCGCAAGTTCGAGTTGTTGCGTCTGAGCAAAAGGGAACGTGCATTTACCCTGCCGTTGACAAGGGAAATGCACTTGTTCACGCCATTACGCCTGGCATCTCGCACGGTAAAAGCATTGCCAGAGGAGTCATTGTTGGCCCACATGACCTGTGGCGTTGGATCTCAGGCCGCACAGTCGGAGACGTTCTCGGCTAAAACCTTAATCAAGATAAAAGGAATTATATGATAGACAAACAGATTGTGGCAATTAGAAAATTTACTTTTGGAATGCTTGGGGGCGGCATTAGCCAAATTAAACTCTCAGATGGCAGTATTATGGATATTAACCAGGCCGTATATAACATTGAATATTCGCAACACCAGTATTTCACTATGGATGCGTTCGGTCGCCGCACCTCAGTTAGAGTGCAACGCGGCTGGTGCACGGGGCCATATCTAATTGCTGAGTCCGACAATAGCACAAGCAATAATTTACTATCATTGCCGAAGTTCTAAGCTAAATTTTCCTCGGTGGCCGCACAGTCGGAGACGTTCTCGGCTAACCGCAACCGCTAAATAGACTTCTCAACACGAGGAGTCTATATGCATTTTACCCCAGCATTCGAGCGCGCAGTCGCTCATGCCATGATTTATGAAGTTGGAGCGCACTTTAACCCGGCTGACAAAGACACTATTGCCGGGTTAATTGATACCCGCGAGCGCCGCAAAAAAAGCGGCTATGTGAACGATCCAGTTGACGCCGGCGGCGAAACAAAATACGGCGTGGCAAAGAGTGGTAATCCCAAGACGGATATTACTAACTTAACCTGGGCCGAAGCCAAACAAATTTACTTTGACAAGTACTGGATTGCTGGTGGTTGCCATTTACTGGAACCGCGTACTGCAATTTTGCACTTTGACGGCTGTGTTAACCACGGTGTAGGGCGCGCCAGTAAATTTCTGCAAGAAGTAATTGGTGCTGGACAGGACGGTCAAGTAGGACCGAATACTGCTAAGCTTGCCAACGCAATGAACGAACGTGATGTTTGCCGGCTGCTTGCCAATCGGCGCGAAAAATTCTACCGTGATATCGTTGCAGCTCGTCCGTCTCAGGCCAGATTTATTAATGGCTGGATGCGTCGAATTAACGAGATGCGCGATTTCGTACAAGGCCCCCTAGCTTAATCCTGAGCCCGCTTCGCCAGTGCGTGGTGGCCTCAAAAAATGTTACAATAACTCATGACTGATTTTAGCGCTCCTCAATTAGACGATACCGCACCACCCCCGCTATTCCGCAAAATTACCTCTGGCGTGGTGCAGTACAACATGGATTTTGTTGGGTACTTGATTACCCAAGAAGTCAATCGTCGAAGAGAGCAGCGCACAGCCCCTCTGTCAGAGTTTGAAGCACAAGAATTTAAACGAGAACTTATTTCTAAACTTATTATTCAGGGAAATGCAGACGCGGCTATTGCGCTTCGTCCTCGCCCTGAAAACTCACAGAGACAGCAGCTAAACGGATGAATACAATAATGCACGTAATAAAGCGTGATGGAACAAAAGAAGTTTTTGATTTGGCTAAATGGCAGAACCAAATTGCAAAAGTTTGTGAAGGTGTGGCGGATGTCAGCCCATCAATGATTGAGATTGCCGCAAATCCGCATTTCAAAGATGGCATGACGACCAGCCAACTTGATTCAATTGCACTCCGCGCAATGATTGACTTGATTGATGAGGAAGAAAATCCGGACATTGGCAATGTTAATTATCAGTACGTTGCCGGCAAACAGCGCATCAGTATGCTTCGCAAGGACGTGTACGGGCAGTACGAAGTCCCACGCTTATTTGGTATTGTTCAGAAAAACGTTAAGCTTGGTTTCTATACCAAAGATTTGCTGACGTGGTATACCGAAGCCGAGTGGGACGCCATGGAGCGCTTTGTTGATCACGACAAAGATGAACTATTCCCGTACGCTGCGGTAGACCAGCTGATTGAAAAATACTTAGTGCAGAATAGAGTCGCAGGCGGTGCAGTTCTTGAAACGCCGCAAGTACGGTACATTGTTGCTGCCGCTACAGCTTTTCACGCTGAGAAAAAAGATCGACTGCGCTGGGTTAAGGATTTCTATCAGTGCGCCAGCGAGGGCATGTTCACCATGGCAACGCCAGTCTTGGCCGGTCTTGGTACCCCAACAAAGCAATTCAGTTCTTGCGTGCTGATCAAATCTGATGACACGCTAAAATCTATTTTTGCCAGCGGTCAAATCATGGCGGACTACGCGTCTAAGCGCGCTGGCATTGGCCTAGATCCCGGCAAGATGCGCGCCATTGGAGCTCCAATTCGTGGGGGCGAAATCAAGCATACGGGCTGGGTTCCATTCCTGAAAAAGTGGTTTGCTGATTTGCGATCATGCTCGCAAGGCGGCATCAGAAATGCGTCCGCAACTATTACCTTTCCCTTCTGGCATCTGCAAGTTGAAGACTTGATTGTACTGAAGAATAATCAAGGCACTGAAGAAACACGAGTACGTCATCTAGACTATTGTGTTTCAGTAAGCGCATTCATGTGGAAGCGATTCCGCGAGCAGGGAACACTAACGTTCTTTGACCCTAGTGAAGTCCCGGAAATGTACGAGGCTTTTCACAGTGATCCAGTTGAATTTGAACGCTTGTACTTACAGAATGAGAAGCGCACCGACATTCGAACCAAGACACTAAGCGCTGAGTCTTTTGTAAAAGACATGTTGAATAAAGAGCGCTCCGATACTGGTCGTTACTACATTTTGAATGTTGATAACGTTGCGCGACAAGGTCCATTCGACCCGGCAATTCACCCAGTATATCAAACAAATTTGTGCACGGAAATTATGCAGCACACCCGGCCATTTCAAACTGTTGACGATACATCTGGCCGTATTGCGCTGTGCACACTTGGGTCCATTAACATTGGTGCCGTTCGAAACCCAGAAGAGATGCGCAAACCTGCACGCGTACTCCACCGTTGCCTGCACAACTTGCTGCAGTATCAAGATTTTCTCTCTGTTCAATCTGATCTTCATAATAAAGAATTTGAACCGCTTGGTATTGGCATTACTAATCTGGCGTACTGGCTTGCAAAGCGCAAGCTGAAATACGGTGAGCCTGAAGCACTTGCAGAAATTAAAAAATGGGTAGAGCACCTGTCATTTTATCTGACTGATGCGTCAGTTGATCTGGCCAGAGAAAAAGGCCCATGTGAAATGTCCGCCAAGACACGCTATGGGCAGGGAATTTTTCCATGGGAAAATCGTGCAAAAGGCGTAAATGATTTAACAGACTTTACGCCTTCAGAAGATTTAGATTGGGAAGGACTCAGATCTAGATTGTTACTGTACGGTATCCGGAACGCCACGCTGATGGCTATTGCGCCCGTTGAAAGTTCTAGCGTGGTCTTAAATTCCACTAATGGCATAAACATGGTGAAGCAATTGATCATCATCAAGGGATCTAAAGCCGGCGAATTTGCGCAAGTTGTTCCAGAGTACCGCAAGCTTAAAAAATATTATCAACTGTTGTGGGACCAAAAGGACTGCGTTGAGTACCTTAAAACTGTTGCAGTACTCCAAGTATACGTTGATCAGGGTATTTCAAGCGATACTTTTTATTCTCCAAAGCATTTCCCAGAGGGTAAAATTCCAGTAACACTAGTGCTCAAGAATCTAATGCTAGCACATCATTGGGGTTTTAAGAGCCACTATTATTCGTTGATTGATAAGCAAGGCGCTGCTGAATTGTTGAAGGCGCAGGCAGCAGCATCAAATGCGGAAAATTCTATTAAACTTGTGGATACTTCAGGCTGGGATCTGATACCTGAAATGTATTCGTTTGATCCCACATCTGCAATTGGTGATGATGAGCACTGTGAAAGTTGCGTTTTATAAAAGTTTGTAAAAGAATATAAAAGGTTAAAATGACAAAGCACTATGATTTTTCAAGCTTGCCCGAGTACGGCAAACGCCAAATGTTTCTGGACGGGCGTGTAACTATTCAGCGTTATGACGACTATGCCTATCCAGTAATTGCAAAATACGAGGATACGCAACAGGGTTCTTTTTGGAGACCCACAGAAGTAAGTCTCACAAAAGACTCCATGGATTTTAAAGAAGCCAGTAAAGCGGTGCGCCATATTTTTACGGCGAACTTGCTGCGTCAAACCGCGCTTGATTCAATTCAGGGCCGAGCACCAGTTCAAATTTTTACTCCAGTTTGCGCCGTGCCTGAACTAGAGGCACTTGTCAACGCGTGGTCGTTTTTTGAGATTATCCACAGCCGGTCGTATTCGCATATTATTCGCAACATCTATAACGTGCCAAAAGATGAGTTCAATAAAATTCATGATACAAAACCAATCATTGAAATGACTGCAACAATTGGCAAGTACTATGATGACCTGCACGCGCTGAACTGCAAGGTAGAACTTGGCCAGCCGGTAACCGAGTACGAGCACGTCAAGGCAATTTACCTGGCACTTATCGCAAGCTACGGGCTAGAAGCAATCCGATTTATGGTAAGCTTTGCCACATCCCTGGGCATGGTAGAGAATAAGATTTTTATCGGCAATGGAAATATTATTGCTCTTATTCTACAGGATGAGATGCTGCATGCGGACTGGACTGCGTGGATCATTAACCGCGTGGTCAAAGACGATCCGCGTTTTGCTCAAGTTGCTCAGGACTGCAAACAAGAGGCCTATGACATGTTAATGGCCGTGATTGCTGAAGAAAAGGCATGGGCAAATCATATTTTTATTGAAGGCACTGTGATTGGTATGAACGAAAAGATTATGTGCAATCACGTAGACTGGACAGCTCAAGATCGGTTAAAACAAATTGGCATGAAGTACGATGCTGGCATTAAGTCCGCGCCACTGCCGTGGTTCAGCAAGCACATGAATACGAACAAAAAGCAAACCGCACTGCAGGAAAATGAGAGTGTAGCGTATGTGATTGGTTCAATGACTAATTCAGTAAATTACGACGACTTGCCGGTGCTGTCGTGACCGCAAATTCAGTAAATGCAAAATCCCGCAGCCAGTTTAAAGTGCGGTTTACTGCTGTTGTTAATCGCTCTGGTGCCGAGTTAAAGCACGCACATGAGGTGTTAGGCGCCCTTGGCAATCATGTGCTGCAGTGCCACTTACCCTCAGAAGTTCTTGGGCACCCAACTCCGCCTAATACACCGATGGATGGTTTTAGACATCTTGTTACTCGCGATCCGGTGAAATTTGTCTTTCAAGATGACTTGGCAAACCTGGTGCAAGAGGCGCTGGCACTCTTGTGTGATAATTCTACAGACGCTATTTCGGCATTGGTTTACATACAAGGTCCATTTAACGCCGTGGTCGAGGCGTATTTCTTTGGTAGAATGAAGTTAGTACTACTTGAACACTCTGGCCTCTGCGTAAGTTCGCTGGCGCCAGTAACAAAAACGCTTATTGCCCAGCCATCGTACGTGCAGCACTGCGTATTCCCGGCTAACGATCAACCAACGGTTGATCAATTGTTATCTAACATTTAGGAGATTGGATGTTTACTGTGTATTCAAAACCGGGCTGCCCAGCCTGTGAGCACACCAAAAGCTTGCTCGAAGAAAATGAAGCAGATTTTAATGTTATTCACCTTGACGTAGGACAGGGTCGAGTAAAATACCACACTTATATTTCCCGTGACGAATTGCTGGCGCAATTTCCTGGTACGCGCACACTTCCAGTGGTGGTACTTGGGAATACAAAAATTGGCGGCTACCCAGAACTAAAGGCTCACCTCAGAGAGAACAATGAAATTGTATGAATTGAAAGAAATTAGAGGCACTTACGTTGCCCTGCGACCAACCCCGGCCACTCTTGCGCTGGTGCTGGCGTGGGCACGTGAGAATAACGTTTCACTTGTCAGCGACCCGCACGTCACAGTGCTCTACTCAAGAGCGCCGTTACAGGTGTCGGCTAATCCAGCAGAGCACTTAACAACCACCCTGCGGTTTGAAGCGTTTAACCCAAGCGCAGGCAATCAAGAAACCGCCATTGTGGTAGAACTTGTGGCACCTACTATTTCTGCTCGCCACGATGCGCTAATTAGAGCAGGTGGCACTCATGATTTTCCAGAGTACCGTCCGCACATGACACTGTTCTATGGAGATGCACCTGACTTGAGCCAGTTATCGCCGATGAATTTTGGATTAACATTTGCGTTTGAATATTCTGAAGCATTAAGCGAGTAGTATAGAGGCATTAGGTGACAAATAGCGGCGGGCTCTTAGAGCCCGTTTTGGTAACTGGGAACTATCACATAAATAGATATCCGAACATCTTTATATGTGAGCATAAAATGGCAGTTGAACAAGCAGTTGAACCAGCAGCGTTAATAATAAACGCATTTGGATATAGTATAAATTTGGCAACTGTATTAGTTGCACTGTTAATCATTGGCGTTGTGTACGGTATCTACAAAGTGCAAAGTTCAACACGCCTTGATTTTGCTGATATGGTAACTCGAGACGGCAGCAAAGTATCGCTGTCAAAATTTTTACAACTGATTGGCGGGCTTGCTTGTACCTGGTTTATTTTAAAGACCGGTCTTAACGGCACCTTGAGCGAGGGAATTTTTGGTATCTATCTTACCTTTATTGCTTCCATTGAAGGATTCAGTAAGTTTATGACTGCTAAGTACAACTACAGCGAAACATCAGTTCGTGATGCAAAGTCCCACGACGGCGATGATGAATCAGTGCAGGAATCTTTAAAAGAGGCCGCGACTTCTGCAGGTGAAGCAGCGCTGAACGCAAGAGAAGCTCAAACCACGGTTAAAAATATCGCCAGTGATTTGAAGTAATTGTAACCCGTGTGTATACTGTTACAACTTAGCAGTATACACGCGGTGGGATCAAGATATAATAAACATGTATTCTTTACTGATTAAGGGAGACACTATGTTTCGCCATTTTTTCTGCAAGCTGCTTCGCAAAAATGAATCTGTTACTGTTGAACGGTTAACGCAATATGGGTTTCCTTATATTGCTCAAGTGTGTAAGTGCTGCGGAAAGTAATATTGCTCACGTCTGGAGATGACAATGAAGGGTTGGGGCGCTCAAGACGATTTTCAAGAACAAATCGAAGCAACGGTTAGTGACCGCTTATGGGCAGCCCGCGCAAATTTATCAAGACCTGGTTCATTAGACTGTATTGACTGCGGTTATTCAATACCACGTGCTCGCAGACTTGCACTGCCCTCTGCACGGCGCTGCGTTCAATGTCAGTCTGATTATGAATAATTAGGTTGTAGTGCTCACTGTGTCAACCTATTTTCAAGCTTTATCTAATCTGTTATAAGATATAATCTAGCAATTAGCGTAGAGAATAAGCACCACATAATGAGACCTAAAAATAAACAACACAAGTTAGATATTCTGTTCATGGATCTTGCCGATCGAATTGGCCTGATGTCCTATGCAACACGGGCCAAGGTTGGCGCCATTGTGGTAAAAGATGATAACATTATTTCTATGGGGTGGAATGGTACCCCGTCTGGCATGGACAACTGTTGCGAAGTACTAGACGAAAATGGAGTGCTGACAACAAAGCCAGAAGTACTTCATGCAGAGAGCAATGCGCTCATGAAGCTCTCCGCTGGCAGCTCCGTAGGAGCAAGTGGCGCCACCATGTACTGTACTTATTCCCCATGTCCTGAGTGCGCAAAACTAATCAAGCAAGCAAAAATCCTGAGAGTTGTCTATCGTAACGTATACCGGCTGACCGATGGCATTGACATGCTTAAAAACTTAAATGTGCAAGTTGATAAAATATAGTGTACAACCTGAAAAAGTTGTAGTACAATGGTTTTGTTGGTTAAATTTGATTGTCCTCTTTATAAAACTTTGGAGTTATCTATGTCAAACGTTCTTCGCCGCCAGAATACAAATCGTGTTGACTTTGACCCACAAAACACTGAGCATGTGAAATCGCTGGAAAAGTTTCTTGTTACCGGTAATTGGGGTTCAGTTCAGTTCTTTCATGAAGAGCCCTACAATAACGTGCCAATGACTGTGCTGGTTAAATTTGCCCTTGCTGCCCTTGGTAACAAAAAAGCCGAAACCCCAGCAGAGCGCAGTACGCGTATACGCACGCAGTCGGCGGCCAATAAAACTGCACGTGCTGATAACGCTTCTGGCATAGGAGATTTTGGCGGACGCCGTGAAAACCGCACGACCGCCTCCCCCTTATTTCGAGCATAATGAAAGAGCTTTTTACTGAACTTGCCGGTCGAACCTTGCGGTTTGACGGCGTCTCAATCCTCCACCCTTCACAAGTGGAGGATTTTTTGTTACGCGGTCTTGACGTTACACAAATCCGCGTATCCGAAATTTCTCCCGAAATAGAACAGTTTAATCAATGTGTTACCGAGGCCGAGCAGCTCTGCCTCTCGGCAAAAGAGCCGGTATCTTTTGATTTGTCATGGATTTTGCCGCCGGAGTTTTTAGCTCTTAATGTACAAGAACATGTGCTTAAAGTTTTTGAGGACAGAATACCAGGATTAAAATATTCAGACGAGGAGCTTGACCAAGCTGTTGAGAGAGTTGCTCTTGAATTAGAAGAGTATCAGGTCCGTGGGTTATACGATTTGCTGCGTGTCATCATTTATATACTGCACGTGTTTAAAGCTAACAATCAAATCTATGGCGTAGGCCGAGGATCTTCCTGCGCCAGCTTTATTTTATTTTTGCTGGGGCTGCATGTCGTGGATTCAATTAAATTTGAAGTTCCACTGGAAGAGTTCTTTCACGACTGATTGCCAATGCTCTTCCGCGCTTTTTGATCAAGTGACGGCCGATGAGCTGCTTTACCAATATCAAGAGAGGCTTTATATCTAAAAATCTTGTCATTTAAATCAATATCCAAAGTGTTAGCAATTGGATCTAGAATTACAAGTTGATCTCCCCTCAACATTATATTACCTGAGTGAAGATCCATAAAGTCAGTTTCACCGTCTATTAATTCAGAAATGTCAATATACGTTTTTACTAGATTAACAATATCTTTTGAAATGTCAGACGGGCCATGCGTGCGTCGAATGTTTGGGTATTTCTCTGGATCTAAACTGATAGCGTAACTGTATATTCTAGCCATGTAAACCTTTTCGTCAACGTTATCAGCTAGAATTTCTTGCAAATCGTTAAAATTTATTGTTATTTCCAAATCTGCAAAAATCCTAAATTTAACGTCGTGCGGGTTTTCTACTGGCGCCAACATTTCCAGCTTAATGTACTGCACATAGTCTGGTGCATTTCTATCTCTTAGAAAAAATGCCGGCAACTTTTTAATTTTAGACTTAACGCGAGGCATTAACGGATTTGATTGATTAGCAATCGCGTACCGTATAAACTTTTCATAAGCGCTGTCAAAATACCAAAATTTATACACGTCTGTTCCGTCAGTAAGAGCAACGGCATTGGCGCCCTTTTCTAAATTTCTCAGAAATTTACCGGTCTGATCCATGTACCTTATTACGTCATTTGCGGTTTTGTCTGCAAACTTTTTAACGCCCAGCAATTCTTGTATTTTCATAATAGACCAATATTGTTAGTCCAATATTTAGCGCTTAAAATCATCCCGGTGAACTGCCGGCCGGAAAAGATAAATACACTACATGTCCATACCGGGCAATTCCAGGAGAATTTCTCAATGCCAATCGCATCCCGTTCTGCGCGTGGTGACTTTGTAGACTTTGAACTACTTGCAATCAAAGCACAACTCGCATCAGTACCAGTTCCAAAACCAGTTGACGCCCGGCGCGTTGCCATTGAAGAGCGTGAAGGCTTAAAGCCTGCAGCAGCTCCGGCAATTGATGAGCTGCTTGCACTTGCAGCAGAATCGGCCAGTCAGTCAGCAAAAGCGGCCTCACCAAAGCGCAAGTAATACTGTCAACACGATTGTTTGTTATTTGACGCACGGTAGCAGACTATAATCTACTGTACTCTGGCACACCACTACGGACCATACCCAAATTATATGCAAGCACTTACACCTATTGGTAACAACGTTTTATTTCAATTTCTTGACGAAACACTTGGTGCTCAAGGCGCCTTTTCAGAGCGCACTAGATCGGGGCTTATTGTCCCAACGCTCATGAAGACGCAAAAGTGCGAGCGCTGGGGTCGTGTTACTGCCACAGGCGCAGACGTTACTGGCATTGCAGTCGGTGACCTTATTATGATTGAGCCACTCATGTGGACAAAGCACGTTGAATTCCAGGGTGAAAAAGTCTGGAAAACAAATACTGATAAGATCATGATGGTAAGCAATGATCTTGCAATGACGGTTCAATTCTAAGGATAATCATGGACATTCGCGCAACTCAAGACCGGGTACTTGTTGAACCACGCTTTGCTGAACAAACATCACTAGCCGGAATTTATCTGGGCGAGGGTGAAATGCTGAACGAGGGAACTGTACTCGCAGTCGGCCCAGGGCTGATGAACAAAGCAAAAACTGCTCACATTCCTGTTGGTGTTAACGTTGGCGATACTGTCGTCTTTGTAATTGGTGCGGGTGCCCAAACCACCGTTGGCCGTAACCGCGTGCTTGTATTGCGGGAGTCCGACGTTCTTGCCGTTCAAGAATGATTTTAATTGTCTTCACGTTCCTAGCCGCCTTTTTAATTGAGGCGCTGGGTACCGCAACAAGCGTAATCGGATTAAGCGCAATGTTTGGCTCTAATCCTATTATCATTTCGCTTGCCATGGCGCTTGACCTGGGAAAAATCGTAACTGTCACGCTGCTATACACATACTGGAGCTCGCTGGGCCGGTTGATGAAGACTTACGCTCTTATTGCTGCCGCTATCACAATGATAATTACCAGTGCTGGAGCAGCTGCGTATCTGAGCGCTGAGTTCCAGGCCGCCATTCAGGGAACACAAGAGATCTCACTAAAAGTTGACGTTCTGAAAAAGCAACAGCAGAAATATGAAGAGCGCAAAAAGCAAATTGACGATCAAATTATAAAGCTTCCAGAAAAAACAACCGTTAATCAGCGCATTAGACTGATCAACGCTTTTAAAGCTGAGCAAAAAGAGCTGCAAGAGAAAATTAACGAGATCGACAAAACACTGCCAACCATGCAGATCACTCAGATTGGCGCTGAAACAAAAGCCGGTCCTATTGTGTACATTGCCAAGGCGTTCAACACTTCTGTTGAGGCCACCGTTAAGTACGTGATCCTCTTGATCATCATTGTATTTGACCCACTGGCTGTGTTCTTGATAGTTGCTGGTAATTCAATGTTGAGTATCCGCCGAGCAGCAAAAGCGGCGGCTGCGTTAGCCGAGCAGCTCCCTACACCGCAAGAGAGTTTACCCCCTGCACCATCGCCCGTTGAGCCGCCGCCCGCAGTACCTGCACCGCAAAATACAGAGCCCGTTGTGCAGGATAAGATTAGTTATGAGACGCTTGATGGTGTTAACGAAGAATTACGACTGGCCAAGGAAATTAGGAATATTGACTTTGTAGCGCCTGTTGAGACGCCTGTTGAGACGCCTGTTGAGACGCCTGTTGAGACGCCTGTTGAGACGCCTGTTGAGACGCCTGTTGAGACGCCTGTTGTAAACACTGTGAAGTATCTAAAGGCTTCACGCCCACCTTTAAAAAACACTCTACATAAAATTGTTTCTAACTATTTGGCAAAGCACCCTAAAGTTAAAAAAGTTTTGCCCATTAAACTAGAAGTAGAGCCTGAAGTAGAGCTGCCAGAGCAATTGTCGCTCATTGCTGCTCCAGCAACAACAGCGCCAGAATCTGATCGCGAAGAAATCACACTTGATCAGCTTAGGCCAGCTCCTGTAGCGCAGTCATCCTTGACTGACGTGGGTCCTAATTTAAATGATCCCGTGATCTTTATTACTGACCCGCGCACCGCAGTTTCCTCTAATTACTACAGGAACCTTACTTAAATTAACCTGACATGCTGCCGGTAGAATACAATATCTTTTATTTGTATTCTAACGGTAACTCTTGGGAGTTTAAGCATGGCACTTAACAAGCTGTGGTGTGAATCATATCGCCCACGCAATTTGGCACAGGTAATTTTTGCCAATGACCGCGAACGTTCTACTTTCCAGGCCATGGTTGATCAGGGCTCAATGCCTAACTTGTTGATTGTTGGCCATCCTGGCACAGGCAAAACTTCTATTTCCGGTGCGCTCCTCTCTGAATTTAATGTGCTGCGTGAAGACACGCTCAGAATTAACTGCTCAGACGAAAAGATTGACGCACTGCGAGACAAAGTTAAAACATTTGCGTACACCATGCCAGCGGGTGCCTTTAAGGTTGTACAGCTTGAGGAAATGGATTACTTATCTCTTGATGCGCAAGCCTTGCTGCGTGGCCTAATCGAAGAGGTAAGCTTTAGTTGCCGCTTTATTGCCACCGCTAACTACTCCAACAAAATCTTGCCGCCAATCCGGTCGCGGTTCCAAGAATTTACTTTTAGCTCGCCTAACAGAGATGAAATTCTGATACGCATGGCTGAAATTCTGGAGCAAGAACAAATTACGTTTGAGCTTGACGACCTAGAGAAGGTGATCAGCGCCTCCTATCCGGACGTTCGTAAGACTCTACAGCTTTTAGAGCAGGGATCAAAGAGCGGCACGCTGGTGATCACTGGTGGTGAATCAGCTGCTGATTGGAAGCTTGAACTTTTACCACTGCTTGAAAGCAGCGACTTAAAGGCTGCGCGAACTCTTGTGTGCACTAGCGCCTCAAAAGAAGAACTGCAGGACATCTACAGATTTCTGTACGAGAACATTCATCGCGTTCCTAAACTCGCGGACAAACAAGATAGCGCAGTAATCTTAATTGCTCAGTACCAGTACCAGCACATGTTTGTGGCTGACGTTGAAATTCAAATTGCTGCCTTGTTTATCGAACTCTCGGCACTATAATGGATATTAAAAAAGGTACACAGTTTAGAATCCTACAACAGACTGATGGCGATCACTCGCGGTTCTTTGTACAGCAGCGGGTGGCTGGCGCATGGGTTACCGCAACAACAGTCAACGAAGAAAACAGCGTAGTAATTATGTGGTTCCGCGGAATTGACAATGCCAGAAACTACATCGACACTTTTGAAAGCGACCACAACCGCAACAAAAACTTTGTTGTTGAACAGCGAGTGGTGTTCTAATGGCCTTTGATAAGAGCACTTTTGATTTGTTTGCGTTTCTTGGGCAGCTTAATAAGCGCAGTTCTACGGCGTACACTGAGCTCAGTGAAGAGGGCAAAAAAGCAGCCCATCCTCTGGTAGTGATGCGCTGGCTCAGCGGTACCAGCGATGCCGGACAAATTGTACGATTAAACACATTTGCTAACAGATATGTTTTTAGTCTTGGCAGTCATAAAGAACTCTTGTTTAAACTGCTGGCAGCCTCTTGCACCGGGCGTGGCAGCCGTGCGCAGTGGATTAAAGGCCCCAGCGGTACCTCAACGCGGCTGGCACTGGACGCCATTACTCAGAAATATGAGTGCTCTAACCGTGAGGCTCAGGACTATCTTGAGCTCTTGGAACCGGCCGATGTTATAGGATATGCAGAAGAGCTTGGTTGGGAAAAAGAGCAGTGCAAGAAACTATTATTAGAATTGGGCAAGGACGATGACACTCGACCGCGAAGCACTAAGAAGGGCAGCAGCAAGCCGAAGAAGTGATGGGTCCGCGCCCGCGCCACAGAGCGCGGACTGGCGCTGCGAATATTGTGCGCGCTCGTTTATGACCGAGAACGGATTTATGGGACACCACTGCCCAGACCAGGAGAGACAGGAAGAAATAAAGTCTCCGCGCGGCCAAGCGGCGTATTCGTACTATGCAGAGTGGATGCGTCTTAAGAAACGCTCTGTTCCGGCTCTTGACAGATTTGCCGCCTCAAAGCAGTACACTCCATTTATTAAATTCACGGACTGGGTAGAGCGCACCGCAATTCCAAATCCCTTGCAGTTTATTAAAGTCATGGTGGACACTGAGGTGCAACCAGTACTGTGGTGCAGAGACAATACTTTTGCCATGTACCTGCAGTGGTACGATACAATGTACCCGCCCACCGAGCAATTTTTAGAAACCTTTGACACGCTTACTGTGTTGGCACTGGATCATGGTGTAGCGCTTGATAAGATATATGAAACCCTGGGAGCCAAAGAAATTGCGCGTCTGGTAAAGCGCCGGAAATTATCACCGTGGTTGTTAGGTCTGTCGCGCAAATTCTTGACGTGGTTAAGCGCACAACCATCAGCCGAAAAAACTATGGTTGGCGATGCAATTAATCTTGGCGCCTATGCTGCAAAGTTCCAGGCCCAAAGCGTGCTGTCTAATGAACTCAGTGAAGCCTGCAAGGCAATGAATGTTTAATGAACCAATCTTTGCTGGATACCCAGTAAGCACCAAGGTCTTCTATCGTCGGTTGTTTTATATGCTGGCGCTTAACATAGTTGCCGTTGAACTAAAAGTGTATGACGTGGTGTTGTGTGACACGGTTGATCCGTTAGAGTTTGACCGGTTTAGAGTTGCAATGCCAGAAATTCAAGCCAAGGTACAAATCATTAAAAGTAATCGGAGAAATTAATGGACGTCGATATTGATATTGCGCCCAACTTTAATCGAGCACTGTTTCCATGGGTACGAGCCAGCGTAGTACGAGATGATATGCTAACACCTCACCCGTGCGGCATGTACCCCCAACGCATACCTCAAGATCCTGTAACTCGGCTGGCTGCTGTGCCGTATGATGCGGCCGAGGATCTTGGTTATCTTAAAATTGATTTCTTGCACTTAAATGTTTACTCGCACTTTCAAACCCGAGCGGAAATAGACGAGCTCTTGGCGCTTGAGCCAGACTGGTCACTGCTCCAGCTGCCGTCTAATCACGAAAAACTATTTCAGCTCTCTAACCACGGTGAACTGCTGCAAAAACTAAAGCCAACCTCCTTACTTGATCTTGCAGACGTGCTTGCGCTAATCAGACCAGGAAAGAAACAGCTTGTAGCACTGTACCTCAAGGATAAATCAATGGCTCGCACACTGCTGTGGGCCAGAGACGACAGTGGGTACTCGTTTAAAAAATCGCACGCCCTGGGTTACGCGTATGTTATTTTGTTGCAGTTACACTTAATCGAGCAAAACAGGTTATAATAACTCTTCAAACCTGTAGGAGCTGATATGTTTTATTCTCACAATCATACTGATGTGCTGCTGTCGATTGTTTATGGCAGCCGGCTGTACGGTACTTCTACACCCGTCAGTGACGTTGATTTTAAGTCTATCACGCTGCCAGATTACGAAACACTCATTCTTGGTCAGCCCTTAAAAACTGAGCGCTATCGCTTTGATTCAGAAGGCCATCAAGTAAGTACAAATATCACGTCTCCTGAGGGTGGCTATGAGAGTGAGCACACTCCAGTGCATAAATTTGTGCAAGACTATTTGGGTGGCCAGGCGTACGCGGTTGAGTTTGTGCACGCTGTCTTGGGCGGCGCGCATGAACACAATATGGGTGCAGCTGGTACCGAAAGTTATCGACGTAGCCATAGGTTCCTAGAATTTTGCCGCACTCTTGCATGTAAATTCCCGCACAAAAATCTGGCTGGCATGACTGGGTTTGCAATGAAGCAAACATTCGATTACGTGCATCGTGGTCGGAGATTGATCGCAGCAAGAGCAATTCGCACGGCGGTCCAGGATATTCTAAATGCTGTTGGCGCGGTGGTTGCACCAGTCTATTCAAGTCAACCACAACCAGTTATGCGCCTGAACAGCATGTTTGGTGCAGAGCAAATCATTGATGTGTTAGCAGCCAAAGTTAATCTTGAAATAGGCAGCACTGAAACTAATAACACGGTGCTGCGCACACTGAAATTAAATGGTCGGCAATATACCGAAACAACTACAATCAGGGATTTTCTAAATGCGGTTGAAAAATTAATTGATCAGTACGGAGAGCGGTCTACTGCCGCAGCTGAAGTTGATGTGGACTGGAAATCCTTGAGTCATGCAGTGCGTGTATATGAGCAGGTAATTGAGCTTGCAGAGACAGGGTTCATTACATTTCCGCGGCCAAATGCTGATTATTTGCTCAGCATAAAAGAGGGTGCGATTCCGGTAGAGCAAGTAAAAGATCTTTTAATCTACCTGGAAGAAGCGTCTACAGCAGCGCTTGAAGCTTCTTCCCTGCCGGAAGTAACCCCAGCGCTGAGAAAAGAAGCCAGCTTAGTCTTGTTCGACTTTCTTGAACGCGAGTACCACGGCCGCTGAGCTCTTGGGTTTTACTTCAACACCTGCTGGAACACGTGAAGCCCGCCGTCTGCGCACACGGATTGGGGTGGTAAGGTCGTATTCAAACGATCGCCCAACCAACCGTGTCACGTACGCTAGGTCAAAAGTCTTATAAATTTTACGGACAGTATCTGTGAGACCCAGTCTTGAGAGTTCAAACGAGAGTGGGTACTCGTTATTTGATGTTTCCAGCCATTTCTCTGCGACTAAAATAAACGCGCTTAGATCAACACCCTCTTGCTGCGCATAATCCAGCACATAAGCCGTTATTGAATCCGCGCTGATGTTATCAACAATAACAAGATACTTATCCCGTCTGTGTTCTAGCATGCTGAGCAAATGCAAGTTCCCACGATCCGACACGTGTTCGATAATCAGTGAGGGTATTTTTTTCTTACTCATTCTATTCCTTGCAGCTTAGACGCTAGAATTGATATTTACTCGACCCGGCTGGCGTTACAAATTCAAAAACACCGTTACAATTTAACTTGTACACTTTCTCAGGATGAGTATATAATTCATCTATCAGCTTAAGGAACTAACATGAACTTTGAAGACTACAAAAATAATCTGCCATATCCATCTGACAGCACACCTGAATCGTTCATGCATCGCGTGGCATATGATGCTGAGGATTCTAGAATCGTGGCCAAATTTAAAGAAGATTTCTTTAACGAGCTTGACATTCAAAACAACCCTAAAAAAGAGCTCTTGTTTTTAACGTGCAATGACCGCGGGCACAGTGGCGGGTACCGCGGGATCATGAATTGCGGTTATGACTTTGTTGAGCTCATTAAGTAATTTTACAAGATTGGAGATAACGTGGATAATATCAAACGTGCACGCGTTGAGAATGAAAACCAAATACCACACGCTCAACTAAACATTCCGAAGTTGAAACGTGTACTTGCTGACTGGATCAACGTAAATTCAGATACGATTGAAGTTGAAAACAAAGGTGACGACGTATATGTTTTTGGCTCTGAACTTGCTACTCTTAGACTGCTTAAGGGTTTCCGGTCAGACCTTCGATGTGGGCAGGGGTTTGGCATGGCACGCGGTAAATTCTACTTTAAACTTGAGATAGAATTGGCATTAGAACTTTGCTGATTTTGAGGATACTATGAACATTTTTAACTTTGGGCATCCCGCACAACACCTGGCTTTTTGGAATACCGAACAGTCAAAGATCGACGAGATGGCAGCCAAGTACGACGCCTTGGTTGGCGCAGATCCTGTCAAAAAGCGGCTATTAGATGACTTGCTTTTCTGGGCTCGTGCTGAAGCAATTAACGATGAACTGTATTCTGATTAAGCAGCCGTTACACTCTGTTACAATTTAAAATGTACATTTTCTCAGGTTCAGCATATAATTACTCATCGACTACAGAATTGGAGAAATAAAATGCTGACTAAATCAACAGTTCAAGAAATTCAAGCAGATCTTTCCGCAGCCCTGAAAGCAGTCGCAGAGAAACATAACTTGTCGATGAGCGGTACAAAAATTTCTTACACCAGCACGGACTTTAAGTTAACATGCAGCTTTGGCGACAAGACCGCCACGGGCGGAGTTGAGGTTGATCCGGTTTTATTTCGTAATTTGCAGCGCAACGGTTTTATGCACGGCCTTGATACTACCATGATTAACCGCGAAATCAGTACTCCACAGGGTGTTGGCACAATGCAAGGCTTGCGCGGCGCAAAAGCAGTAATTAAGATCAAGAGCACCGGCAAGTCTTATTTGTTCCCAGCTGCTTGGGTAGCACGTGAGATGAACAAGTAAATTTATATCTTATAATCTGCACAACATTTTAATAAGGATTTTAAAATGACTGACGCGACCGTGAAGCTGTTAACTCCAGCTCTTATTAAAAAAGTAGAGGCCAAGGTAGAGAGTGTGCTTGAGCTGGCTCGCAAAGAATATCCAACGCACACGTTTGAAATGCCGGAAATCAGGTACGACGTGAAGAACACAGATGGTGGTCTGGCTTATGGCAAGAAGTGGCTAATCAGGCTTAATCTGATCCTGTGTTATGAGAATGAGGAGCACTTCATTAACAGCACTGTGCCACACGAGGTCGCGCACCTGGTGGCACGCCGTGTGCACGGCTTCTTCCGTAAGAATCCAGACGGCACAGATCTTACTTGCCAAAAAACAGGTAAGCTTAAAAAAGTTCGATCACATGGCCCTGAATGGGCAGAGGTTATGAAGCTGTTTAGCTTAGAGCCAGCCCGCTGCCACAGCTATGATGTCTCATCAATTCAGAAACCGGCTAGAAGCAAGCGCGGTGCCGTTGTTCAGGCAAATGATTTAGGGTTGATGCTGCGCAGATTGCAGAACGGTATCAAGCGCTTACCAGAAGTCGCCAAAGAAGATTTCCAAGGCTGGCTTGCAGAACATATTGCAACCAATCAGTAACTAAAACAGGAGAACATGTGATGGGTGGAATTGGAGCAGTAGTTTGGATACTAGTTGGAGCTGTACAAATTGCACCATCGTCGGGATCTGTTGCACCAAGCGCACTGACATTTCTATCGCGCTCGGACTGTGAGGTGGTGCTGCGAGCAACAGTTGATGTAGCACAATATTCTAAATTAAAGTGCGTTGAGACACGCACACGATAGCAGCATAGTATATAACCTGGAGATTGTAATGATTAAGACAGTTATTGCTCTACTGATTTTGTCTGGCTCGGTGCTTGGCAACATCTCTCACGCGGCTCCTGCCACCCCTGTTGCGCCAACTGTAGAGTTACTTGGTAGTGAAAAGGTAAATGCTAATCTACAAAATCAAACGCTTAAGTGCACCAGCGTGATTGTGCAAAAGCTGATCACGGTTACCAAACAACCCGTGCTAAACATTGAAGTAACTATTACTGGATTCTCTGACGTGCGAGAGTTTACAATCAGCGAAACAAAATTCACGCTTGACGGCTATCCTTCTTCAAGCGTCTGTGCCGCAACAGTTGAAGGTCCACAGCAGGCGCTCATTCAGCTGCAAGATGGTGCACACACGTGGACTGAAAAAGGTGGTTGGGTTTTCAAGCGTCAGGCACTACAGCGCCAGCGATCTAAACTTCAGATGTAACCGTTACGCTTTAACTTGTACACTTTTCAGGATGAGTATATAATTCATCTATCGACTCTAGGAGAATAACATGACTTCAAAGCAAATCAAATTGCAGCTCGAGGCACTCGAGAACAATCATGCTATTATGCAAGATTTACTAGAGCAAATAGAAGCATTAAAGAGTCGTGTCCCAACCGCGGCACAACAGCTTAAAAATGCTGAAGATGCCAGAGACGCAAAACGCTATCGGATGATCAGAACTGACCGCCCGCAACACTACGCAGCCGTGCTAACAGATCGAGGCTACAAACAAATGAGCGGAAAGGCGCTAGACGAGGAAGTTGATAAAATGGTAATTTATTAACCGTTACACTCTTTTCTGCACTTTTTCAGGATTACAGGATATAATTATCTTGTTGATCCTGACACCGCTAAGAAAGGTTAAAATGAACAAGCCCATAGTTTCTTATACTGGAAGTCTAGGAAGTTACGCACGAGTGCGGCAGCTTGCCTCGGCACCAATTCCATTGTGGGCACAGGATATTCGCCGCGAAGATCCAACGCTAGAAGAAATGCAGCTTGTTAAAAACCAAGAAGCCGCGGACCTGGCGCTCCGCTCGTCATTTGATTTGAGTGCTTACGTTTAAGGCTAATATGAAATTCCATAACATTATGTGGATGGGTTGCCTCTACGCTGGTTATAAAATGTTCGCCGAGGGCTCGGATGGAGAGTGGCTCTTGTGCATGGGATTATTTTTCCTGTTTATGGTTATTGGCATGTTTGCTAACATGTCGTACGATGACAAAATGAATAAAGACAATCCTGACTGGATTACTTGGCCTCGTGCGCTTGGGATTTACTTTTTATTCAGAATTGTTCTCTGGCCCTTTACTCGCAAGTAACCGTTAAGAGAAAATAAAATGATGAACCCAAAAATTAAAGCTCTGTGGGTAGCCGCACTCAGGAGCGGTGATTACAAGCAGGCTACTCAAGAACTTCGCCGTGGAAATGCGTTCTGTTGTCTAGGAGTGCTGTGTAATTTGCACGCCATTGCTCATCCGAAAATCGCTATATTAGAAACAAGCCGGGCACAATATCTCGGTAATAACAGTATATTACACGACTCAGTTATGGCCTGGGCTGGCTTGACCTGGGATATAGGTGATGAGGTAATCATTGATGGTTCATCTAGAGCATTAGCTGGACATAATGATATTGGTAAAACCTTCAAGCAAATTGCAGCCGCAATTGAGGAACAACTATGAACCCAGAAATTAAAGCTCAGTGGGTTGCCGCTCTTCGCAGTAAAGACTATAAGCAGACTACTCAGCAACTGCGCCGTGGAAATAAATTCTGCTGTTTAGGCGTGCTGTGTAACTTGCACGCTATCGCTCATCCAGAAATTGCGGCAAAAGAAACTGACCCAAGATCGTACTTTCACAGTGATGACGTACTGCCAAAACAAGTTATGAAGTGGGCCGGTTTAAAGTTTGCATATGGCGGCGCAGTAACGATCAACGGTGAAGTTGACACACTTGACTCTCACAACGACAATGGTGTGTCCTTTAACGTGATAGCAACAGCAATTGAGGAACAGCTGTGAATCCAGAAATTAAAGCGAAGTGGGTTGCTGCCCTTAGAAGCGGTGATTACAAGCAAGGTCATTTTCAGCTGCGAAAGAACAATGAGTTTTGTTGCCTAGGAGTGCTGTGTAACTTGCACGCCATTGCTCATCCAGAAATTGCGGCAAAAGAAACTGACCCAAGGAGTTATATGGGGTGTGATGGCTTTTTGCCAGCAGCGGTAACAAAGTGGGCAGGACGTGACACAGGCAGCGAAAAAATCACCATTGACGGCCACGAGGCACAGCTGGTAACTCACAACGATACCTTTAAACACACGTTTGATCAAATTGCTGATGCAATTGAGGAACAGCTTTAATGGGCATACCTCTTGTAAAGTTTGCTCTTGAAGCTGAGCAAATCAGCGTACTTAAGGCATAACTTTAGTCCGCCGTTAAATTGTAACGGTGGTGTACATTCCCGGCAGGGGTGTGATAAAATGTCTCTATTGAATTAACGAAAGAGAAACATGACCGCAGCCTTTGTTCGAGTTCTAAAAGAATGTGAATCTGCGGGAGGGGCCGGCTCCAAGGATGTTATTAAGCAATCTTTGATAACACTTGATGAAGATGGTCGTAAACTCTTTGAATATGCGATGGATCCTTTCCTGGTATTTGGTGTCAAGAAATTTGACGAGCCCCAGCACTTTGCGGACACAGACGCCTGCACAGACCGGTTCTTAGAATTACTAGACTTGCTTGCGGCTCGCAAAATTACCGGCAACGCGGCCAGAGAGTGGGTAACCAACATTCTTTCGCAGTACACAGAAGACACAGCAAAATATCTCTCTAGAGTTATTGACAAAGACCTGCAAGCTGGATTCTCGCTGGAAACTTTTAATAAAATTGCCGCAAAAGAAGGTTGGTCGCTTATTCGCGATTTTACCGTGCAACTCGCGGACAAGTGCGCCGATGCTGATGAGTTCGAGCGCTACATTACTTTTCCATGTCAAGCAGATGTAAAATATGATGGTGAGAGAAATATTGCCTTTCAGCTCCTGGAAGAATCTAACTTTGCACCGGCTGGTTCCTCATATCGTTCACGCTCTGGTAAAATTGCCGCGCACATGAATGGTTTGTTTGATGAAGAGCTTGCACGAATCAGGGAATACCTGGGCTATGATTTTGTCCTTGATGGTGAGCGTATGGCAAAGGACTATATTGAAACCATTAACGCTAAAAAGTCCGGTGCTGAAGGAGAAGCTGGAAAAGCCAACATGCGATTCCGTGCATTCTTCCTAATGCCACTTGCCGATTGGATTGCGCAGAAAACTGAAATCACAACCCGCCAAAATCGAGAAGCACTGCAAGAAATTCTGGCCGCGTGTAAATGCGAAAAGATTATTTTATCAGAGGGCCGGGAAGTTACAGACTATGCTGATATGATTGCGCACTGCGATGAAGTCACGGCGCCTGGATTTGATAATCAACCTAAAGGACACGAGGGTTTGATCTTGAAAGACTGGAATAGCACGTACGAGTGGGATCGCTCGCATGCCTGGACAAAAGTTAAAAAGTTTTACGACGCAGACGCTCGCATCTTAAGCTGGGAGCTTGGTAAAAAGCGTAACGCTGCACGCATGGGCCGGGTAAACGTGGGTGGCTGGCTGGAAGATGGCACGTATTTTGAGTGCGGCGTTGGCAGTGGTTGGGGTGATAAAGATCGTGATGATTGCGCCGCTAACTTTGACGAGAAGTGGTTAGGCAAGACGGTTGTTGTAAAGTATCAAGAGGTTTCTAAGGGCAAAAATAAAGATCATGCCTCGCTGCGCTTTCCAACTGTTGATCAGGCTAAGTTGTTCCGTGACGACAAAATTGTTCCACTGAAAGATTAACCGTGAATCTGTTCAAGCTCTATGCTAATCCTGAAGAGCTTGACAGTTATGAAGAGGCGCATGAGCTTGTCCCACTTTTAATGTGGGAAAAATACTGGCACAATCCAGCCGAACTAAAAAAGAGAGAACACGTAATCACAAAAGATGCAAATGTGTCTTATATGTACGCGCGGTTCATTATAGGCGAAAGATTTGAAGCTGCTGAAGCCATGATTGCAACGTGCGCGGCCTCGGCTTATGAATATGCTTTCTTTGTTTTAGAGTCAAGATTTGAAGCAGGTGAAGCTGCAATTGCTACCTCAACTAGCTATGCTTATGGATATGCAAAATACGTTTTAAAAGCAAGATTTGAAGCCGGTGAAGCCGCAATTGCAAAGCATTGCCCAACCTCTTATTGTTATGCAACTAAGATTATTAAAACTCGTTTCCCCGCTGGTGAAGTCGTAATCGCTAAAGATCAGCGGTTGTCGCAAAAGTATAATGATTTTATTGCACAGTTATAATATGAAAGATAGACAAATGAAAAACAAATCGCCGTGGATCTCTACGGCAGACAGGCTGCCCGAAATTAATACACCCGTGCTCTTTGTGCACTCTGGCACAATATACGATGGTGTAGTCTGGTGGTATAAAGATAAGAATATAGTGAGTTATGTTTTTGCTGTGGGCACAGCTCAAGGTGGTGACCAACTCTTTCAAGCAGCAGAGGTCCAGCACTGGATGCCACGCCCAGTAATTCCAGTTCAAACTGAACGCTTGCTGCACAGCGAAATGATTGTCAGTACACCTCATTTATCAAAAATACTCAAGCTGTTTAAGAAAAAGAATCATCAGTCTGCAGGGTACTCTTTTGAGTTCGAAGACTGTGGCACAATTAAAGAGGCCTGCAAAGCAAGGCCGGACTTAGTGCCTGATGGATATGAAGATCAGCATGAACTAAACGTTAGCGGTGGTGTGCTCCAGGTGTACCGTGACTGTCTGATTAAACCCTAATAGCGCCCATTAATCAAGCCTAATAAATTTAACCGGGCCACCCGAGCCCTCCCGCATCTATATAACCCGCTGGTCCCAAGAACAAAACGATTTAGAACTAAAGAATCAATCCCGGCTATTTGTAAATAAGAGGTGAACAAAAAGAGCCAATCATGAAGCTGTACGATTTTTCAGTCCATGCAAAAAGACGAGACGCTAACCAGTCTGCGGAGCGTGTCTGCGCACTGCGCACTAAGTTAAACGAACCTGGAGCGGTAATTGAACTTAAAGCACGTGTGCAGTGCTGGCTTGTGCTGCACGAAGAAATACTTAAGATGGCCTCTTAACCCGAAGAACTGCTCTGCACTATCATAAAAAGATTTAAAATATAGTAACTCTTCTTGAAAGACTTACTATGCTGATGCGCATTGCCTCTGACCTGCACCTCGAACAATGGGCCGACATGGATGTTGCCGCCCTTGAGATTAATCACCTTCCAAAAGACGACAGGGATCTGGGCTCAGTTCTTGTGCTAGCAGGCGATATCTCTTCTTCTCCTACACAGCTCGTTGCTTTCATTAAACAAGTTGAACAGCGGTTCAAGCACGTAATCTATCTCGCCGGGAATCATGAGTGGTACCGCCATGAGGTAACCGCCGTAGTTCCTTATACTGAAAGCCTGTTTAAAGAATATACGGTTAACACCTCACGGGAATTGGGCGGTGTTGGTGTCAAGATTATTGAAGGCACCAAATTTATCTTTGGCACGCTGTGGGCCGATGGTGGCAGTACTGCTTTTGACCGCATGGCCGTTGAGCGCGGGCTGTGGGACTTTAATATCATCCGAGTAAATGGCTTGCGCTTTACTGTGGCGCGCATGCAGGCAATTCACAAGGCTCAAAAAGCACAAATTATTGCTGCTCTTAAAGAACCGTTTGACGGTGTTACTGTTGTTGCAACTCACCACATGCCATCTTATCGGTTGTGCCATCCTCGCTTTGGCACTGACATTAACGGCGGGTTTGCATCGAACTGTGAGGATATTCTGGCATATGATATGGCACCGGACTTCTGGGTTTTTGGCCATACGCACGATGTGATTGATACTAAGATCTTTAACACACGGTGTATTTCTAACCCGTCTGGTTATCGCAATGAAAAAGATACGTGTTACAACGATTACTGTATGGGTCCAAAGTTTTTTGAGCTAGAAACTACTTCAGTGACTTAATAAAATTATTGTATTCCTCGGCATACTCTTGTGACTTAGCAATTGCCGCTTCACCTGCAGGAAACCTTCCCTTGAGCACGTACATTGCGTAAGATAAGGAAGAGTCCGCGTCAGCAGCTATTGCCGCCTCGCCTGCAGGAAACCTGCCTTCAATCGCGTACTCCGCGTAATTTAAGGATTCGTTCGGGTCAGCAGCTATTGCCGCTTCACCCGCTGGAAACCTGCCATCAAGTACACTCACCGCATAAAAACCGGCCCATTCTGCACTCTTAGCTATTGCTGCCTCACCAGCTGGAAATCTGCCTTTGAGCACGTTACCTGCATAATTACATGACCGTCCTGCACTCTTAGCTATTGCCGCTTCACCAGCAGGAAACCTGCCTTCAAGCACGCGGCTTGCATAATAGTAAGCTGTATTAGCATCTTTAGCAAACAGTGCTTCTCTCTTTTTTAATTCCTCTTTATCGTCTTCATATTTCTTCCAAACAATAGAAGGAACATGATCCTGTGCATGGTCATAGTGATCAAGAGATGTTGGCTTTGAATGTAGGTTGTACAGGTTCATTTTAGTTTCTTAACGAAATCATTGTATTTCTCGGCATACTCTTGTGACTTAGCTATTGTCTTCTCACCCGCTGGAAACCTGCCTTTCAGCACGTACATTGCGTAAGTTAAGGAAGCTTCTGCACTAGTAGCAATTGCCGCTTCGCCTGCAGGAAACCTGCCCTCAAGTATATGCGCCGCATATTGATACGACCTGTTTGCACTAGTAGCAATTGCTGCTTCACCTGCCGGAAACCTGCCTTCAAGCACGTGACTTGCATATTGATACGACCATTCTACATTAGTAGCAATTGCCGCTTCTCCAGCTGGGAACCTGCCTTGTGTAACATACTGTGCGTACATAAATGCGTATTCAGGGTCTTTAGCAATTGCAGCTTCGCCCGCAGGAAATCTACCTTCAAGCGCGTCGTATGCGTAATAGTAAGCAGTTTTAGCATCTTTAGCAAGAATAGCTTCTCTCTTTTTTAATTCAGCTGGCTTATTTTTATATTTCTTCCATACCAAATACGGAACATGATCAGCTGCCACATCATGGTGATCAAGGGATTCAGGTTTTGCGTGAAGTTTATAGAGGTTCATTTTAACGTCGACAAAAATTTATTGTATTCACTTGAATACTCTTGCGATTTTGCAATTGTAGCTTCACCAGCGGGGAACCTGCCCTTAAGTACGTACACTGCGTAATTTAAGGATTCGTACGCATCAGTAGCAATAGCTGCCTCTCCAGCAAGAAATCTATCTTTGAGCACGTACAGTGCGTAAGTTAAGGAATCGCGCGCACTAGTAGCAATTGCCGCTTCACCTGCTGGAAATCTTCCTTTATGTACGTACCGTGCGTAATTAACTGACCAGTTTGCACTAGTAGCAATTGCTGCTTCACCAGCAGGAAACCTGCCTTTTAACACGTACCGTGCGTACTCATAGGCAAATGGCGCATCTTTCGCAAGAACAGCTTCTCTTTTCTTTAACTCAGCTGGATTATTTTTGTATTTCGCAAAAACAAGAGATGGTACAGTATCGTGTGCAAGATCATAATGGTCGAGAGACTCGGGTTTAGTGTGTAAGTTATATAGGTTCATTTTAATTTGCTAATAAAAGTGTTGTACTCTTTTGCGTATTCAGGGTCTTTAGCAATTGCCGCCTCTCCAGCAGGAAACCTGTCTTTTAACACCCACTCCGCATAAGTTAAGGATTCGCTCGAGTCAGTAGCTATTGCCGCCTCTCCAGCTGGGAACCTGTCTTTTAACACGTGCAACGCATAATTACACGACTGGTATGCATCAGTAGCAATTGCTGCTTCACCAGCCGGAAATCTGCCCCTTAACACGTACAACGCATATTGACACGACTTGTATGCATCAGCAGCAATTGCTGCTTCACCTGCCGGAAACCTGCTCTGTATAACATACTGCGCGTACATAAATGCATGCTCAGGGTCTTTAGCAATTGCCGCTTCGCCCACCGGGAACCTGCCCTTTAACGCGTACCGCGCATATTGATACGCGTACTTAGCATCTTTCGCAAACAGCGCTTCCCTCTTTTTTAACTCAGCCGGGTCGTCTCTATATTTCTCCCAAACAATAGATGGAACACTATCTTGTGCGTGATCATGGTGGTCGAGAGACTCAGGCTTTGAATGGAGGTTGTACAGGTTCATTTTAACATTTTCAGCAATTTATCGTAGTCAGCAGAATACTCATCGTCAGCTCTTATTGCTGCTTCGCCCGCAGGAAATCTGCCCTCAATAATATCCCTTGCGTACAGATATGCATATTTTGCGTCCTTAGCAATTGCTGCTTCACCAGTGGGAAATCTGCCCTTTAAAATAAAGCGAGCGTACTCGTATGAGTGCTCTAAAATTTTAGCAATTGCTGCTTCGCCGGCAGGAAACCTGCCCCTTAACACGTACGTCGCGTACATAAATGCGTTTTGAGGGCTCTTAGCAATAGCCGCTTCACCAGCCGGAAATTTTCCTTGAAGAATATCATAGGCGTATTCATACGCGTACTTTTGATCTTTCGCAAACAGCGCTTCTCTCTTTGTTAATTCCTTTGTATTGCCTTCATATTTGTCCCATGCAACTGATGGTACAGTATCATGCGCCACATCATGGTGATCAAGAGACTCGGGCTTTGAATGTAGGTTGTATAGGTTCATTTTAGCGCGCCAATAAAATTGTTGTATTTTTTTGCTACTTCTGGATTTCTCGCAATAGCCGCTTCACCTGCCGGAAACCTGTCTTTTAAGACGTAAAAGGCATATTGATACGACCAGTACTCATCTGTAGCAATCACCGCTTCTCCAGCCGGAAATTTTCCTTGAAGAATGTTCCGTGCGTACCTGTAAGCAATTTCTGAATCTTTAGCAAGAGCAGCTTCTCTTTTCTTTAACTCAGCAGCGTCGTCTCTATATTTCTCCCAAACAATAGATGGAACACTATCTTGTGCCGCGGCGTGATGGTCGAGAGACTCTGGTTTAGCGTGCAGGTTATACAGGTTCATTATTTTGGCAAATGTTCTTTGTAGTGTTTAGCAATTAATTTGTTGATAAACGCTGTATAGGCCGGAAGTTCGCTAAGAGCCTTGATCTCTGTAGCTTTAACCTCCACATCTCGCTCGTCCATGAATGATTCAGACTCATAGTGAAATTGGAATTTTCTGTCCTTGCCGCCAAGCTTGCTCATGATGATCATGAGATCGCCATCTTTACTGTAATTGTCAAACTGGTTGTTGTCTTTTGCTGCAGTGCACCATTTTGTTCCGGAGCCGTACAAGCACGCTGCCTCTTCAGTACGCGGAATAATTACTTTAAAGCCAGGAGCCTCAAAGAATACTTCGGCATCTTTTTTGATGGCTGCAGCTTTAGCGTTGTTTGAAACTGGAATATCAGATTCATCAAACTGCTCCAGGGCGTCGTACAACTGCTCCAGCGATTTGTACTGGTTTAAATCTTTTACTTCAAGCTTTGATTTAAACTTATCAAACTTTTCAAGTTCGCCGCGAATACGACCGGCATCTTCAACTTTATAATGCCCAAGGATGTACTGTTTGGTAAGCCACACCGTGTTTACCTTTTTACCAATATCCGCGTTAGCACTTATAAAATTAACAAGCTCTAACTCATCCTTGATTTTCTTGGCGCTGCCGTCTTTTTCCATGGCAGCAAGAATTTTGTCCTTGAACTGGGCAGCGGTGAATTCGATGCGGCCTTCAACCAACATGTTTAAATAGAGTACTGGAGCGTGCAGTTCAACTAATTTCATTTTTAATCCTAGTAAGAAAAGTCTCAGTATTTAGCACGGCCAGAATCGATTACCACAGGTTTAACTTGAGCGCTGTGAGTGCTTTTTAATGTTATAGTACATGCAGAAATAAAATAACTTACACTGGACACGGCACTACAATGGCTGAGATCATAGACTTTATCGCGCGACGAAATGAAAAGCTACGGGGAGCCCCAGCGGTAACAATCAGCGAGCTCTCTGCGCAGGCGACTCAATTTTTGCTGGGTGACTGGGAAAAGATGGCGCGGGCGAACCGGCTTAACGATTACTTTAGGCAATCTATGCCCTCGTCAGTTGATCAGTTTTCAAAGATTAACTACATGAATGACTTGAACGAGATTGCTAAGCTTGAACTTAATCTTGACTTGCGCCCCATGATTTTCTTTCCTGGCACAACTCACCGCACCCAAATTGGCTGGGTCGTGCAGTTCAAACTCGCCAATACCACCGTGCTTACCCCAGAGCTGGCCAGTGAAGCCTACGCCAGATGCTTTTCTATTCTGTTATTTTTAAGAGTAAAACGTGCAGCACTTGATGCAAGGTTAATATGAACAAGAAACTTAAAGAAAATATTGTCGCGGTAATTGGCTGGACGCTGGTCGGTTATGGTATTATTTGGGGCGGTCAAGTACTTATTTTGGTGCTCTGGGCCGCCGATATCTTGTAACACCAGTTACAAATTAATTATTTTCCCTCTTCATCCTGTGTTATTATGTCTCATACACCAGCGTGAGACATAATAACTCCAAAGGAAAACATGCAAACGACTATTACTGAATACAAAAATAGAACGTGTAGCCGTTGCGCCGGAAAAGGCGTCCTGCCCTCATACCAGCACAACAAAGGCGGCGAATGCTTTCGCTGCGGCGCCACAGGCGTTGACCCAACAATGCAAGAAACCTCTCGCGAAATGACCGGCGCAGAAATCATTGCGGCTCTCGCAACCGCCGGGTTCCCTGTAATTCGTACCGCAGCGGAGCCGACCGGAGAGACGTGGCTTGATGCACTTTTCCCTTTTAAAGAATTCACGGCAGACGAAATTGCGGTCGCACGCCAGTTGCTGACGGCAATTTAATTATTCTGACGCTCTGGGCCGGCATATCTTGTAACACTCGTTACAAATATTTTTTCTAATCCCGCAGTACTGTGTTACTATATCATTTCTAGCAATACGCAGAGATGATCATGGAAGCATATACATTCAAAAAAGCAGTTGAGCAGCGTCTTCAGAAGTACAGAGACGAAGCAGAAGCCGCCGCCAAATCAGAGTTAAAAGCTACTGTTCCCGCTGACCTGCACCCGGACATTGGGGTGATTCACCGCGCAGACGGCACCTTTGGATACTATATTCATCTCAACAACCGCATGATACCGGGCGACGTCAAACATCTTACTGCTCTTTTAAAACTTGCCGGGAAAAATAATGGGTAGAAAGACCAGATTTTTCGGTGCACTTGTTTTGCTGTTTGCGCTTGACATTATATTGAGACTACTACATTCAACTATAACTGTTGTTGGCACAGGCGGAGAATTCTTATTTTTGGCGTGGCTCATGACGTGGCTTACTGACCGGGACGGAAAACAATGAAATTCTCGCTGACCCCTGACGCACCACCCGCGGAATACTAAACACTACTAACTCAGCCTATGCTAATTTTCTACCGACAAGTTTCGCTGATTGAAGGATTTGTGCTCTCTGATCTAGACAAAAACTCTCGAGTCGTTGGTGGCCGAGAAGTTTCACTTGCAGGTGGCATAGCTCTCTTTAACACACTGCGTAACAGGCCTATCAGCTGTTGGAAGTGCGGGTGTCAGGCGGACCGCTGGGTTGCAACACGATCACCTAAAGATCCATCACGTCCAGTTTTAAATTTATTTGCGACCAGACGTGGACGGCTAGTAATGATGACCAGAGACCACATCATTCCAAAGAGTTTAGGTGGTATTGACTCAGTACAGAATTTACGGCCGGGCTGTGAAGTGTGTAATGGCGGACGCGGCTCTAAGATGAACAAGGCTGATAAGAAATTTATGACTGATCACCCAGAGCTAATTAGCGCCGCGAGAGTAGCCAAGGGATTAGAGAACAAGGCGCGTGCCGAGGCAGCTCTTGCCGAGCAGCAACTTAAAAATTTAAAAAAGAAATTACTCGGAGAAACAAAATGACTGACGCTGTTGAAGACCCCTCAAATCTGCGCAAGCTAGTAACGTTCCGAAAAATCTCGGCGCTGCTGCCTATTGACGGGGCTGATGCTATTGAGCTTGCTCAGGTAGATGGCTGGCAAGTTGTGGTAAAGCGCGGTGAATTTAAACCTGGCGACGCCTGTATCTATTTTGAAATTGATTCATTCCTTCCTGATGGAAATCCAGCCTGGCAATTCTTGGTAGATAAACAGCCGCGCATGTTCAATGGCGTCAAGGGCCACAAGCTGCGCACGATCAAGCTGCGCGGAGCGCTGTCCCAAGGATTCCTGCTGAAGCCAGAAATGCTGCCTGAAATCACGCAACTTGTCGCAGATTCAGAAGCGCTTGGGCTTAACACGCGTGAGTGTGATTTAAGCGCTTTTGTTGGCGTAGTAAAATTCGAGGCTCCACTGCCAGCATGTCTGCAGGGCACGGCAAAGGGACTGTTCCCATCTTTCCTGCGCAAGACTGATCAGGAGCGGTGCCAGAATCTTGTAGCTAAAATCTTTGGGTATGAGTCTGTAAAATACAGCCCATGTGATTGGATCAGTGTTGAAACTGCGCTGCCCGCAATTGGACAAGTCATTTCCCTCAAGGGGCCAGTTGATTTACCTGATTTCTATTCAACTTATACTGGCGATGAGCAGCTGATGACACACTGGAAGCCAGTTGAAATCAGACCGCCGTTCTCAAGCCCAACTGATGTTTACGAGCGCTCGCTAAAACTAGACGGTTCGAGCATGACCGCCTACGTCAGAGAGGTGGACGGTGTAGTTGAAACTGGCGTGTGCTCCAGAAATCTGGAACTGAAAATTAGTGAAGAGAATAAAGACAATTCATTCATTCGTGCGTTCTTTGATCTTGGTATTCAAGCCGCGCTCTTGGAGTGCATGCGCCGCACTGGCTATGCGATTGCACTGCAGGGTGAACTAATGGGTCCTGGAATTCAGGGTAATCGTGAGGGTTTTAGCACGCACCAATTCTTTTTGTTTGACATTTATTTGATCAATGATGGGCGGTACATGACCCCGGTGGAGCGCACCACGGTGCTTGCAGCACTACAGGAAGTATCACCGCTGATTCTGCATACTCCAATCTTGGGGGTTGGCACACTAGCCGAGATGAACATTGCAAGTGTCAGAGATTTACTGGCCGCAGCAAAGGGGAGTTCAATCGCGCATAAAATTCGCGAGGGCGATGTGTACAAACGGATGGATGGCCAGTTCTCGTTTAAGGCGATTAATAACGACTTTTTGGCAAAAGAGGCAGACTAATGTACACATATACAAAATTCAATGCGCCGCCCGTCCCACCAGACACTTTCTTCACAGCTGAAGATCAACTAGCAGGTTTGGCATCACTTCCAGGATTTATATTTGGTTGTGTGGAAGAAGACAGGTGTATAGTGTTTAATAAATTTTTAAGTACTGATGTAGATCCTGATAACCTTCCACCAGGTATGAGTATCGTGAATTCAATTTTTACGCGAAATTCAGCGCGGCGTCAGTACTAGATACTGTTTTGATTGATACAGATCCGAACAATTTCCATCGATAAGCGTATCAGAATTATTTTAGAGGCAGACTAATGATTACCGTTAAATTTGTCAGTGCGCCATTTGAAGATCAAGGCTTTTTTGAAGATCCAAACTTTATGGCAGAGGATCAACTTGCTGGACTGGAGTGCATGCCCGGTTTTATCATGGGCTATGTTGAAGGCAACCGCTGTGTTTCTTACTTTGAACTGGAGTTCACGCAAGATACACCGCTGCCTGTTGGGATCACTCATGTAAACTTAGTTTTTGGAGGGCGACAATGATTACCGCACAAGAAGCAAAAAGTATTGTTACTACTTCAAGGGGCCGCGTAGATATGTACATGGCCGAAATTGAATATCAAATTAGAAACGCTGCAGAGGCCGGGCAATCTTCAGTGGCGTTTCATCCAAAGATTGCAAATGAAGAGCTGTCTAAGGCCAGGGATCATGCACCAAAACAATCAGCACTACAGAACTTACTGATAGAGAAATTAGTAGGCTGCGGATTTAACGCTAAAGTCCAAGCTAATGGTGACGAGTACGTTCCGCGGAGTCTAGCGGATGAGGATGGCAATGGTCCCCGCTATAGAAATTACAGTATCGTTATTCGTTGGTAACTGTAACGAGAAACCGTTACACTCTTTTTGAACTTGATCCCGAAGAAGGGTGTATAATCATCTCATCGACTACACTTACGGGATTTAATCATGCTGCATACTGCTCAACCAGGCGTCAAATTTAACTTTAGCGCCAGCGATTGGGGTATTGATAAAGTCATTCAGCACCCCACAGCTAACTGTAAGTACCAGGAACTAGAGGCAGTACAAATAGCGCGAGCGCTTAACACAGCACTGGCCGCTGAAATTAATCTTGGCGTTAGATCGCCGGCGGCTGTTGAAGAAGTAATGACGGTTGTGTTAAAATCATTCTTTGTACACAGACCACCCGTGCTGCAGTTCCTGAAAAAAGTGTTAAGCGCCTCTTATTAATTTACTGGTGAAACCATGTCAATAGTTAAGAAAACTCCGAGCAAAATTGTTATTGATCTTGATGGGCCAATTGGTAATGCTTATGCACTGCTTGGAAATGCGGCCGAGTTTGCAAGGCAGTCAGGGTACAGCAAAGAAAAAATAGATAAGATGATTGTTGATATGCAATCCGCGGACTACGAACATTTAGTTCAGGTTTTTGACAAGCACTTTGGTCATGTTGTTACACTGCTGTATTCTGGCAATCTAGGAGGAACAAATGATTTGGATGCCTAACAAGCCCGCAGTTGACGAGGCAAAACGCGAGAAGTTACTGACAGAGCGTGCAGCCCTTGAGGAAGACATTTTAGATCTGCGTGACCAACCAATTGGCCGCTCTAACGCCGCAGTTGTTGGCCGCCAGGAAGATCTGATTGCACTTGCGAAAAAGATTAAAATCATTGATCGCAAACTTGGTAGGAGTACAGAGTGAAATTATCATCACGCGGCGAAGCCACAATTTTTGAACTGTTTCCAGCGCCAGATGATATGCTGTCAGTTCATGATCGCGCAGTTGTTGAGGCCGAGGCTGCAGCACTGGCTGAAGAACTAAAGCGGTATATGTCAGCAGCAGAACTTTCGGCAATCAAAGCAAGTACTGGTAATTTTGCACCTGAACTCCGGCACTTGGCTCGTGATATTCGAACTGAGTTTGAGCTTTGGGATCCTGATCACCACGTGACTGCAATTTGGAGACGCTCGCCCGCCACGTTTTTCCTGGGTTTAATAGAAGCCGAGTGTGATAACCACCCGTGCCATCCAGATAACTTCAGCGCGTACGTGATCACAAAACTACAGGGCATGTTGTAACACGTGTGATCCTGTTTATTCTACCGGCGCGCTGCAGGAGGCGTTACAATAGAAGTTATTAACGGGAGAACACAATGCAAAAACAGCGTGGAATGATTCTAATTGTAGTCTGCACAGCCGCGCTGTTGGTAACACTGGTATTTGGTATTTCAATTGTCTCGTACCTGAGCGCTGCGAACTATGGTGATCGCACGGAGCAGGCAATTAAAGCCGCGGAGTTTAACAGCAATCAACCGCAATTGCTAGACCAGCAGCAGGCCTATCAGACTGCACTCAACAGTGTATGGCAAGGTTTCTGGCTCAGACTTGCTGGCTATCCTAAGATTAACACTGCAAGCACAGACACAACTATTGACACGTTTAAGGCCAAGCGTGATACTGGTATTCAACCGGCGAACTAGGAGCTAATATGATACGCGTTAAAATTATTACCGCTGAGGAAAAATTCCACCGCACGGTGCTGGAGTTACCTCAAGTTCCTCATCGTGGGGACTATATCTCCTTGCGAACTGCAAACACAGTAGACGAAGAAGGCAGAGACATAGAGGAGCTAACAATGTTTACCGTTGACAGCGTTACTTATAACTACTCAGGTCACTCCGGCACACGTCAGTTTTTCAGCGGTGTTGAAATGGTACTCATTAAGGTTTAAGGTATTATGAAACAGCACCAGTATTTTGGATTACTTAGTTCAATCTATGTAGCTAATATTTTTGGGCCGACGGTATCCGTGGTGGCTGCCGGAATATTTGCTCTTATTTCCTTTTATTTTATGCACAAAGATCTATGAATATTACTCGAGATAGCACCACGTATATTGACAGAATAACGGCGCACTGGTACCGAACTATTAATACAGCCCGCTGTGGCGGAGCTACTGCAATTCAACTGCAGTGTCTTGAAAGCCTGTCATCAGAGTTTGGTGCTCACTCGGGCATGATGCTGCGTGACGAATGCTTTTGGACAACAGCGGTAGACAAAGACGGTGATGTGCTGTTAACATTTCCTGAATCCTTTTTCTTACTAGATGGTTCAGTAACCAGCGGCAGCCCGACCCAGCAAATACAAATCGACTACATGGGGGTTTTAACTTCTTTAGATCTAGTAACAAAGCACATCACCGTGTACAACCCTCGTGGCCAAAAAGAAGATGCTGAATTTAAAAACTACGAGCCACTCTGGGTGCTGTACAGCAGTGAGTTTAAACGATTCACGCAGCCCAGTATGCTCTTTCAATATTCACCAAGAATCGGTGATAAAGGAGGATACAACCTTACACTGCAAAACGGTGGCAACTCCTATGAACCATGCTTAATTGGGCCCATCACTGCAAAAGCTAAAGACTTTTCGTGTGACTTTGAAGTGCTGTCCGAGACAGTGATCAGGTACGAAGGTGAACTATATTCATATTCATTTGTTGCACGAGACCCAGTTACCGATGCGGCCGTGTACAGCCTGCAATGGCTGTCGGTGGCAAAAGTTGCTGGGCTGCGTCTTGTAAAGTATTTTACTGGCCGACCGCTGCAGGCCAGACCGGGTAAAACACACTTTATCCATGCCGTACTGTAACGTTACAATTTGACCGTTACACTTTAATCTACACTTATCTCAGGTTCATGATAGAATAACTCATCGACTAAATGCTGAGGATTATATGGGATACGTTGTTGGAATGTTGATTATTCTCTTTGTTGGAATTGTTTGGTCAGTCATTTACGATTTGAGCGAGTAACCATGAACATTATTGTTAAAATTCTGATGGAGCGAGATGAGTTAACTCTTGCTGAGGCGCAAGAAGAATTTCAAGCCGCGGTAGATCGTGTCTCTGAAGGCGAAGACCCAGAAGAAGTGCTCCATGATCTGGGTCTAGAGCCAGACTATTTCTTTGACCTTATTCCACTCTAAGAAAATCATGAACACTATCAGAACAGTTGGTGATCTAGTAAGAGCACTGTGAGTGCGAAGTAGGAATAGATCGTGAGCGAGCTAGCAACGTGTACCAGAACATTCGCATTGCGACACGTGTCGGTTATTAAAGTTCTTCTGAACCTAGAGGCAGAAAATGATTAATGAAAACCTATTAACGTTTAGCGAAATTGAAGAAGCAATTTTGCGAGGCGAATATTTTGGTCGAGTAATCCCGCTGTTCAGAGACATGAAGGCCGCCGCACACGCGTTTTTTTGTGAACAGCAATTAAGTTCTGAGGAGACAAAACAAGCAATCACCCAATGCGGTGCATGTGAAGGTTCTCCATTGGAGAAAATAATCCGTGCATAATATGCGGTGGGTTAATGAGCGCAGAAGAATATAGTCTGCACCTTAAATCTGGTATGTAATTTCAGGTTGAAAGAACAATATGTGTACCTGATCCCTCTTTCAGGTTATAATGATTTTAGAGCACAAACTTTTTGTTTACAAACTTTATTGGAGTATCTATGTCTAAAATTCTTTATGTATCATCTTCAGTTCAAGCAGCGCTCATGACCACGGTTTTTATTCCTGAGCTGATTGATGGATTCTGGAAGAATCATCGTCCAGCCGGCCACGGTGAAGTATGGCGCGACGTTGAAGTCAAAGTATCTGAAAACGGTTTGCTCGGCCCTGTTGGCTTTGATGCACCACGTAATTACAACTTCTTGAATCTTGATTTTGCGCTGCCAAATGAAGCGCGCTTGGTTGCTGCCGCTCAAACAGCAAAACCAAATTCTAACTTTAAGTCAGTAAAGAAAGAGCTTATTGAGCTTGGTCGAATTGTAGGCGCTCGCCTGGCCAATCGTGACTCGCTGCCAGTAAAGCTCTTTCGCGGTAATCACAAAGAGGGTACTGTTACAGTATCATCGGCAAAAGCGCGTCAGGCAACTGATGCAATGATCAAAGCCGGTTCCTCAACAGTAATTTTTACAAGCGTTGTTACTCCAATTACAAGTGAGCGCAAAACCGCGGTAAAGAAGACGGTAAGTCGCACACCACAGGCGACTGATGTAGTTAAGCCAAAACAAGGTGAAGTCACAGTTACAAAAACTGCAGCTGGAGCCACTGTTCGGCGGGTAGCTGTATAACTCAAAGCAAACCTAACGCGCAATCAAGGGAATATTATGGGCTGCTATATTAATCTAGGGCTTGCGGCTAAAGAATTATTTCTGGTTGCGCGTGGTCAGCGAGTATCGGCGGATGACGCATTTATAACAACAGATTCTTTGCCCGTGTGTTTGATTAATAACGGGCCGTTTACCTCGGCTGCAGTTGCATATAATGACAGTGAGCTGGCTGCGTTTAAGCGCGCCGATGGCCGAGAAAAAACTTGGTTTATGGTAAGCAAAGATGATTTGTATGATGTCTGTGATTTGGCTGATTACAATTATTACGAATAATTAGTTCTGCTGTTCAGCGCCGGAAATGATAAATAATAGATAACAACCCGCCAGAGCGATAGACGCTCTGCGCAACACCCGCCCAACGAGGAGCTCGTAATGGCAACAAGTAAAAAAGACGTCACCGTCTATATCGGAAGATTTTCTCCGTTTCACCGGGGTCATGCTGAAGTTTTAAAGCGTGCGATGCTGACCAGCAAATTAGTAATTGTGCTTGTTGGATCAACAGGTCAAGCGCGGAATCTAAAAAACCCATTTACGTACGAAGAGCGCGTAAGAGTGATCACGGCCACTGCCTTTGATTTTGTTGTAGCCGGTATTGTAGAGCACGGAAACCCTTCGTCAGTTCTTGGAGAGCTGGTAATTTTACCGCTGCCGGACCAGCCGTACAATGATGGGTTGTGGATTAGGAGCGTGCAGGAAAAAGTAAAACACGCAATAGATGCCTTTGCGGTTAAAACAGGACAGCTTCTTACTGACGTATATCTCACCGGAAGCGACCGCGATGAGAGCACGTGGTATCTGAGCGCTTTTCCACAGTACAAGCAAGATTTGGTAGATGAACACCGGAATACTAACGTGCTCTTAAGCGCCACAAGTGTGCGCGAAGTTCTGTTCAGCGGTGCTGCAAGTGTTACGGACGGTGTAAAGTTAGGTGTTAAAGTTCCTGACAGCACGCGTAATTTTTTGCTAGAATTTATGAAGACGCCAGAGTGTAAGTTACTGCAACAAGAGCGGGCACACCTGGATGCCTACAAAAAATCCTGGAGTAGCGCTCCTTATCCCCCAACGTTTGTGACAACTGACGCAATCGTCGTGCAGTCCGGACACGTGCTCGTGGTAGAGCGTGGTGCATTTCCAGGTAAAGGTCTGTGGGCGCTGCCTGGTGGATTCTTAAATCAAAATGAACGGCTGGCCGATGGCTGCATTCGAGAGCTAATTGAGGAAACTGGAATCAAAGTTCCTGAAGCGCTGTTAAGAGCAGCAGTTAAAACCGCACCAAAGGAAATTTTTGACAATCCTGGTCGCTCGCTGCGGGGTCGTACAATTACTACTGCGTTTTTAATCAGGCTAGACGATACTAAACCGCTGCCAAAAGTAAAAGGGCAGAACGCCCCTCTCAGCGAAACTGGCAATGAAGCGGTAGTAGAAACCGCAAAGGCATTTTGGCTGCCGCTGAGTACTGCACTTGACAAAACTGACATGTGGTTTGAAGATCATCACGCACTGCTCTCTTGGGCCGTGTCACAACTTAACTCAAGGTAAATCATGACGCATCAAACAGAAACATATCTTTCATTTGCCGAAATAACTTCATTAATTAGGAAGTCGGTAAAAACCCCAGTCGGAACTGTTGCCACCTATGTAGAGATTCATGTCGGTGATGGTACTTTATTTGGCATCAAAACCGTAACTGGTGCTACTGTTATATTTGAACCACTTGCAAAAGCCGCTGATGAATAATACAGCTGAATCCAATCCGCACGTTAACTTTATTGCTAAGTCTGAGTACTCAAACAGTCGGGTAAACAGTTCTAGCGATAATTTATATTTTTGCAAGTACTCAGTCATTAATCCGACTGAGCTCTTTACACCTGGAGAATTTCCAGTTCCTGCGATTTTTGCACACTCACTTGCGCGCATTGGGACACCGTTTGATATTGGGCTCAGTATCATAGCACCATTATGTGGAGGCCACAAGGTGACATCGGGCTCTGAGGCACGTCACCGAAATAAAACAGCTTTTGCCCTGACAGTTGCGCAGTGCAAAAAGATGAGTGTTAAAGAATTGGCTCTGGCCCTTAGAAATATCCGATTTAATTATGTGACAACTCGCGCAGTAGAGCTTGGTTATACAGAAGAACTATACGCTGCGCTATTTCCAGTTGAACAAGAAGAATTTGATTACGGTTTAAGTCTTATCAACAATCTAAACTTTGCTGCGCAGGCGCAAGCAATTTTTGATACTGTGCGGTCAATTTCTACTGCGCCGGTAATCAGCCCAACAGATTCGGTCGTGATAGAAGTAAACGAAAGTGGGCTGCAGTCCGCGCAAATCAGCGGTCGCGAGTGGACCTCTATCTATTTGGCCCGTTGAAATGATCAGGTTATAATTAAAATACCAAGTGATCACAAATTACTGTGACCCCGGCGAGTGACAGACACAAACCGAAACTAATGATAAGGAGTTTATCATGAATAAAGTTACTGCACCAGTTTTACACGTTCTAGAAAAATCTAAAAAAGCTCGCGTGTTATATACCGCACGCCAACAGCCCAGATTTAATTTGGTGCTTGCGGTTGACAGCTATAAACTATCTCACGCATTTGCCTATCCTAAAAATATAGTTGGCATGGCCTCGTACATTGAAGCACGTACTGGCGGCCGAGATATTATGATTCCCTTTGGTCGCCAAGCAGTGCTGCAGCGGTATCTGTCAGTACCAATTACGCAGGGTGATATTAACGATGCTGCTGATTTTGCAAGTACGCACGGTGAACCGTTTGCCCGCCGAGTCTGGGAACATATTTTACGTGAATACAACGGCTTTATGCCACTCACAATTCGTGGAGTTCCAGAGGGAACTCCCGTCCGCAGTGGTCACGCTATTACCACCATCATGTGCACTGATGCGTATGTTGCCGAAAATATTTTCTGGCTGTGTTCGTACTTTGAAACGCTGCTGTTACGCGGTGAATGGTACCCAACCACAATTGCCACTGACGACTACAAGATCAAGCGCCTGATTAAAAGCTACTATGTAAAAACTGGCGCTGACATGGCCATGCTAAATTTTGCGCTGCACGACTTTGGGGCACGTGGGGTTACTTGCCATGAGCAGGCGCAGATTGGCGGTGCTGCGCATCTGGTATCGTTTAAGGGCAGTGATACAATAGAGGGTATACAGTACGCCAATTACTGGTACGGCGCAGATATGGCAGCATTCAGTGTACCTGCAACTGAGCACAGCGTGCAGTGCGCGTTTGGCGCCGGTCAATTTGCAGCCGGCAGTGCTGACGCTGACACAGAGTACATGCGGCACGTGCTTAAAAACTTGGCTCACAAGGGTGGTATTGTTTCTATGGTGATTGATGGATTTGATGTCTATCGCGCCACGGATATTTTGTGCGGGCGGCTTGTTGCAGAGATTAAAGCCACTGGAGCAAAAATAGTCTTTCGCCCAGACAGCGGCGATATGTATAAAATCATTCCGTATATTTTAGCAAAGCAAGAGGCTGCGTTTGGCGTAACAGTAAATGCGCACGGCTTTAAGAAAATTAATACGGTTGGGTTACTGCAAGGTGATGGTATTGACCATGAGGCCGTTGAAAAATTACTTGATCTGGTGACGGGGCTTGGGTACTCCGCCGATAATATCGTGTTTGGTTCGGGTGGTGCACTGCTGCAAAAACGCAATCGTGATACTTACAAATTCGCGCAAAAAGCCTCTGCCGTACTTGTTGCAGTACCAGCCTCTCAAACAGAAGTTACTTACGAGTGGGTTGGTATTGCCAAAGATCCAATTACTGATCCAGGCAAGAAATCAAAAGAGGGGGTATTGACTCTGGCGCGGTCCCTTATTACTGGTGAGCACATGACAGTACGAATAGATACCGGGTCGCTGAGTACTGAATTTGAGGATGTGATGGTAGATGTTTATGATCACGGTAAATTTTTTAACCTGACAACACTAGATGAGGTGCGTGCTCGCTGCGCGCAATAATATGAGAACTTCAGTGGTTACAGTTAAGCGCAGCACTGACTGCAAAGATTTTGACAACTGGAAGTATTACTTTGACGCTAGTGTAGAGTTTACTCCCGGCAACGAAATTAAAATCAGCACGGCTGCCGGGCGCTGCACATATGCGGCGCCGGCAATTGAAGGAATTCATGAAGGTGAACTTGTTATACGCGCCATAGAAAAAGGCGCCAGCGGTACCGGCAATGGCCTACAACCGGTTTACATTACGATTTCGCCTACACTAGATTTGTATTATCCAGGAGAGAATAAATGAGTGAAACACTATACCTGAGCAGAAGAAATTTGCTCACGCTCTTAAACAAACTTGATCGTGCTAAATTAGGTGAGCCTTCAAACTGCGCAATTGTGAAATACCGGCAGGGCTCGGCTGAACTTCAACAAACAATGGACGCAGTAGTTGTTATTGCGGCTGAAAATGAAGATTTTTACGGTGCACAGAAAAGATTGGCTGGTGAAGTACACCCAGCCGATGATCCAGGACTTTAATTACTGGGTGGGCGACCAGCCCAGATTTCTGTGTTGAGGTAATCTCTGTTGTAGATGTTGAGCTGAAGTTCAAGTAGTTCACGGCGGATTCGCACAACGTCAGGGCTGGTAAGATCATTCATGTCAATATCAGTTACTACTACAATTGCCAGATTAATGTCCTTGTCAAAGGGCGGTAAGCTAGCGCGACAGACACTTTTTGCAATTGATTTTATTTTTGGTTCCCACTTTGGGATGTTTGTTTGTTCAATTTTGCCGCAAACAACTTGACCGCTTTTGGCTCTGCTTGAATTTCTAAGTGATTGTGCTGCATCTTTGTCGCGATTAGCTGATGAAAAACCACGCCCACTGGCTTGGATTTCCGCGAAGTTTTCAAGCGCAGTATCAATTATTTTTACATTTGCCAGGGACCAAATCACCGGATATTCGCGCTGCGTGTAGTTTAATTTTACCACCCACGCGCCAAGTACGTGATGTGCGTTTTTTAAACGCGCGTTTAATTCAAACTCTGACATTTTGCTCAGCTGGTTTTTAGGGCCCGGTAACACTTCAAGCGCGTACGAATTACTCTCGCCTTTAAATTTTGTTTTGAGGTACTCAGCACCCCATATTGCTGGGAAAATCGCTGCCGCAATAATCACTACCGTTACCAAAATTAGTACCACAGTGCTCTTTTCGATACGCATTATTTTCCTCCTAGTCAGATCTTATTTACACAAGTACAATTTAACGGTGTATAATAGGCTAAATAATCGAAATTACCGTGGAGCGCACATGAAACTATTAGACATCAAGGGATTTAAACCAGCCACCATCGCCGAGGCCAAAATGGACGTGCGAGAATTCACCGTTGAAAAATGGGATTCCAATGGTCTAAATGATATTTATGTTGGACAATTTGACGTGCTTGTGCAGTACGAGTACATTGCAGGCGGCAGCAATAGTCATGATTATGGCGACACTACTGCTGATGAGCCGTATGACGCCAGTGCCGAGGTTATTAAACTTACGGCGGCTGAAGAAGTGCAAATTGTAGACCTTGAGACTCAGGAAACTGAATACACATACCCAGCAGGAACAGAGCTACATCAGATCTTTGGTACTAGCCTTGAGATGGACAAGTACTTTAAAGAACTTGCGATTGACGACGCACAGAGCTAAAATTTAAACCGGCTCTTGAGGAAAGAATTCTAGACCCTGTGGCCACAGGGCGTAACCCAGTGATGGACTCCCTCTTGGGCTTGGACTGAGAGACTCTAGAATTCTTTCCTCAAGAGCCCTATCTATTGGGTACAGCAATGTTAAAGCAATGGGCTCGCCACAGTGGTAACGGTTATGAGTGCTCGTCCCATGGCGACCATAGATTTTCAGCTCTTCACGCTAAATTGTCAGATGGGCGCAGCATTGAAGAAGCATATCAGTTAGACGTCAAGGGCTATCGAGCAGTTTCTGATAGTTGGCGGACTGGAAAAGGCAAGCCTTCGCTCTCATCATTAACACGACAAGAACAGTGGATTAGCTATTTGGGCCTATGGGAACAGTGGGTTCAAGAAAATCCTGAGCTGCTAGCTGATTTAATGTTAAAATCAGAAGGTAAAGTGCTTACTGATAAGTTTGCTACTTCAGATATCAATCAGGCCAAGGCTCTTGCCACTATTATTTCTGAGAGGCTGAGCTTAAAAGCACTGCCATTTACCTTTTAGGAAAGAGCATAACCGTACAGGGTAATAACGAGTTTCATCATTGGAATAGTAAAACAGCGTAAACTCAGTTTTTGAAAAGTTGAACAGGACGGGAGAGTCGGAGCTCCCCACCTCCACCAAAAGCGCTCTAGTAAGTCTGCAACGCGATCAGACTTTGAAGGCGGGAAACTTGGACTAAGCGTGACGCCTCTAACAATTCTCTTAAGGGATTGATTTTGGGAGAGCCAAGTACTAGAGTGTTTTTGATGGGGGTGAATTGGAATCGACTGGCAAAATAGTAAACTACAGAGCGCTCGAGAGATGACCGACGTAATCGGCATAAAAACCTTAAATGCAAATGATAGCGCATTTTACGGAGACACACGCCTAGCAGCGTGATGCCCGCGAGGCTAACCACCTTGTCACCGAACGGTAGGTAAGAAGTTTTACCGCTTCAAAGGGCCTTAGGGTCCTTTGTTGTTTTCTGGTCCCAGAAATACAACCCTCCGCGCACCCGTAAATATCTTACTATAAATTAATACTGGAGAAATCATGATCATAGATAATAGAGTTACCGCAAGCGTGCTGGATGACGCAGCACGGTGCGCGGCTGATGGTAAAAAAGTAGTTGTGCTAACGCAGCGCTTTTCGCAGACTTTCTGGATACTCGCCGAACTGCAGAGCAGAATGCATTATTTGGCTAGCACAGACATAACAATAATAGGTTTTTACAATATTGCGAAGCGTAGAATTATGGTAAGCACGGGTGGGTCCATTATGGTACGCGCAATGGATCAATCGCCAGATCAGTTACGTGGGCATACGATCGATAAGCTGTTTATTAATGCTTCATCAGATTTTAAGCTGCCACCAGAAGTACTTGAGCTGCAACACAGAATTATGAGCACGGCCAGTGTGACCGCGGAAGCTGAAGCGCTGGCCGTATCTGTTGATGCGGTCAAGCCAAGACGCAAATTTTCTTCACGCTGATTAACCTAGTAAATTAGAGAAGGTAAAACTGATGAAGTCAACGAATCACGGTGTGCAGCAAAGCGATCGAGCCACTTTCATGCAGCTTATAGCTGGCACAGTTATTAATTGTATTGAAAACGGCAAAGACGCAGTTGTACTCTGTGGTACCGAGATCGGCGCGCCTACTCCACATGAATTGGCTGAAGAGACGTTTAATATGTACACTACCGCCAACGGTTATCAGCCAGTCAAAGATCTTACGGGTCTAGCGCTGTGGGACATAAGAACGTGTAACATAGGTCAATTTGTTTCAACAGCTGATGTGAACTTTGATCAGTTCAATTCTCAAACCAGATTGTTGCACCATAAAGTTCGGCTTGCCATTATTACCACCACGGAAAATGATGATCAGCAAAAAATCTCTGAATTTTTATCAGTTATGGGAAAGCATTGCGCGAGTATTTCTTATCTCAGCTACAGTCCTGTAATAAAGCAATTTGAGAAAAAGCGCCGAATTTTTTCCTCACGCTAATAGCGAATTTATAATGAAATATTCATTAAAGACCAGACCGGAATGAGACCGTTAAACACAGCGGGTCTTAAAACCGATGATGAAATAACTGCGGCGTTGTTTGGTACTTCGCAGGCTTAACCAACTCAAAAGGAAAAGACAAATGGGCGCCGCATCCTATCTTCTAGTTAGCACCCTGCTCACAGCAGGAGTCATTGCAGGTGTTCACGCCGTGCAGCAAGAACCACCAAAAGAAGAGGCGTGGGTGCTTATTGGCAGTACCCAATTTGTCAGATTTGACGTTCACCGTGCAACCATTGAGACGAATGCAGAGACGCAGTCCGTGCAATTTGTACTTCGCTCGCAGTTTAAAGTCGCAGAAGACGGCGTAAAGACTGTGCTGGAACCAACTGTAATTTTGTGCAAATCTCGCACTATGATTACCACTGGGCGCTCGCACTATTCTGAGGCTCACAAAGAACTGCCCGCAAAACAGGGTGCTACCGTGTACGAAGACCCGGGGGTCAAAGGCCACGTTGTAACAGTGTTGATACAAATGGCGTGCGATCCAACTGATACCGTTACAGAAAAAAGAACTAAAAAATCAAACGTTAGTATATAATTACTTATTGCCGATGTAGCTGAGCGGTTACAGCAGAGGATTCTAAATCCTAAGATCCCCGGTTCGAATCCGGGCATCGGCACCATAGTTTAATTATAGCGAGGTCTATTATGCTTACCACCACAGCAATTGCCTTAGTTTATTTTGTATTCGTCACTGCGGTTTATTTCTGTATTATTGCCGTGATAGTAAAAGATGGTCGAACTAACACCACGCCCACAAAACGAAAATATAACTCAATCATCTTTTTCGCTGTTACCGTGTTCTATATTGTGTCAATGATTAGCAGCACGCTAACTTTCTGAGCAATTTAAACTTTAATTACGTTATAAGATATCTAAGAGACTCCATGTTAGAAGATCCTAAACACGACATACCAGCTGTAAAGACACGGGCAACTTTAGTAACAGTAAGCAAAATTAAAAGTGCTGCTCTCAGACGCACTGTTATTGTTTTAACCTTTGTGCCAATGCTGACTGCTAATATAGTGTGTGTTGGTATTGCTGCGGTGAAGGGGCTGTTCAGAAATATAACTGTGGTATTTTCTACTGCGGTAAAACACTGGTAATTTTACTACTTTAAAATATAAGACGCTATTTTATACACGGGAAATCAATGAGCGTTATAGCTAACTTTGTGAATCGTTTATTTCCGTCTTTGGCGCATCATTTTGCTTCATCGTGCACGCTGCAGGTTTCAAAAGCAAATGCTCAGCAGCTTGAGGCTCTTGATATTGACAAGATACACATTGAATACCGGCCAATCATTGGCGCTCTAGTTCCACGCTTTTATTGGGGTGAAGGTGAAGGTGATCACTTTCTACCCGACGGTTATTTGCATTTGCCGACGGTTCCAATGATCATAACGCGGAAGGGGCAAAACAGCTATTCAGTCCGCGCTTTTAAAGAACATCAATCGATGAGCGCTGTGGAGTTTAATGGTTTTATCGCTCAGCTGATTATAGATGCAATTACCACGATCAATTATAAAAATTACCTGTTCGACAAACACGCGACAAAAACCTGGTAATTTTCCCGGACGGCTCTAAACTTACCGGCGCAACTGAACAAAAAATGGATACGGTGTTTGCGGTTACAAAATAACCAGTACCTGTTAGTAACCTGAACTAATTTTATTTGATTCTGAAAACTGTATTAATATACAAGAGTACTAAAGATTAACCAACCACTGGAGTTAACATGAAGCACTAGATTGAAAATCAGAAAACATATTTGTACGCAATCTCTCGCCGAGATATTCCTCTCGCGCAACAGGGAATTCAAGCAGCTCATGCTGGAATTGAATTTGCCTATCAGTACGGTCGCCCTGCCGATCACCATTCCTCGTATATTCATTTAACTGTTCGCAACAAAGAACACCTTGAGCATCTCTGTGCGCAGCTTTTGGCGTGCGGCCAGCGTACGGCTGAATTCCACGAGCCATATCAAGATTGGGGCTTAACCGCAATTGCAACAATTTTAACAGAAGAAAATCGCCATTTACTTAAAGGCCTACAACTGTGGCGCCTACCAACTCAGGAGCAATCATGAACTATACAATTGTAGCACACAGGGAAACTGATTCAGGTACTGACCGACGCGGTGATTACTATCGTAACCCTGGCGATTTTTATTTTAGAGCATTTCAAGAAGATCAAAAAGGCGAGTTCATCAGCAAGTGGGCTGAGTTTAGTCTTGAAAATAATCACGATGATTTACACGTTATGATTAACGGGCTGACAGAGGATGAATTCGCCGGCAGCACTGATCCGCTGGATGTTGCCAAATATTCTGAATTTGCAGCCATTACAGAATTAATGTATCTGAAGCGAGCGGTGCTTCATCATGAGCGTGCAGCAAAAGAAGCCGGTCGGCTGGGCCGTGAGACTGCTCAAAAAGCGGTGAATGAAATTAAAAACAAGCTTGTTGCTCGCCAACAGGCTGAAGCTGAAATAATCAGATTACAAAACTCGCTGAGGAACCTATGAAAATTACACTGAACCAAAATCCGCTGCACGCAGTTGTAGAACTAGATGAGCGTGAAATTGCAGCACTTAGACAAAAGCTGATCATTGCTGATCTCGAAGACAGATTGGCTGAAGCCAGCTTTAGATTAACGGACGGAAAATATTTTAACCTCGAACTAGCTCGCAAATCTACCAAGCTTAGCTTTCTAGATGAAGACGGTGCTACCGGTGAACACGCTCAGGAGATTGATAGGCGCCTCAAGTACTATGTTGAGGCACTCACTGAGGTGCACGGTGGTGACTGCACGTGTATTCCGGCCTCATGTATGAAGTGCCATGCTGAAGAGATGCTTGGAATTGACACCGCACCGTACAGCAAGCACACTGGTAATTCTATTCAGTCTGCGTTTAGTAAACCTGGCACTACACTTGATGAAGCAATTGAGGTACTCCGCACGCCCATTGAGCCACAGAAAGGTTATGAACAGCACTTGGCGCGGTGGAATGTTCAAAGGGCACAGGCACTAATTGCCTTACTTGAACACCAGAAAATGCTATCTGTCACCTAATGCCTCTATAACGCGCTGTTTAGAAAAAGGACTATAATGTTATCTACAACAATATACCACGTATCACACATCACAAAAAATACCACAGGGAGAAATAGCATGCAATTTACCACAAGAGAAGAATACCTGGCAGCAGTTGCGGCATGGAAACTAGAATACGCCAGTCTCGGCGCTGAAATACGTGCTCACCGAGAAGAGTTTAAAATGACCCAGCGTATCTTGTCAAGAGATGGAAGTAATTTTGGGCGCAACTTTGTGGCTATGTGGGAAGCCACCCTAAAAATGGGCGGGCTGCGGCAAAGAGCGACCGAGCTTCTTGAAGACCGGGCTGCCAGTAAAAAGGCCTCTTATTCAGCGTACCTACAAAGTCTGCTGCCGTGATCCCGAAATCTTGACGAGTGCTCCGCGGGATAGGCGTATAATCAATCATGCCTTATTTCTAACGGGCAATAAAAATGAATCAGCAAAACGAACGAGTTTGGTATACCGCAAAGCTGCTCCCGGCAGCGCAGGCAATTTTTACTGAGGGTTTTTACCCTGAACCCAAGGCTCGTACGGGTAATCAATATGTGTACTTTACCCAAATCGATCCCACGCCGCTGAACGCCAAAGTGCTTGTTGCCTCGCGCCTGGCAGAGAATTCATTTCGCATGCTGACTGCTGACTTGGCAAAATTTTGTCTTGAGCCCGGCGAAAAAGCAACTCGCGCCGAAATGAAGCAGTTAAACGAACTCAGCGCGCACCTAGAAAGAAATGTCTAATACCGGGCGCCATCTTTTTATAGATTTAGAGGATACCGTCATTGAGCCGGTACTCAACGGCTGGGGGCGCACAGCTCTCTTGAACATCGAAAAAGTAAAGCGCTTTATCAAAGAATTTAAACCAAATACCGTTAACATCTTTTCGTTTGCTATTTGGAATACAGCAGAACTTGATAAGTTTAATACACTGTGCCGCCCTGGATTAGAACAGGCACTTGGCATTAAATTTAACGCAATTCCTACAGTAGATGACGACATTATTCCGATGTGCTGTAACGTGCTGGGCATTGGCCAGGGCGCTGTTGACTTTGACGACTGCAGCACTTTCTGGGGAAAGCACGAGGCGTTCAGATTGAATATGCGTCACCTGGCCAAGGCTTCACAGAGACCACTTGAGGTTGCATTTCTGGATGATGCAGTTTTTAACGAGAACTTTGAGTGGCCTGATCTGAAAATTTCCGGTCGTATAATCAATATTGATCTGATGCCTGATTGCGAGAGCGCTGCATGAAAACCTTTATTTTTGCTGCCTGTGTGCTGGCTGCTCCTGTTGCGCAGGCACAGCTGAGTGCTATCGCCCAGTATGATTTTAACAGGCAAGGTTCGCGGTCATGGACTGAAACCGCGCTTGGTATTGCGTTTGATACTGAGGTGGGCCGGGTGGACGCATCATTTATTAAAAACAGCGGCTTGCCCAATCAATCAACTGACGCGCACGGCTTTGAGCTTGGCTACAGCACGCAGCTTGACACAGCACTTGGTGCAGTAACCGGCCGGGTAGGATTTGGCCGCCGAAATTTAATTGACGGTAACCTTGGCTCTTTTACCGCAGTGCACCGGTATTACACGCTGAGTCTGGAACACAGCGCCGCGTTGTCCTCTAACATTAACACGTTTATTAATTTCAGACATCGTAATGGGCTTAACTCCGCGCCAGTAGATAACAGGCTCTCTGCAGGCTTTGATTTCTCTGTTGCCAGTATTACTGCCAGATTAGGCTATGGGGTAACCCGATCAAGCAGCACCTCGCACGGCATACACACCTCAATCTCTTATAACTTTTAAGGACTCAACATGGACATCAGATCTTTTAAACTTACTACTGGCGAAGAGCTTGTTGCGCAATTACTTCAAGAAACAAGCCGCGGATTCCTGGTAAAGAGCCCGCTGATTGTGCACATGATGCGCACTCCAGAGGGTCCTACTTTGGCGTTTGCACAGTGGTCACTGGTTCAAAAGCAGGGTGTAGAAGTCGAGTTACTTACTAGCGCGCTGGTGTCAGCTCCAGTCCAGTTACTGGATGAAGTATCAGACAGCTATCTCCAGCAGACTACTGGAATTGCCCTGCCTCCAAAAGGCGGCAGCCAGATTTTGCTGAGCTAACATGGCTGATATTAAAATGCTGGTTGCTGAGACCATTAAGCACTTGACAATTTTAGACGATGCGCACGGTACTGATGTGACGGATTTTCTGGAGAGTAGTATTAATGAGGCCAAAGACACCGGCCTGATGGACGATCCTGTAGAAGCTGCAGAGTTTTTAGGTGAAGCTGTTGAATACACACCTGCGCAGCAGCGACAAAATCTGGCGAATTTTTTTGACGAGCAATTAATAACTTTGGAGGCGGAGAGCCTGTGCAGAACTAGTGAACAACTAGAGCTGTGTCAAAAGCTCTTTTCATACCTGGTTGACCTCCTCAGCCCACCGCAGAAATCAGGTTAACATTAAAGCAAATAGTATAAATAGAAATATAGTACGCGAGCGGCATCCTGCCACCCGCACATTTAAAAGGGCTTATCATGGTCTCTATTGTCTTTACTCTTATTGTTATTGGCGTCTTGCTGTACTTGGTTGAGCGGTTTATTCCAATGGACGCTTCCATCAAAAACATCATTCGCATCGTTGTAGTTGTTGGTGTTGTCATTTGGCTGTTGCAAGTACTTGGTATCATCAGCGGCATGCCGCGCTTTGGCGGGTAACAACCCGAATTAAACTTTGAAAGAAGTTTACACGTTTGCTAAATAAGTGCTATAATGCTCTTGTAGCAGATTAATTGATTTACCCGCGGATCTCCGGTCCGCTCTCTTAACTAGGATTATGAATACACTTAGCACATTACTAGCCGCGATATCAGGGACGAGTTTACTCGCCTCAATGTCACCCAGCGCGAGCACATATCCGCGAGTAAGGACTCTCAGCTAAAAATCATAATTTGATTACAGCCTCGAGGGTCCTGATGAAAGTCACGACCCTCGAGTTGCATCCGAAAGAAATTGCTGGACCTGGCGAAATAAATTGTACATGTAATAGAAGTAGAGTTATAATGAATCTCTGAACGCTGCGAACAACATCCAGCGAGTAACAAGATCTTTAACAACTTAGAACACTATTTGAGACTTAGAGATAGGTCTCATTTCAAAGCAGTTTTACACTGTGGTGCGAGTACGGCTGATAGCCAAATGTCTGCACCATGTTGAATCTTCTGCCAAAGATGATCCGCTGCCTGGCAGGGCTATGGTTAGTTTAACTGCTTTGAAATGAAAATATGTTGTATCGTCAGAGTTGGAGAGCTGAAGCGGTCTGTAAAATCGTTCGCGCACGCGTGAGTAGGTTCGAATCCTACATACAACACCAGATTATTTGGTAGATGCGAAAATGCAAAAACCGCGGAGTAAAAATTAAAGGAAAATAAATGAATATCTTAAGTCTACAAGAACAAATCTTAAGTCTACAAGAACACAGAGATGGTTTCTACGTGGTGAGTAACGTGGTGAGTGATGACGTTGGCGACACGATTTGCGTTACTGTTTTCAGACACAACGGTGAAAAATGGGTACGAAAAATTGGTTACCCAGGTGTTTTACCAACTCTTCCATTTGTTGATATAATGATGAATGAAGATCCACAACTTAAGACTTACGACTAGAATTTTGCCAAGCGAGTAGCTCTCACTTGACGAATGTCGGGAGTAATTACCCTGACGAACTCTAAAGCTGATGAAATGGTAAACGTGGCTCCGATCAGGAGCCGAGCACACCGCAAGGTCCTCTTACAGGTTCGAGTCCTGTCCACCAGAGTTCAATGAGATTTTAACCGTACTGATGAGCTCTGTAGAGAGCGAAACGAACAGTGAACAGCCGATCGAGCGCTTGGTGGCAGCTCTCGACGCAGTAGCTGTCTCGTATACGGGCTTGCCTAATGGGTAGGGAAACGCACTTGCAATGCGATGCTAGGAGATCGTTACTCCTCAGGTCCACCAGAATTTATTGTTGTTTTAGCTTAAGAAGAGCGTCGGGTCTGCCAATATTATTGGTGGACCGGGAGGAGTAGGTTCAAGTCCTACAGACAGCACCAGTTTTACAATTAACAGAGATTATGATAGTGGTAGTCGTCCTCGTCTGGACCGAGGAAGCGGAAATTCGATTTTTCCATCTCTGACCAATTTTTACTACAGCACCTATTGTTCTGCACTCGCAAGAGTGGTCAGTAGCATCTGCCGAGGGTAATAATGTCAGTGAGAGTTGGTACTCTCTAGGGGTGAAAGAAGATGGTGGAACCAACTGCGACATGTGGAATGAGGCATGCGAGCGTTTCAAATCTCCTCAAAGTTAAGTCACTCACCAAGTGACAAATCTTTCTAGGGTGAAAAATCGCGCGTATCTAACGGATTTAGTAACCTCGGTCTGGTGTAATGCCAGTCAGAATATGCAGGATTTCTCCTGAGAGAGAACTCACCCTTCCAAGGTGATGGACCTGGTTTGAATCCAGGATCCTGCTCCACTATTAGAAGGATGGTGAGGTCGCACCTCACAAAGTCTCGGCTACTATAACTGCGCCGTCGGTTATTTTAAGGCGGCAAATAGAGACACCGGATCAAATCTTCGACCTAGTTGATCTACACAATCACACAAGTTAGTTCACTCTAAAGAACTGATTTGCTTAGCAGGTTTCGGTTCCCTGAGCTTGATAAAACCGTCAGATCAACAGCGGGTTAGAGAAGAAGTCATCTCGCCGGCCTCATAAGCCGGAAATCACGTGGAGCATTTCCCGTACCCGCTACCAATATGTTAACCTGCAATACTAGTAATAGTTTACGCGTTTTATTGTATAATTACTCATCTTACTGCAGCGCTAACTAGGAGAAATACCATGGCCGAAGGACAAGCAACAAAGGAAGCAACGCCGCCGCGTCTCAAGCTTCCAAAGAACTACAAGTGTTCCAAAGAGCTCAAGACTATTTTTGCCCTTTGTAATTTGTCAGGCGGTGAGAAGCGCGCCATGATGGTGGCACACGCTGCTTCGCTGGTCAAGCAAGTAACACGCGTTAAGTCGTAATACGGGGAAATTATGAAGCACTTACTTTTAGCACTGTGTTTACTCCCAGGTATCTCTAGTGCTTCAACCTTTAGTAATGAGGCAGTACCAGTACATGTGTCATGTGTTAGCAATTTAAAATCCGCGCATTGCGTGCTTGAGAATAAATTAGCTAAGCAAATTACCTGTGAAATACTTGTCAGCGCTGTTACCACTCATGTGGTACTCCGTAAAAGGGTATTTCAGAACATTCAACCAGGATACTTTGCTACCGTTCAAGTTCTTGCCACACCTGGCACAGCGCTTAAACACTCTACTGGAACTGCACTCTGTATTTTGTAAAAGTTAAAACCGAATAAAGCCGGGCTGGCGCAATTGGCAGACGCGTATGCCTTAGGAGCATAATGTTCTCGGTTCGAGTCCGAGGTCCGGCACCAATATGGATATCCCGGGATGGGGAATAATTAAGCAAGTAATTTAACCGGCGTTATTTCCGAGAGAATTACTTGGTGCGCACGTGACGACGTGTTAGCGACAAGTCTTAATTTTTCTAGCGGTTCAAGTCCGCTAATATCCGCCAAATTCGCCGAATGTGGTAGGCGTTTTCAGCGGAGTAACGTTCGAAGCTGATAGCTAAGTCAAAAACAACTCTTCGGGATTATCAGACTAAATCTCAATAAATTCTAGTACCAGAATAAATGCCGGTTTAGCTCAGTTGTTAGAGCGTCTGATTTGTAATCAGGATGTCGTGGGTTCGAATCCTGCAACCGGCACCAAGTCTTAACTCAAGCAGTTCGAGCCCGCTAATATTTGCCATTCAATATTAATATAATAACAACATAATAGCGCTAAATAGTAGCGTGCTGGTTCAAGTCCAGCACAAGAACATAGCGCAGCCCCCGGAACTGCGTCTGTATAAGTTAAATCCGGGCTAATTTAACTTACGAGGTTAAAAATGAAAGTTCTACTCTTGGCGCTCCTGTTCAGTGCTTCGGTGGCAGCCGCACCAAAAAATACCACCGCAAAAATTCCAGTACAAGACCGACCAGAGTTTCAGGAAACGCTGAACTTGCAAATCCTCCTGGATCGGGCTCATTTTTCAACGGGTGAAATTGACGGTGTTCCAAGCGTTAAAATTACGCGAGCACTCAAAGCATTTCAGGAACAAAATAATTTAGAAATTACCGGAGTGCCTGACGCTGGAACTACGCAAGCGCTAAACGCGACGGCCGAGAATATGCTGATCGACTATACGTTAACTGCAGCTGATTTAGATGTCAAGTTAGTAAAGAGTATACCTCGCACCATGCTGGCAAAGAGTAAACTACAACGCCTGCGCTATACTTCACTCTCTGAAGCACTGAGTGAACGTTTTCAGGTAAGCCCTAATGTTTTTAAATTTCTGAATCCAACTGCAACATTCTCTGTTGGCAGCACCGTTAAAATTCCGGCAGTGGGAGGACCTCTCGCGGCTCAAGTAAGCTCAATAGTGGTCAGTAAAGCAAACAGCTCACTCACTCTGCGAGATGCGCAGAATAAAATTGTCGGGTATTACCCAGTAACACTTGGTGCTCAAGTATCTCCATCGCCGAGTGGAACTTTAAAAGTTAAGTCAATCACAAAGAATCCGTATTACAATTACGATCCAGAGCGCTTTGAGAGTAAAGGCACAACAATTAAAGTAACGCTTCCACCAGGTCCAAACAACCCAGTAGGTTTAGTCTGGATTGCGCTGTCAAAGCGGCACTATGGAATTCATGGAACGCCCGATCCGTCTAAGATTTCAAAGACGAATTCACACGGCTGTATTAGATTAGTAAACTGGGATGCACTTGAAGTTGCAGATGCTGTTGCAGCGGGCGTGCCAGTTTTGATAGAATAAAAACGCCCCGTTAGCCGAGTGATAAGGCCCTTACTTGTAGTAAGGAGATCGTCTGTTTGATTCAGACACGGGGCACCAAGTTCTAGTGTTAGCATAGTGGAAGTGCAACCCTCTAGGGTAGGATTCCGTTCGATTCGGATGCGAGTATGGTAACCGTAAATCCGCAAGGGGAGGCGTCAGTTCGAATCTGGCACACTGGAAATAATATGGTAAACGGCGCTGGTGCGCGGCGAATTCTTATAAAATTCGGAGATCGGGCAGATCGCCTGGAACGGCTGGGTTCGAATCCCAGGTTTACTACCAAAACATATGCGCCGTTGGTGGAACGGTAGACACACCGGGTTTAAGCCCCGACGAGCATGTCTCATGAGAGTTCGAATCTCTCACGGCGCACCATCTTCAGGATCACTAAAAATTACGCAGTGTTATAATGATTTCCTAACCTGGGAGGTTTATCATGGCTGAAACTGTTTTTACTGATATGAGCGCAACGCAAAATCGCGTACTGCGAAATACATACTGGTTGTTAGCGCTCTCGTTACTGCCAACAATTGCTGGTGCTTGGGCAGGTGTTGCATTTGGTTTTAGCGCACTGTTAATCGGCAGCCCAATTCTATCTTTTGTATTATTTCTGGCGGTCGCGTTTGGATTCATCTTTGCGATTAACGCAACAAAAGATTCGGCGCTTGGAGTACCAATCCTGTTAGCCTTTACATTCTTCATGGGGCTGATCATGTCACCGCTGATTGGCACTGTGCTAGGCATGAAAAACGGCGTTAGCTTGGTATCGCTTGCCGCTGGCGGAACAGCTCTTATCTTTGCAGTAATGGCGATTGTGTCTTCAACGCTGAAACGTGATATTTCGGGCTGGGGAAAATATCTAACCATTGGTGTAGTCTGTTTGATTGTAGCAATGTTAGCAAATATGTGGTTCAAGCTGCCGCTCTTTGCACTGATAATTTCGGTTATTGCGGTGGTAATTTTTTCAGCCTTTTTGCTGTACGATTTGAAGCGAATCGTTGATGGAGGCGAAACAAACTACGTCATGGCTACGCTTGCAATTTATCTTGATTTAGTTAATATCTTTCAGAATCTGCTCGCTGTTCTTGGGCTGACCGCCGGAAACGACGATTAGAAATTTGGAGACGTGGTAGAGTGGCCTAATGCACTCGGTTGCTAACCGAGAGGGTGTAACAGCCCCGTGAGTTCGAATCTCACCGTCTCCGCCAGAATTAAAATTCTATAATATTAGAAAACTAAAATGAAAAATATCTTTTTAGGACTTGGCTTATATCTTTTGTCTATAAGCATAAATGCACAAACGCTTTATACTGTAGATAATGCTTACTCTGATCTGCACAGTACCCCCGTTAAATACCAAGGAGCTGTCGGTTATATTATGGGCGTAATACATACTGAATTTTTATCGGATCCACTGGTGTGTACCCCGCATAAATACACACTTGATGAATATAGAGATGCAAGTTATAAAACTGCATCACTGATGGTTGCGGTTTTAAAAACGCCAGCACCAATGATTCAGAGAAAAGAACCAGTCATAATTTTTATTTCTAACAACATGCAAAAATTGTTTCCTTGCACAAAATAGAAAGTTTTCCCTGATGGTGATGGGGTCCGTTTCGAAAGCGGTTCTATCGGCTAATACCGATAAGGGTTCGATTCCCTAACTTTCTGGGCTGAATTTATAAACCCTGATTTAACCAAATTGTTGATACAGAATGGAGTACTATTAAGTATGTTTCTTATCACACTTTTAGTGTTTTATGCAGGTGTAGTTACCGGATTGTTTATCTCCAGTTGGAGAAAGTAGTACAGAATATGGAAACTAAACCTTGATGGTGATAGGTCCCGCTTGGAAAGCGGGTAGAGCGGTTAATAGCCGCTTTCGGTTCGATTCCGATGGTTTCCGCCAAGTTGAGTGGTTCTCTGGTTAGCGCCGGAGACGTGGTAGACTGCGCAGTCATGTCTGATCCGTTGCAACGGTGAGGATTTCTAAGTTGATGGTAGGTCTGTTCGACTCAGACCCAACATTAGGCCGCACTCATTCAAATAAGGGTAGTATGAAAAGAGTAAAATCTGAAAGTGAATTACGACCTGGAGAGTTTGATCTAGAGAGGATGAAGGCTACTCTAGCAGGTCCTACATTTGAACTGCCATCAGGACTCACATTCGAAGAATTTCAGGCTGTGATGGCCGCAGTGGCAAAAGAGCACTACCCGCTAAAATAACATTTGCAATGGTAAACACTATGAATGACAGGGTTAAATCAGCCGTTGACGCAGTCTTCAAAGAAGTTGAAGCCATGACTGAAGAAGAATTTCGTGCAGAACTGGCTAAACACAACCCACTCACTGAAGTCACTCTTGAAGATTTTAACGAGTGCAATGAGTTCTTTAAACAAGGCCAGATTGCAGTAAGTAAGTTGTAAAATTTGCAATAGTTTATAAATACTCCTGAACACTTTGTTCTAATTCAGGAGACTATTATGAATACGCCAGTAAAGCCAGAAGAAGTAATTGATGCTGATCTTAAAGATACGTTCTCAAACGAGAGCAATTCAGCAGATCCAGTTGAACCTCAAGATGCAGAAAAGCTGAACAATATTAGGAACACGCAACCAGCGGCAGAAGATACAATTGGACGTGACACAGTTGGCCAAGGTCAACCAACAGCGCAAAAGGTAAATCAGGAAGAATCCTTGCCACCAAGCGCAGTTCCAGTTGAAAAGAATTTTGCCAAGACTGGAGAGTTCTTTGACCCAATGAAAAGTGAGCGCGCAATAGTAGGAAAAGACAGCGCCAACAATGGTGCCGAAAAGACACCCGAATAGTGTTCTAAATGTTTTACGGAAGCTGGAGTGCATGGTGCACAAGCTGCCTTGAAAACAGTTCCACTGGCATATACCCGGTGATGATTCGATTTCATCAGTTTCCGCCAATATTTTATAACCAGAAGAAATCATGAACCACGATCTCTCAATCAGCACGCACAAGCAAGTCATTGTTATGCGTAAAGACCTCAACATGAGGAAAGGCAAAATGTGCGCGCAAGCGGCCCACGCCTCAATGGCCGCTATTCTTGACCTGGGATCTTATTCTGGATCCCAATTCGTGCTTGATCTAGACGGCCGCACAGCCCCTTGGCTAGCCGGCAATTTCAAAAAAGTGTGTGTTTCAGTCGACTCCGAAGAGGAGCTCATTGCGCTGTACAACCTAGCACGCTCTCAAAATATCATTTGCGCTCTGATCAAAGACGCTGGTCTGACCGAGTTTGGCGGCGTTCCCACCTTTACCTGCATTGCAGTTGGCCCAGACACAGAGGATCGTGTTAACGCTATTACTGGCAATCTCAAACTACTGTAACCACATTTTAGTTGTACTATAATTCTGCGTTGGTTTATAATCTCTTGAATACGCCTTGGAGAGTAAAATGACACCGCAAGAATTTGAAACAGCAGTACAGACTGACCCAAAAGCTGCAGTGCTCTCGCTGATTAACACAGCTCGTGAAGCTAAAGATGGTGAAGATTTTGACGAAGCTGAATTTATTGGCAACGCCATTCAAGATGACCTTGAGATCGGTGAAATTGCGGGTGTGACTTTTGAAGAGGTTAACCGTGAGGGTACTTGCGAGGGCGGTGGTGAGTACTCTGAATTAGTATATGCGCTCTCCAGAGATGGCCAAGAGCCATTTGCTCACATCAGAATTACCGGATTTTACTCGTCCTTTAATGGCACTGAGTGGGACGACAGCGTTGAGCTTGTGAAGCCAGTAGAAGTTATGGTTACTCAATACGAGCCGCTTTAAAACATCATGGCTAAAAAATTCATAACTCAGCTTAACGAAGATCCAACAGCTGCGGTCATTAATGCAGTCAATAATTATTTAAAAAGTATTCCAGGCAATCAAAAACCTCTAAGTGGTGTGCACTACTATCTAGTCGAGCTCCTCGAAGCCGATTATGATATGGGCGATATTAATTTTAAGCTTGTGCAGTCTGTGGGCGGTGACGAAGATGAAGGTCCTTACGTTTCACGAGTTTTTGAAATCACTGAACGGCAGTACGAGGTTGATGGAAGTTACAATCGGCAGATCGCGCACATTCTGTTGACTGGCCACTTCAATTCGTGGGAAGGCACTGAGTGGGATGACAAAGTAGTGATAGTCTATCCAAAACAAGTAATGGTAGTTGAGTATACAACTTCGGCAACCTAAGCAATCACCGAAAGAACGCTGTGACTAATAAACAAGTAATGCAGCAAGCGCTTGATTTGCTTCTAAGCTACAAACCACATTCATTGTTTCAGGCAAAAGAGTACGGAATGGTGATTGCTTCCCTGCGCGAAGCAATCGCGCAACCAGCCCGCCCAGTGCAAGCGGAGCCGGTGGCATGGGAGTGGCGTAAGCGAATGAGCGGAGGAATGTACAACGGCTCACCTTACATGGTATGGTCGGAATGGGAGCCCTTAGTGCCACCCTATATGGATGCTCGAGGATTTTCAAAAACAGACCCTGAGAACTATGAAATCCGCCCATTGTTTTTAAGTGCGAACTCCCCCGCCTCGCAACCAGCAAAATTACCCCCGATGCCTGAGCAAGCAGTTATTGATACTCATTTGCCAACCGGGGTAAAACTTTACGGCTACACCGCCGATCAAATGTACGCCTACGCTCTTGAAGCCATTGAGCAGCAAGTTCAGACATCCGAAAGTAACTCATGACTGACCAAGAGATTCATGAAGAGGCACTGGCAGTATGGCAAACTAAAAACACCTGGGGATTAAGCCGAGACGATTTCATTCGTCTGTCGTACTTCCACGGATGTATCGAACAGGGTAGCGATGGCAGCGGCCCTATCAATGGATCAAACGACAAGCCAGACGATGTTATTTATGTCTCACCTAGTGGATGTGTTTTGACGCGCTCCATGGTGGGTCATTGGTTTGTTAACAGCAATGCCTTTATACATGGCTACTCTGTTGGCCGTACGGCACATATAACGGAAATCAACACATGACTGACAAAGAGGTAATGCTACTGACGAGACCGGTTACACGAATTTTAGTTGGCCGCATTGCGCAAATAACACCCCGTGAAAAACTGGCTAATTATTGGCAGCACTCTATAACCAGTTCCCTGCCAGGGTAGAGTTACCAAACACACTGCTGTAATGCATTAACTTACTAATTAAAAACACATCATGACTATTCGACGATTTAAAGTAATCGACAGCTCAAACATTAACATGGGCGTCAGTTTCCAAGGTCAAGTACTGGACTATGTTAGGGACAGCTCTATACCCCACCACGTGGTGCTTAAGCAGCCTGACTTTGACGCTCATGGCCGCCCGCGAGCAGGACTAGTGACGTTTGACTTGCGCAACGTCAAGGAGCAGCCGTGATCTTTACTGTTCAGGTCCGTACACCTTGCTTGAACGGTGTAATTTGTTATTGACTCGCCAGCACTACCACCAGCACAAAAATAGCGCATCGTGAAAAACTGGCTAATTATTGGCAGCACTGCAGCATATCACTGGTTCCCTGATCACAGAGAGCCCAGTGATATTGATGTTCTGACGCCAGCAAAAATATCCGGTAATCACAGCACTCTTTGTGTAGTTGACGCGCAGTGGCACACCGCCGCCCAATACCTCATTGATCTAAACAGCAATCCGGTATTCATGGATCCCGATTTGCTCTTTACTCTTAAAGTTTCGCACGCGCATTGGGACGTTAAATTCAACAAGACGCTCTATGACATTTCTTTTCTAAAGAACCACGGCGCTAAACTGCACACGGAGGCTTATCAAAAGCTGCTGCCAGTTTGGGATGCGGTGCATGGTAAAAAATTCGTTAACTTGAATCAGCCAGTTGAGCGGTTCTTCAGCGATGCGGTAACACGAGAGTACAATCACGAACGGTTACACGAGCTTGTCGCATTCTATGATCGTCCTCTACACGAGCAAATTAGACCTGATCGCGGTAGCGCTTGGTGTTCTAAAGAATTATTTGCCGGCCTTAGCCCTGAAGATCAGGCTAAAACTGCGCTCGAAGAAATAATGGCGGTGGCCATTGAGCGGGGTCGCCTGAGCACAAGCAGCAAGCGCAGTGAGGTGCTCAGAGCCGTACACCAATCTCATCACAGGCTCATCACCTCAATGACTGCTGGGTGGTTTGCGCTGTACCTGATCTTAAACGCTAGAGAATTGCTGTCTGATCTAAGACTTACTTGGGAACCTGTATTATTACGCGCACTGGAGAGATTAAAAAATGAATAAATTAACTGAGCGTGAAGCGTTTGAAGCCCACCTGTTAGCCAGAGGATTTAGCACTGCGGCCATACAGCGCGATGCGGACGGCGCGTACTTTTCCATAGACGCGCGACTACAACGCCGGACTTGGTTAGACGCGGTGCAGTGGATCAATACGGCTAATAATATTCCTGCTAATATCTAATTTTCTAAGAGCATGATACAATAGCCTGTACACACAAATATGGGATCAGCTATGAAAACTAATTTGAACAAAAGTCTTCAGGAATCACTAACTCGTATGGAGATGCCTGATCTGACTGGACTCTCCCTAACCGAAAAACTTGAAGTAGTTCTGCAGTTTGCTCGCCAATTAAACGCTGAGGCTGATAACATGTTGTTGAACGCAGAAAAGGCGCTCTATGAGAGTCAGCCACGCTCCCAAGCAGCGTACGGGGATTTAATTGCTAGACTACAAGCTAGCACTAAACCGTAAGCTTATTTGGCCAGCGCAGCGCCAGGTGCAGCAGTTAAATAAGGCATGAAAAAAATACTTGCCCTTTTACTCTTTCTATTACCCCTCTCTGCAATTGGCGCTCAGCAGCCACCGCTGCCAATTGCAGAGTGCTCCGCCCGCGCACTGGGCTTTCCAAGCACAAAAAAGAAACAAACTAGTTTAGTTTGCAGAACTGGTTACGTATTACAGCACGACAATTTGGCAAAGATACCGCTCTGGGTATCCTATACTCTTACTGCCGAACGCAGCACAGGATGCTACAAGCGATCAAATCAATTTATGCCTGACGCCAGCCTGCCGCCTGGCAGCACCGCAATTACAAAAGATTACGCCAAAAGCGGCTATGACATAGGGCACATGGCGCCAAGTGGAGATATGAGTTGGGATCAGCAAGTTGAGCGTGATTCTTTTATCTTGAGTAACATGGCACCACAGCTCCCGGGTTTTAATCGTGGTGTTTGGAAAAGATTAGAAGATTACACTCGTGGCTGGGCTATTAGCCGTAAGACTAATCTCTTAATTTACACTGGGCCAGTTTTTAACCGGGCGCAAAATTTAACTATTGGCGCTAACAGGGTAACGGTGCCGCACGCCTTCTATAAAATAATTATTGACCTTTCTACAAAGGAGACCCAGGTTTATTTATTTCCGCATCAAAAATCAAATCTTGAGCTCCACACATTTATTACAAGCTTAGCAGAAGTACAACATCAAACTGGCCTGGTGTTCCCTGTACCAGCTAATCCAATATATACTGGCACATGGCCAGTTCTCTACAAAAACGCCGTGCAGTTCAAGCGCAAAAAGTGCCATTAGAATAACATTGCTTTACGTTTATTTTTGCTAAATAACCTTAACGGACGATAAAGTTCGCTCACCAATTCGGCGCACCAGCGCTGCGTTAATTCAAGGAGATACTTATGTCAAACGACGTTAAAATTGTACCACTGCCAGAACCAGTCGGCCAAACTGGCGTTCTTCCTGCAGATGGAATCACTGTAGATCAAAGCACGACAACAATGCCAGACGCGCACAAAACTGTACCAGGCGTGGGAACAGTTGAATTTACAAACCCAGTCCCAAGCCAGAACAAGCCGCTTGTTGACAAAGTTGCTGGCCGCGACGCAGTAGATGCTGATCAAGGTTCAACTCCAACTGTTGACTTGATGAAAACTACTGGTTCCCTTTGGGCACGTAATGAAGAAGCTGCACGTGTAGCCTTTGAAGAAAATAACCCAGCCTTTGAAGTCAATCGTCTTCGCGCAGAAGCATTGGCTCTAGAGCAAAAAGGATCTGTGATTTATGATGCAGATGCTAAAAAAGCCGCTCTTGGTAACCTTGGTGCTGGTAAGCCAGCAGCCAAATCCAAGAAGTAATTATAACTAACTCAATTAGGAGATTATTATGGTTGACAAAAAAGATAACATGACACCAACGCCAGTTCAAAAAGACATGATCAAGAACTCGACACCAGATGCAAAGGTTCCTTCCAAGGATTCGCGCGATGGTAAGTTGGGTGGCGATACAGTGCCAACTACGCCTGCAAAAGCAAAGTAATTAGTTTCTTAGCATGATCTGATGGGTCCTTCGGGACCCATTTTTGTTTTCATGAACCTGGCATTTTTAAATACAGGTTTTCTGAGTTCATGTTAAGATGATAGTTCTTGATGCGAAACGGTTAGGAACCACAATGTCGCTTAAACCTCTACAAACACGAGTTATTGACAAAATTTTTAACGGTGGCGAGCAGCGATTTTACCCGCAGTATAGAGAGTCTGGTCTGATGATGTTATTCGGATGGGTATCGGTGTATGTTCCCTTCCCCGAGTCTACTAATTTTGTAGGACGGACGCGAGATATAAGAACTGAATTTGAGCGCGGTTTTTATTCTCTTGAAGCTGCTAAAAATGTTCTTACAGCGATTGAGGACACACGAGCTAAGAAATACAGGGAACAAGTAAAGAACGAACGTGTTATCACGTTTTATGGTAACTAATTGGGAGCCGCAATGTCGTATAAGCCACTAAAGACTAGGATTATCGCCAAGATCTTCAACAACGGCGAACAACGATTTTATCCGCAGTACCGCAAGCCAGGATTTATGAGGGTGTTTGGTTGGGAAACTATTAGTCGCAGACCGGGCCGTTCTGAATTTGAAGGCAAGTCGAGACACGCGCCTTCAGAATATGATGCCGAATTAGTCAGCGGATTTGTTGTTTTTGAAGAAGCAAAAGCTGCGCTGCAGGCACTTGAAAATCAGCACATTGCTGATTGGGCCGTGGGCGTAAAAAGCACAAAAGTTATTAGCAGGTAACCTGTCATTATTCTGGAGTTCAAAAATGCCGCTGTTTAAGAAAACTAGAATTATTGAGGAAGTACTTCAGAACGGATCAGTTCTGTATTATCCTCAGTATCGAGTTTTATTTGTTTGGTTTAAATTCAGCCAAGGCGCCGGATATATTGCTGAATTCAACTCGCTTGGTGAAGCTCACGGGTTTCTATCAGAGAAATATTGTAAAGTTGGATCGCGCGCACATGCTTGGACAGTAAAAAGTAAACGGGTCGTTAGCTAGTACGCGGCTCAACCGACCTAAAACCATGATTGATTGTATTATGAAACTTGATAAGTGCACTTTTGGTCACACCCCAGCGGCGCTCTATCTTGCGTTACTTTTAGCTGAGAGCGACAACAAAAATTTACTGCGCAAAGTAGCCAAGGTGCTGTCAGAAACTCGAAAAGTTCTCAGGGAGCTTGAAGCATCTCACCAGTATCAGAGCGCAATGAGCACCCAAACTTTTGGAATTATGCTTGAGCTGGTGCACGAGCAAACTAAAGTACGAGTTGCAGGCTTAGTTAACGATAAATTTATCGGACAAATTGTGCAGAATATTTTGACTGGGGAAATTCGAACCCTGAAGAAAAGGTGTTCTGCCGCGGCCGTCAAACAGCGTCAGTTCAATCGAGGTCTAAAGTCTGGGCAATCTCCAATGGACGCCAGAGCAGAAGTATTATCGGATGAATATAATAAAGCGGGAGAACTTAAGGCGCGCAGTGCAAAACACCTTGCAAAACGCGGTAAGCAGAATACATTATACTTGGAGGCACTATGAAAAAAGAAGTTAAAGCTGCAGTAAAAGTTAAAGCAGTAAAAGTTAAAGCAACTGAAAACCTTCTATCAGAAAAAGTTCTTTCAGCCAGATACAAAGAATTAAAGAAAGCTGAAAAAACTGCAACTAAAGCGGAAAAAACACCTGCAAAAAAGGTAGCGAAAAAGACGGCAGAGCCTAAAGTTGTTGAGGTTAAAAAAGTTATTGCTGAGCCACAGCCAGTTGTACAACTTGGTGCTGTTGTTCAGGCCCCGGCGGAAGCCGCTCCAAAGGTTGGTAAGCATCGATTACCTACTATTGAAGAAGAGCTTCAAGCTTTTAAGCGTGCAATATGGGCGATAAATCTTCACCGCACAATCACCATGAATGAAAAAGAAATTTTTAAGATCTTAGAGCGTTTTGACCATTGGGTCGGTGCGCACTCCGATTTTAATGGCGAACGACGTCATGAGGAAATTCAGGCAAATGTAAACAACGCGTTTTGGGAATTTATTGCCGGAACTGCGCCAGAGTAATGAGCGCTGAAATTGCCGATCTGTGGGAGATTTTAGTGCCCACAGAGATTAGACTGCGACCTGGTAAATTTTACCGCACAAAGTATCATAGGGTTTGGGATGCTAAAGTGCGCGCTATAACGGGTGGTTTGACTGTACTGACGCCAGCAAAAGGTCACTGGGTTTCTCCAACTGGAGAAACATTTATTGAGCGAATGATACCAGTAAGAATTGTTGCAAATAGAACTCAAATTGATCAGATTATCGATCACACTCTAGAGTACTACGATCAGCTTGCAGTAATGTGTTATAAGGTCAGCAGCGAAGTAATCATTAAACACAGGGCACAGCAATGAGTTTTAAGCATCCGCAAATGACGCTGCGAGACGAACTGACATGGAATTACTATCCATGCCCTGGGTGTATTGGGCATGGGAAAATTGTCGGGAAGAGGCGCGCCAAGATTTTATTTGCGCGCTATCAGGGTTCACCAAAAGGTCACATGTTTGCAAACAAGTCATATGCAATGTACTGGCGGAGCCACCCACAAGAGTATCAGGCACTCATGGGTGGCATCGGGCGAGGCCGAATGAAATCAGGGCCGAGCAGTCGAATCAAACTACAGCAAAAATTTAAGCCACAAGTTAGCTGACTGATTTGCATACTTAATCAGTGACGCACGATTCTGTTCAATAAAAAATACCTTGTTTGACATAATTGCCTCAAGCGCTTGCATTGAGGCAATGTGATCTGTAGGCGTAGAGGTCAGCGGATACAGCCATGGAATTTCAGAGCTGCCAAGTACTGGTCGCCCAACAAGCACGGCATCAGCTGCGACAATATTGAATGTTTCGCTGATTGAATCCTGCAGCAGCACGTCAATCTCGGCGAGGGATTGTAAGAACAGCTCCCTGGATTCCCAGCCATGTTCAACAAGTTCAAATTCATCGGCTGGCAAGTGCTTGAACATTCCGGCCACGTTTCGGTACGGGCCCTGTCCACTGGCGTCTACTCGGCTGTTTACATGTAACCGTAACTTTTTATTGATTAACTTTGCATATTGAATTGCGTTCAGCGCTTGTTGTACGTGGTTTTTTAAAACTCGGTACGCGCCAAACAACCCTACGTTTATTGTATCAATTGTTCTTAAATCCAGGTCGCTTTGACTGTACGGCTGAAACACTGTTGGATAACAATTTGGCAGGTACGGGATGCTGTTGTTGACATTGCATGCAATCGCGAGTTTTTTAATTTGGTCTACTACGCGAGGGCTGTTTGGCGCAACCGTAGTACCCATTTTAAGGTACTCCATAATCCAGTCAAACGCAATACCTTCACTTGCCAGGAATGGAATTTCAGAGTGAACTCGCACAACCCATTCTCTATCGGCGTGTCTGGCCAGACTCTGCAGTTCTGCAATTTTTTCTGGAACTACCCACAGTCCCTCAATAAACACAATTGACGGGTTGTATCGCATGACTAACCGGTCTATTGAGTTACCATCGATCGCAAGAGCAATCATTGCTGGATAGCCTCGGGCGTTGAGCGTATCGACAACAAACTTTGCCGAGTTCCACATGCCGGTGGCAATTTGGTAGGACCCAGAGTAACTTGGATCTTCTGAATAATCTTCTCGAATTTTTAGTAGAAATAGGGCTGACATAGGTACCTTTTTGTTAACCTCCTATTTAGGATCTCTGGTGATGTTAACAGGTATATAATTTGTGTATCATAATTAAAAGGCCGCGTATGGAACTCTATCAGCTAGTTTTGGGATTTGGAGCGTTGAGTGTAGGAGCTCTTATATTTTACGGTGTGATCATGCTTGCAATGTTGGGTGCCGTAAGTGCAGACCGGCATATGGAGACGCAGTCATTAAAGTGGTGGATATTTACTTTTGTTGTGACCTCAGCAACCGCGCATGTGTTCTTTGCTGACTATTCACACGCTGTCCTGAGCACTCTAGTGTTGCTGGCATTGGGTCAGTACTTGTTAATTGGGATCGCTTATTCAGTGCTCGCATTTGTGCTTGAAGTACGCAAATCTGCTGCGCTGCACAAACGCGATTGGGCCGAGTGCCTGCATTCTAAGAATTTTTACAACCAGCCTTCTAGATTTGAAATGATGAAAGCAGTTCACGAAAAAGGCGCGGTGAGTGGGTACTGGAATGATGTGCATAGTTTTGCAGATTGGTTCTGCACTACCTATGCGCGAAGTGACAACTTAATTAGGCTTAAGCTGGATGTTGATGGTGTTACACCGACTCCATACGTGAATAAGCCGGTGCTTGTCAGACATGCTGGAGCGTGGATTTTGTTTTGGCCGTTTTATTTGATCACGCTTATTATCGGCGATGTGCTGGTAAAGGGAGTAAAGTATTTTGTGGACCTGATCGTCACGCTCTCCGGGGGTTTTGTGCGAGCCGTGTTTAGCGACTCATTTAAATTATAGAATGGTGCTATGAAGAATCCTGTCCTCACGCTTGAACCAAATACGCGCGGTCGAGATCTTGTCATTGGCGACCTGCACGGTTCATTGAGCGCGTTGGTTAACATGCTGCACAATCTAAATTTCAATCCTGAAGTTGACAGGGTAATTAGTGTTGGCGATTTAGTCGACCGTGGGCCTGATTCATTAGGTTGTTTAGAGCTACTCAGGGAACCTTGGTTCCATGCTACTCTTGCAAATCATGAGTTCATGATGCTGGAAGCATTTGATGGTGGTTATTCTGGCGCGTACTGGATTCCGAACGGTGGCTCTTGGGGTGCTTCAGCACTCTCTGACTGGCAAGCGCTCTATCATAAAGAGACGCCAGTCTTTAAAACCTCTCAGCAAGTATTTGATCTTCTTCCACTGGTGCGGGAGATGCCGTTCTTAATCACGATTAACATGACTAGCGGCAAAAAATACCACGTGCTGCACGCAGAGTTACCGCCTGGCTACAACAATTTAACTGATGCTGATTTGAGTTCTCCAGATAGAGTACAGGAACTTGCTACTACTTTTGACGGCCTGAACGGTGAAGCGTTCCTGTGGAGCCGAAATATCTTTAATCAATTTCACGGTGCAGACCTCAGGAACTGTAATTACGACAAAATTAAACGATCAGTGCAGCACAAATACAGCAGTGGTACCGGGCCGTTTAACGACAAACTGTCTCATATCATTAGCGGCCACACCATTATGCAGGCCCCACTTACAATTTTGGGTCAGACTAATATTGACACTTGCGCGTACGGCTCCTACAGCTCTGGTAATAATCACGCCAAATCCTGGGCCGGCCTGACGTGCATTAATCTAGCAGAGTGGAAGTTTTACCACGCAACAGAGACTACATTCAGGGAGAGCACTCCAATAACAGTAAATAGTACGCACCTCGCACACTCTTAAGGGAATACTATGCAACTGATTACTGAAGCAACCATGGACGAAGAAGTTAGCGTGCAGCTGGGTAAGCTCCAGACTGTAATTCAAAAGCTGGAAAAAATGGCGGATAAGTTTGAAGCTGAAAAGATTCGCCCAATTCGCTCGCAAAACACAGCACTGATTTACGCCACGGCTGATCTTGAAAAACTACGTAATAGATTTGGAGCTCTCTTAAAATGACCGAACTACGTATTCCATGCTCACCGGATCAAGAGGATGTGGTAGTGGATCACATGCTCTCCGGGGCGGCGCTTGGGATGCAACCAGACGAACGTGCCTGGATTATGGCGCACGTTCGTAAACATAATTCACGCGCTCGCGTACTCTCGGCAGACCTTGATCTGGAAACTGCTGAGTGGGTTTTACAACTCCAAATGTAACCACGATAAACACGCCGCTGGATTAAAAAGGGTATAAAATGTCTTATCAACCCTATGAGATCCTATATGCTAACCGAACAAGACAAAGAAGACTGCGCAATCTTGCTTAAGCGCTCGCTCTTAAACACAACTCTTGCAGGCTTTGGTCGCGATGGTTTTGGCCAGTTCGGCCAGTGCGACGCTGCACAACATTACCCGGTTAAAGAGATCACAGTCCTGATGCACCCGAGATCCAATGGTGGTATCGCCCTCATCGAACTGCAGGGGTATCACAGCGGTGATCACGGTCATCTCATGACTGACCGCAACATTGAAATTTCAATCAATAAACTCCTCAAAGACAACTCAATCGACCCAGGTTGCTGGGCATGGGCGGACGAGAAATTTCAGGGCGAAGATTTTATTGTGATTCACTTTGACGCGGACTTTCTCTTAAACTAGTATACAAAATCCAGGTTCTGTGTTACAGTACTTGAACTGGAGGATTTATGGACAACTCAGAATTATTGATAGTGCACGCCGCAGATGCACATAAAGAACTCTTCCCGTTACGTAAAATTTTTAGTGAGTGTGAGGGATATTACATCAACCGAAACAAAATAGTGTTTAGGGAACTTTCAGGACGATTTGAAAGTATTTCAGAGACTTTAGTTGGAAAGAGTAATTTTTATATTTTCACTTCTATAAGCGGAGCCGCTGATGGCCCCCTTGGCCCTCCGTTCTTGACCCGAAACCGTTTGCTTCGCGAGTTGCACTATAATAGTGAATGGGGCGAATTTTTAAAAGCTGCCGACCTGGAGCCTGAGCCGGCACAGAATGTTAGCGCCAGCGATTTTGTCGGCAAGTTCGTAGTAGGGTGCTGTAGTGAAGGTGAGAAAATGGAGGTGTTGCCTGGTGCGTGTTTGCTGTTAAAAGCGCAGGAGCGCATCAATGAGCAAGCGCTAATTAATCCAAATAAAACGTACTTTCTTTTAGAAGTTAAAAGCTCTGCTAAACAAGTCGCAGGAGTTGTCTGGAGCTAACGTGAATGTAGCTAATTTTAAAAGCAGAGCGCACGTATTGCACGCGCATCTTGCGGGGGTTATGGTATGAATAACATGGTGTGGCCTGAAGGCTGTGAAGTATTCCTTGTGGGTGGCGCGGTAAGAGATAAGCTCCTAGGCCTCAAGCCCAAAGATCTTGATTGGGTCATTGTTGGAGCCGAGCAGTCCTGCATTGAAGAGCGGTTACTTCGTGCGGGCTTTACGCAAGTAGGCGCTGATTTCCCTGTATTTTTACACCCTACAACTGGCGATCAATACGCACTGGCGCGAACTGAGCGCAAGACTGGTGTTGGTTACCACGGCTTTGATGTTGCAGCTGATGCCACAGTTACCCTGGAACAGGATCTCTGCCGTCGCGATCTTACTATTAATTCAATGGCGATGAGCAGCACGGGAGAGCTCATTGATCCGTATGGCGGGCTTAAAGATTTGCGCAATCATGTACTGCGGCACACCAGCCCTGCGTTCTCTGAGGATCCACTGCGCGTACTGAGACTTGCCAGATTTGATGCTCGCTTTAAAGACTTTAGGGTGGCAGCAGAGACTCGTGAACTGTGCAAAGCATTGGCGGAATCTGGCGAGTTAAACAATCTTGCCACTGAGCGAATTTGGACTGAAGTTGAAAATGGTTTAAGGGAAAAGCACCCCGCAAAATTTTTCGAGGCACTTGACGAGTGTGGTGCGCTAGAGCACTGCACAATATTGAGAACTGCTTTTGGTTCCTCACTTACTGCAGAGCAGCGTAAAGTCTGTGTGGTTCTTGAAACCATTAAGCCAGCTGACAGGCTAGCAGTTGGAGTAGCCGCACTGTCACCACGCCTGGCACAGGCTGAAGAACTGTGTGTAAGTAAACGCGTCATGGACTGCTATCAGAATATTCAGCTCTTATTGCGGAGTCGCTATACTGCGCAGGCTTTTGCCAAGGTTCTCAAGTGCTCTGGAGCTCTCAGAGAAGGGCCGTCTTTTAACGACATGTGTCTCTCCGCGGCGGTGCTGGAACTTGCTGGCCATGCTGAATCAAAATTTACGCCGCGACAGCTTTGGGTTGGAGTAGGAGTTTATCGTCGAGTGCGATCAGCGCAGTTCCAGCAATTGACTGGTAAAGAGCTTGGTACTGCAATTGATCAGGCGCGAGTGCATAACTTGCACGTAGCAATGGGTATCCCAGAACTCTGTGAGGTCAGCGCCGCACAGAACTTATAATTAATGTACTTACTTATTTGGAGCTCAAGATGACTATTTCCTCTGGTACTAAAATCTTAATCTTAAGAGTAATTTTCTTTTCGTGCTTGCTGATTGGATTTTTCCTGGCACCGGTCTGGGTGCTGCTGTTAGGTACTGCAGCGCTTGTGTACGTTGAAATAGACGGTGCAGAGCAAGATGCGCTCAGAGAACTTCGGCACAAGATTGAAAAGCTTAATGGTGAAGTATCTGAAGCTGAACTTGCCATGCGGCGTGCCAATCATGGTCTTGACAGTTATTAACCCGTTATCCAACACTCTCAGATAAAGTTGCTAAATAAGCATGTCTACACCTCTACCCTGTTTACTTAACATTTACCTTGATTCAGATGGGGTAGTGTGTGATTTTGACGCAGCACTTGCTAGATCAGGCCTCTCAGTAGAAGTTTTCAAGCACCAACCCGGAACTTATCTTTGGTTAGATATAATGCCTGGGGCCACTGAGTCGCTGAATATCCTCAAGGCGCTTGATGATGAAGACAAATTGCGAGTTTGGATTCTTACAAAGACTCCCAGCCGCGCTCCGTACGCCTACACGGAGAAAGTACTGTGGTACCGCCAGCATTTTCCATGGCTGGAGGACCGTGTTATTCTTACTCAAGATAAACACTTGATGGGCACTGAGCGCGATATTTTGTTGGATGATCGACCGCACAAAGCAAACGCTGATAAATTTCGGGGTGAGTTCATGTTGTTTGATCCGCTGCACTCAAGAGACGGCTGGGCTGCCTTAATTCAAACCGTGAAAACGCGGTTGTTTCATCAGGCTTTTGCAGAGTGCGAATTTAAAAAAGAATAAGCGTAACAGTTACATGGGGAAACCTGAAAATAGTTACAATTTAATTAACATAAGTAACAGAAATAGAGTACTATCTATTACCGAAACATTGGTAAAACTTAAACCCCACAAGGAGTATATCTTGAATAAAACAGTTATTGCTTTAGCCATCCTGGCAGCATCAGGATCTTCGTTTGCAACAGATCCGGTATTTTCCGGTTCAGCCGCAGTATCAGGCGCGATTCGCAACTCGGTCACATCTTCTGCCTCAGTAGTTGGTGTTGGCACATCTTACTCGGCAGCAGGATCAACTGCGGCTTCGTCTGCAGATGCGGCATTTACAACTCGCGGTACTCACACAACCACGGACGGTGTTACTACTGTCACAGCAGATTCAAGCGTTAAGGGTCAAACTGACACAAAAGTAACTGGTTATTCGTATAACTCGTCAACTGGTACAGGAACAGGATCTGCAACTTCAACTGGTTGGTCGGATGCCGGATCCAATGCACACGTAACAACCACTATTCAAGGCATGCCAGGCCAGACCCTGTCTCTTAGTGGTGCCAGTGACAGTGGACGTCCAAACCATGCCAATGGCTCTGACGTTGCAATGTCTGTTGGGACAAATCAGGGAACGTCTGCAGGAGCCATGAGCGGTGGTGATTACGACGCAACTGGTAATCTTACGGTTAAATTTGGCGATGGCTTTGTTGCTGGCTCTGTGTCTGATACCAAAAACGCTTCGTCGTACGCAGGAACTGGTCAAGCGCCAATTGGCAACTTCTCTGGCACATACGTTAATGCAACCACTCTTAACGCCAGCACAATGTCTAATGCTGGTGCTAACGGTAGCTTTACAATGTCAACAACTACGCCTGGGGCGTTTGTGCCGCCGGCAGATGATAGCGATGATAGCGATGATAGCGACAGCTAAGACGAGCTAAGAGCCTTAACTGGCTCTTATTTTAATAATAATAATTAAGGATTAAAAATGAAAAAGATTCTCTTTATGGTGTTGGCAGCCGCGACAACTTTCGCGTCTGCTACCGAAGCACCGCAAGGAATGACACCAACACTGAGTTCTACCACCGCTTCTACACAAAGTCAGGAACAGTCCTCTGTTTCTGCAGCCATGAACGCTGGTAATGCGCAGTCAATTACTTTTACATCACCCGAAGTTTCAACTTCAAATGTAAACTCCACCGTAAATGGTCGGCAGGAGCAGGTAGTTTCAGGTGGTACTAATAGCACAGTCCGTCAAGAGTTTGGTTCGCAAACTATTCGCAACACACCGTCAGTAAGCGGTCAAGCACTTGTTTCGTCAAACGACACGTGCATGGGTTCGGCAAGCGGCTCAGTTAACGGACCAGGTTTTGGCTTGTCGCTAGGCAAGACTTATACTGATGCAAACTGCGTGCTGTTGAAAAATAGCCGTGAGCTCTGGAACATGGGTATGAAAGCGGCTGCAATGGCGCTAATGTGCAAAGACCCAGATAACCGCGATGCGCTTGAAGTCACCGGTTATACTTGCCCACCGTCCCACCAGCACAATAGCCGCACAATGCAAGCGTCGCACGACGTGTCCGGAAACTAAGGAGGCCCTATGAAGAAGCTGCTCGCAATCTCTGCACTGCTCTTCGCATCGGCTTCCTTTGCTCAGACGGTCACACTTGAGAATGAAATTCTCGGATCTGGTCAGCCAGGTCAAACGGTTCCTGAAGTTGTTGTACCAGTAAACATTCGCGAAGGCATCTATCATGGTCAGCAGTACATGCCAGGATATCCAACCGCTGGTGTAATCTGGGCCCGCGTAATTGAAGTTCCCTGTATGAAAGTCAGTACAGGTCTGAAGTGTGATGGATATACCTGGAAACCAGCTTTCGGCCGCGCAGAATATTTGTTTGTAAAGCCAATGGTTACTACAGTTGCGGTGCCAGAAACTGTTGTTGTAGAAGTTCCAGTTGTTGTGCTGAAAGAAGTTCAAGTAAAGAAAAAGAAGGAATAATAAGTTCCCGTTAATAGCCGCCAAGTGCGGCTATTATTTTGCCCGGACACTGCGCACCAGTGATTGACTTTCTCCAAGGCTTGTTAATAATTAAACAGTGCCGCCTTGGAGAAAAGTAATGATAATTTATATTGCATGCGTGGTCTTGATTTATTTTTTGCTGTGTGCTGTCGTGCGTCAAACTCAACACAGACCTAATATTAGATTCTTAATTAATTTGCTCTTTGGTTGGTTTATAATTGCAGCAGTAGCTGGTTTCTTTTTAATTAGTTTTAGGGCATTCTAATGGTTATCGTTGATATTGCATTGGCCACAATTTGTTTCATGGGTACATGTCACAACGCGTTAATTGGGAACGACACACCACGTGGCGAGTTCACTCTTATTCAGCGGCTGACTGAAACTCCTGGATATGGTGGTGATGTGCTGCAGTTCAAAGAGACGGAAGAGGACGTGTACGCCATTCACCGAGTTTACTTGCTACACCCAGCTCAGCGCCGTGCTCAGCGGCTCAAGAGCAAGAATATTGCAGATCGCACAATTACTAAAGGCTGCATTAATGTTTCGCCCGAAGTTTATGAGGCACTTGTAGAGTGCTGTTCAACTGATACTGTGGAAATTAAATAATGCCAAATTATACTGCTACGAACACTGGCCCTTTCAAACCGAAATTACCAGCTCACCCTGATGATTTGCAGCGTTTACGTAAATCAAATAACCCAAACAACGAACGTGTTGGTCACTTCACAGGCCGCTGTGGGCACTGCGGTTCTTCAAGCCTGTGGGATGATAATTTAGCCTATGGTTGCAATTCCTGCGGTGCCCTATTATCTGGAAACTAGATCGAGAATCTTCAATATACAAAATCTGTATCTCCAGTGTACTTTCGCCGGCGGTGTGATATTATGCCCTCATACCCTTGGAGAACAACATGTACAGAGATGATGACAAATCTGATTATTATATCTGGGAACGAAACGACGGGTGCACCGGTTGTACTCGGTACAAGCCAAAAGACTGGTTGACTTCCACGGGGCCAGTTAGTTTTAAGGTGTTGCAAGTAACCAACAACTGGCCAGATGCCCAGAAATTCTTGCAGAACCGTACAGCAAACACTGCCGCTTAATACACTTAAATTAATATGTCAATCATTAAAATCTACTCTAGCAAGTCTAAGCCTGCAAAGAAAAAGCCCGGCTGGCGTGAAGCTGAGCAGCAAGAAGCAGAATGGCTGCAGGGTATTCAGCGCATGTCTCTGTCAGGCGCCAAGAGCAAAGCCGTACAGGCTAAGAAGCCGGCACCCTCGAAGATTCCGGTGATTGCCGAACATCTGAGGAATAAAGCACCTAGTCTTATTAGTACGGGTGGATCCTGCACCAAACCGGTTGCTCGTCCAGAAATCATGTACCGCGATAATCCGGAAATGTTAGAGCGAGAGCTCAAAGCCCGCGAACGTAAATTTTGCACTGCACCGGCGTACAACAAAGGAAATGACGTCTACATCACTGACGAAATGATGAAGGATATTACCGCTGGACTAACTCGACGCCGATAGGAATAATCATGACTGCACTAAACATCGCGGTAAAACCTAACTTCAATCAACACACTGATAATGCCGTCAAATTCCCAACATCATTTCAGGTGCTACCGCGGCCAGGTGACAGCATAGTAGGCTACCGCATGACCACGAATAAATTGGAGGGGTTTGAGTTCCCCGTGCTTAAGGTAGTACATTCTTCTACTCAGATTTATCTTGTTGTTGGCGAAGCTGAGTGAGTGTTCTTGCAAAAATTGCGCGCGATCTGTTGCTTGGTAAATTACCGGCGGCAGCCGCGGCAGATCTAGAAAAGAGCCGGTTAGCAGTTTGCCAGGCCTGTCCAGAATTTACTAAGATGTCTAGACAGTGCCGAATGTGTTCATGTTTTATGGATTTAAAAGTAAAGCTGCTTGACGCCTCTTGCCCGATAGAAAAATGGTGAACAAAAATGATATTTGCAAAATTACACACTGGCTCAGTACCCCTCAACGCAGTTGAAACGGTGAGCGGTCGGTACGTGGATGTTACTAATCCACAGAAAAATGACATCTGTTTATCAGATATCGCATGGGCGCTGAGCCGCCAAACCCGATTTGCAGGGCATACGCTCTCGGACGAAATTTGGTCAGTTGGCCAGCACTCGCTGTTTGTGCACGACTTGCTTGATGCTGCGCTCGACGTCGATACTAAAACGTGCTTAAGCCGATCACTGGTAAGCTTTTTATTGCAGCGAGGCCACACGGATATTCTGCAAAAAATACGCAATGATGGAACGCTGGATCTTAGAGTGCGGCTGGGCGCACTGTTACACGACGCCAGCGAGGCGTACTTGGTGGACCTGCCTACCCCAGTTAAAAAGCACCCCAAGATTAAAGAGCAGTACGTGCTAATGGAGCGCAACATCTCTGCAAAGATCGACGAGGCTTTTGGGCTAGAGCCGCTTTGCAAGGGGGCCGGATCTGTTATTCTGTGGGCAGACTTAATGGCACTGCAAATAGAGGCAATTGCGCTTATGCCAAGTCGCGGTCGTGAGTGGAATGTTGATTTTCCAGAACTAGACATTGATGAAATAGTTTTGTTCCCAGAGATAAAGCGCTGGAAAGAAAACTATAATCATTTTCTGAATACCGGTAATTACTTGATCCGAGCAATTAAGAATCAAACGCTGCAAGTATAGAGGCATTAGGTGACAAATAGCGTTTACAGGGTCTAAGTTAGACCCTGTTTTGTTTCCAGGCACGCTAAATAGATAACTATCTTAATGGAGCTACTATGTCTGACCTAAATCGTTTAAAAGAACTTGCTGCCTTGCTGCGCTCTAAGCCAGAATCAGTTGTTGAGTCCCATAAAACGCGCTCTGGCGCTCTTGTTGAGGAAAATAAAGATCTCCAAGAAATGTCAGCAGCCAACAAGTTCAGCTCTGGCGCCATGAAAGCCAGCGCCGCTAAGATGATGGTAAAGTCCTTTATGGCAGGTGAAGACACATTTGATATGCCTAACGGCGACAAATTCACAGCAGTAAAGAGCCTTACAGTAAAAACATTAGAGGCTGGACAAATTGTGATGGGTTCGTACGATGCCAGCAATCAAGGTGCACATTTGTACGCTGTGCTGGGCTTCAACGACGGCAATGACAATGATGCGGTGCAGCACAAATCAGTAAAAGAACTGCTGGCTAAGGCTGGTGTAAAATCTCTTCGCGACATTGACGGCGCGCACATGGTTGTAAAAGATCTTTCAAGCGGTGAAGAAGGCGGTTGGTTTTACCAGTATAAAGGCCGGTTTGTACGCGGTTCTGGCGCGGAACCACTAACGTTTACGCTTGTAGAAAAAGTGTAATGCGAATCAGAGACCTAAACGAAGCCACTGTTGTAAACTTTGCCGATCGAGCAGAGGCAACTCTTAGTGGCATTGGCTCAGCGGCCAAGCGTGCGCTGGGCTCGTTTAAAAATGCAGCTGAAAAGGCCGATGCTGACGCAAAGGACACAGCCAAAAAAGCTGCTGATGCGCTCACTAAGAAAAAAACCGCTGGTGGAGAAGTTGCTGCTGCACCTACAACAATTGCCTCAATTATACTTTCTCGTCAACCTGATGAAAATGACTTGCCAGAGCTTGAAGGTTTTGATGCGTTGCAGTTTGAAAATCTACAAAACGCACTTGTAAAAATGCTTACACGCATGAACAGGTTTACCAAGACGCTCACAAGAGAATTGGAAAATGCAGATTTTGTAAATGATCAAGACAAAGGAGACATTCCAATCCGCCTTAAAAAGCGTGAAAAAAATATTATTGAGGCCTCTGACAACATGCTCTCCGCTGATAAAAACGGTGAGCACGAGGCGTGGACGCTGGCTCTTACTGATGATGATGGGACCACCGGCGCAAAATCACTGCTTGACATGCTGTACTCAATTTCGCAGCGGAATGGCGCGCAAAATCTTGCTGGCGCCGGATCTCCTGGTACAGGAGCGGGGCGTGAGCGTGCAACGGGTATGAATCTAGTAAACATGCTTGGTGCGCAGCAATTTATCTTAGAACAGCGCTTGCTGTTATTAAAACCAATTTTTGTACGGTTAGCCAGTAAGCCTGTGACCGCCGAGTGTCTCCAACGCCTTGGCAAATTAGCAAAGCGCCTCTAACCAGGGCTGTACTTTCTAGCAACGCTGTACATGATATAAATACTACTGACCACCCGGTCAACCTACAGAGTTTAATTTGGGCTCTTGCTCTGTGAGCCGTACAAGGAGAAGTAATGATGTATAACGACAAGCTCGTTGTCGCCGTCAAGGCGCAAGGTAAGATTCTACGCGAGCATAAAGACACCGCGCTGATGCCCTTCGGTACAGAGTACTCCATTCTGATTAAAAACAAAAACACTGTTCGAGCGCTAGTACGCGTTGAAATCGACGGCACAGATGTAACCGGCGGCACTCAACTTATTGTTGGCCCCAACAGTTCGATTGATCTAGAGCGGTTTATTAAAAACGGGAACTTAAAAGAGGGCAATAGATTTAAATTTATTGAGCGCACACAAAAGATTGAAGAGCATCGTGGGATCGGCGCCGAAGACGGACTTGTCAGAGTTGAGTTTGAATTTGAGCGAGCCATGACAACGACGCTGACTGTCAACAACTTCAACAACGTACATCATTATGTAAACCCATGGCCTAATCCGCTGCGTGGTATGCCACCTTACTATGCCCAGACATCAGATGCGATTGGGCCGACCAGCGCAGACTCGTTGCCACTTGGGGTGTTTGCCGGTTATGCTCAATGCGCTAATTTATCGGCGGAATCCAGTGTAGCCAGCGCCACCCTGACCACCTCGGCAAATGAAGTAGGCATTACAGTACCAGGATCCGTATCCGACCAGCAGTTTACAGTTGGCGGCTGGTTTCCAACAGACGGGGTTCAGCACGTGATTATCATGAAGCTGCGCGGCGAAGTTAAGGGTGAGGCTATTGTTGAGCCGGTAACCGTCAAGACTAAATCCGCGTGCAGCACCTGTGGCACCAAAAACAAGGGTCCGGCAAAGTTCTGTCAGGAGTGTGGAACTGCTCTGAATATAGTATAGGTATTAACGTCATGAGTCAGATCACGCAGCGCGTCTAAATAGCCTCTATACTACAAGGATTCTACCTCATGACGCTGCCAGTATTCCCAAATCCTATTTCGCTGGACTCTATTAGAGCAGAGTTTGGCGGATCCTATCCTATTAGCTTGAGCTCCTATTATGCAGGCGGCCCGTTTGTGTCGGCTGGCACAGTTGGGTTTCCTAGCAACGTGCAGGTTGCTATTCCAGCTGGCGGCCCAATTAGCCTGTCTAACTTTCACGGTGCCAGCGCTGTTCTCACAGGCCAAGCTGCAAGTGCAGCCACCAACACAGTTCTCCTGGCTCAGCTCCCAGCACAGGCCACATGGGTGCGATTTCATCTGGTT